>WPCG01126239.1_pt1 | contig 19834 bp, 16 predicted proteins | sample 5403311 | NCBI WGS metagenome assembly WPCG01 (sample SAMN12869467, study PRJNA574797) | sludge metagenome | isolation source: wastewater treatment of Control | place: China:Beijing | collected 2019-05-17 | reverse complement strand
GAGGATATCATGTTATTCAATATAAAGTTGTCAAGGGCAACGGAATAATTAGCTAGAAAAAGCTGTATGAGCTCAAAATCATAATCCTTACACACGCCTTCGACAAAAATATAGTTTTTAAGCATATTTTTCCCACAATTTCGAATGAGAAAACCGCCTTCAACAACTTGAATTTTTGTACCCAGCTCAAAGCTTGAATCCATGTAGGGCTTTAAATTAGACAAAAGCGTTACATTATCCACCGGTTCACCAACGAAATGTTCATATTTCCCAGTAGCAGCCACAATGGTTGGCTTGTTTTGTTGCTCTAGCGTGACAAAGCCATTCCCCTCCCTTAGATACACAAGCTCTGTGTCATCGTGGTAAAAGCCTGATAATTGCGTGAGGATACTGGTTAAAAAATCGTTGAGGGTATTATGCTCAAACAAGCTTGCACTTGTTGCAATAATTTTCTCAAGTCCCAAACGATGCCGTTCAATTTGCATCAAATCACGATAATTTCTAAGGGCTGTATATAAAGTTGTGTACAATCTTTTAACCGTCATTTCAGTTTTCAATCGGTAATCGTTTATGTCATAATCCCTTATAACTGATTCTTCAGGTGCCTCACCTGGTTGGCCTGTTCTTAGGATAATCCGTGTAAGCTTATTCTTTAGCTCCTTACGCAGGTACATCACCACATCTAAGCCCGAGTGGTTTTCTTCCATCACCACATCTAAAAACACAACCGCAATATCAGAATGCTCACTTAAAATCCGCTTGGCTTCATTGCCACTATAGGCGTTTAAAAATGTCATTTGAGCATGCTCAAATGTGAAATCATTCAAAATCATCTTGGTGATGGCATGTACTTCCTCATCATCATCGGCTATTAAAATTTTATAGGCTTTTCGTGCGTTTTTTTCAATCGGTTCAGAGTCTTTAAATAATCTACCCATATAGCACCTCATCTATCTTAAATTCTATTTTAAAGGTTACACCTGCATCTAGCTCACTTTCGCATTGTATTCTACCGTCTAATTGTGAGACGACAATGTTATAAACCACATTTAGGCCCAGTCCACTCCCGCCGCTACCACGATTTGTCGTGAAAAACGGGTCATAGATTTGAGGTAAAAACGCTTTGGGAATACCTTTTCCATTATCAGAGTATACCAGGGTTAGCAGGGATCCTTTTTGAATAACCTCAATGGTGACATGACCGTGATGTGTTTTTCCAAACCCATGTGTAATAGAATTCATGATTAGGTTTGTTAAAATATGTGATATTGCTCCCGGATAGGTTTTGATCATTAAAGAGCGATCACATACAATGTCAAACTGATGCCCCTTGCTTTTATATTCATGTTTTAAGCTCAATAAAATCATTTCAATGTATTCATAAAGGTTAAACACAACCTTTTCTTCAATATGCTGACCGACTGCAATGGCTTTAAAGCTCTGCACAAGGGCAACCGCTCGTTCTAAATTTGATTTAAGAATAGTCGCTGTTTCTGTCATTTTATTCAAATAGAGCACAAAATCTTGTTCTGTCATGTCATCGCTCTCAAATTTCTGAGCGATTTTTCTATTGTTTTCTTCCACATAAGACGCGGCGGTGACAGATACCCCAAGAGGGGTATTTATTTCATGGGCAATCCCTGACACAAGACTTCCCAAAGACGCTTGCTTCTCTTTTTCAACTAGCTCCCTTAGAACATAGGCTATTCGCTCATCCTTTTCATCAATAAGAATTTTTAAGGCATCTTGGGCTTCAACCAGTGCGGTGACATCATGGTTTGAGCCAAGAACTGCATCTAGATCCCCACGAGCATTTACCATTGGAATCCACGTGACATTCCACACTTGACGTTTACTGCCTTCTAGCTGACTATCCAAGGTGAAGGTAAAACTTTTTTCAGAGCTTCTCGCTTGCTTTAAGAAGCCTAGAACCAAAGCTTCATGCTCTTTAAAGACATCAAGGTCTGTTAGTTTCTTGATGCCAAAATCAGACGCCAACAACCGAAATGTTTTCATAAAGCTATTGTTTGCAGACAAGACATACCCCTCTGTGTCAAAAGAGTATATGCTTTCCTCCACATGCTCCACTAAAAGGCGATATTTTTCTTCCTGCTTTTTCACCTCATCGAAAGAGGCTTTCACATGGTGCCTCATTTGATCCATTGCCTTTACCAATGTCTGCGTCTCATCAAACCTTGTCTGTGTAAGATGAAAGGGTGTATCCCAGTTTCCAGAAGCTATTTCTTGTGCAATATAGGCACTTTCAACGATTGGCTTTGTCATACGGGTTAAAAAATAACCTGATAACATGGTGCCAATGAGGACCACCATTATCACGACTATGAGGGTTAGTATCTGACGATCTCTAAGCCCACCGACGATATCTGCCTCTGGAACAACCACAACCACCTTCCAACCTAATGCCTGCGGCCTTGTAAGTGCTGTTACAGATGTAAAATACCTTTGTGTCCCCACCGTAAAGGTCTCAACAGCCTCCGTTTGCCCCTTCACCGCCTCAAAAGCATTTGACATTAGTGATGCGTTCTCCTCATTAGAAGAAGCCACACGTTGATCGTTACTGTCTAAAATAAAAATCATACCATTTCCCTTACGCGTGTCTTCTTTTAAAAAATCATTGATTCCTTGAAGCCGAATGTCGATGGTTACTACCGCCACTAATCGCCCTTGCTCCATCACTGGCAGTGAAACAGAAAGCGTTGCTGCTCCGATTTCATCAACATTAAAATAAATATCTGACCACTCCACTTGAAGGCTTTGCTTTGTAGGCATATACCATGGTCTTATCCTTGGGTCGTAGGCCTCTATTTGTGCTACAATAGGGCTAACCTGAGTAAGGCCCTCATAAATGACCAATAGGTCTTGGGTTCTTTCATCCTTCAGCATTAAGGAAAAATCACCCCCTGACTCATTGGCTCTGATGCCTAAAAATCGCAAAGATTCATCACCATACCCAATGACGCTTATTTGCGGAAGAAGAGACTCAATATCCACAAATAGACTTGTAAAGATTCTCTCAAGATCGCTTAAATCCTCACGATCAAAAAGCCTTTCTTCTTCAATTGCCGTTGTTAAAACCCTCCCAATAATAAAAGGCTCCTCAACGAAGGTTGCTAATTGTTGCGAAATACTTTCCCCAATAGATTGCGCCGTTTTTGAACCTTGATGTGTTGAAATCCACTGGTATTCAAAATGCCATACCACAGAAAACAAGATTAGAATAAACCCCACTGTGATCACAAACGGTTGAATGATTGCCCTTTTAAGTGACTGTTTCCCCATACGCCCTCCGAAGACTTTGATACTTATACATACCCTCCTTTAGCGGATTTAACCCCACTTCAAATGCGCATTAGGTCATTTAAAAATTCACCCACCAGCTCTCTAACAAGCCTCGTAATCTCCTCAAAATGCTCATGATTAGCATTTTCAACGTGTATGCCCATACTTACTGTAACCGTACAGGCAAGCTTTTTTGACACCCTAAGCGCTGTCTCTCTGGCCAAGAGGTCCTCCATATGACCCGTAACCGTTAGCACACTCGCCGTTGAGGATATTTCATTATCATCTTTCAAACTTTTTCGTGGAACAGCTAGAGCAACTGCTCCAATGTGCGGCTTATCGCCACCCTCTATGACAAGAGCAAAATCCTTCCCTGCTTGAACAGCCGTAAGTGTGATCTTGCCAAAAAAAACCTCAGACTCATACACAAACATTGTGGACACTCCTTTTTTGTTCATTAAAATCTCTTTTTTTCACGCTTAATCTATTATACAATACTACAATGAGGATGACTTTAAAAAGTCAAAAAAATCAATAGAGGAGATGACATGGCATACAAAAATTTGTCTGAGTTTATCGAGAAGCTAGAAAGCTTAGGCGAGCTAAAACGTATTCCGGTTGAAGTAGACAGCCACTTAGAAATTACTGAAATTACAGATAGAATGTCTAAGACAGGTGGCCCAGCGCTTTTATTTGAAAAGGTAAAAGGGTCTGCTTTTCCCGTACTAACCAACGCCATGGGCAGTGAGCGCCGCATGGCACTAGCACTTGGTACCGAGGACATGGACGAGATTGGAAGGGTCATCGAAGAATTCATCGATCTTTCAAGCTACCTAGGCCTCATGAACAAAATAAAAGCACTGCCCAAGCTCACACGGCTTGTATCTGTTTTTCCAATAAAGCTCCCGACAAGGGGGGCCTGCCAAGATGTTATAAACACCAATCCAGACCTATCACAAATACCGGTGCTACATTGTTGGCCAAAAGACGGAGGTCCTTTTATCACCTTGCCCTTGGTGTTTACAAAAGATCCAGAAACCAATATTCAAAATGTTGGTATGTACCGCATGCAGGTTTATGACAAAAACACAACGGGTATGCATTGGCATTTGCACAAGGATGGTAAAGAAATCTATGAGAGCTACAAGAAAATTGGTGGCAGAATGCCTGTCTCCGTTGCCCTTGGTTGCGATCCTGCCATAACCTATGCCGCCACTGCGCCACTTCCCAAAATGATTGATGAGATGATGTTTGCAGGATTTCTTAGAAAAATGCCTGTAAAAATGGTAAAATCCATCACCAATGATATTTATATTCCAGCTGAAGCCGAGTTTATTATTGAAGGGTATGTTGACGTTGATGAGCCTTTGCGGTGGGAGGGTCCCTTTGGTGATCATACAGGCTATTACTCCCTTGCAGATGACTACCCCGTTTTTCATGTCACCTGCATCACGCATCGGAAAAACCCAATTTATCCAGCCACCATTGTTGGCAAACCGCCCATGGAAGATTGCTTTATGGGAAAAGCAACGGAACGCATATTTCTACCCTTGTTAAAAATGATGAATCCAGAAATCATCGACATCAATTTCCCTCTTGAAGGTGTTTTCCATAGCTGTGTGATCATTTCAATTAAAAAGAAATACCCTGGCCATGCGCGCAAAATCATGAACGCAGTGTGGGGTATGGGCCAAATGATGTACACAAAAATGGTTATTGTTGTGGATGAAAACATCAATCCTCATGATGTATCCACAGTGATGTGGAAGGTTTTTAACAATATTGATGGTAAACGTGATATACACATCTCTGAAGGGCCACTTGATGCCCTTGATCATGCATCAAACACACCACATTACGGAAGTCGCGTCGGCATTGATGCCACTAAAAAATGGGAAAGCGAAGGCCAAACACGTCCGTGGCCTGATGATATAGAAATGGCTGAAGACATCAAACAGATGGTTTCAAAAAAATGGGCCCACTATGGTTTTTAAAAGGCTTATTCAAAAAACAAAGGATTATGGCACCTTGGTAATGTTTTCACACACCATTTTCTCATTATCCTTTGCGCTCATTGCCATGCTATTGGCTTTTGATGGCCATATCCGTTACGATGTCTTCATCTGGATTATGGTTTGCTTTTTAGGCGCAAGAACGGGTGCAAATGCGATTAATCGTGTGATTGATGCAAAGTTTGACGCACTTAATCATCGCACTGCAGGTCGGCAAATTCCAAAAGGAGAGATAAAAGCTCAAGAAGTAATCCTCTTTACAGGCACTTGCTTTGCCATCATGGTCTTTGGAGCTTATAAGCTCAATACCATTTGCTTGCTGCTATCACCCTTTGCTTTATTCTTTTTAATCCTATATTCCTATACCAAACGGTTCACCTTCTTGTGTCATTTAGTCCTCGGAGTAACCTCAGCAATGGCACCCGTTGGGGCTTGGCTTGCCGTTACAGGCAGCATCACGATTATTCCCCTTGTCATTGGCGCCGCAAACACACTTTGGGTCGCTGGTTTTGACATCCTTTATGGGGCACAGGATTATGCTTTTGATAAAGAACAGGGCCTTCACTCAATACCTGTTCGTTTTGGTGTAAAAAATGCCCTTCTCATTGCAAAAGCGTTTCACACATGCTCATGGTGCTTACTTTTTATCCTAGGCATGCTAAGTGCCAACTTGAGCACACTCTATTTTGTTGGCTTAGGGATTATAGCCCTTTTATTCATTGCCCAGCACGTTATGGTATCCGAAAACAACCTCAGTCTGGTGAAAATCGCTTCATATAGTGTTAATCAGTGCATCAGCATTGTTTTTTTAACAACAGGGCTTTTAGATGTGCTGCTTTTTTAGGAGGTTCAAACGATGAAAATAGTTGTAGGCTTAACCGGTGCAAGCGGGAGTATATATTGCAAGCTTTTGGTAGAAACACTCCTTGAGCAAGAGCACTCCGTACACCTTATTGCAAGCGACATGGGCAAGCAAGTGTTTGGCCACGAGCTAAACATACCCTATGAAGCATTTATCACTACCTTGAGACATCAATACCCTACCTTTGTCGAGGAAAAAAACGACAACCTCTTTGCAGGCGTTGCCAGTGGCTCCTACCCTTATGATGCGGTGATTATTTGTCCGTGCTCAATGGGCACGCTTGCATCCATTGCTAATGGTATATCAAGCCATCTGCTCACACGCGTATGCGATGTCGCTATAAAAGAAAAAAGAAAGCTTGTGATTATGCCACGAGAGACGCCCTTCAGTGCCATTCACCTTGAAAACATGCTAAAGCTATCTCGTCTTGGCGTTACAATCCTACCGGCAATGCCCGGATTTTATCACGATCCAAAAACACTTGAGGACTTAGTCGCTTTTGTTGTAGGAAAAGCCTTAGATAGCCTCAATATCTCACATAAACTTTATAAAAAATGGAAGGAAACTGAATCATGAATAAATACCTTTACAGCATCTTTGTTATCATCATCATTTTAAGCTTATCTGCATGCTCTGCAAGCACCTCTCCAGCCGAAGAAAACAGCACCTTACCAACCCTTAGCATCGGTGTTATGAGTGCAGTGGACATGCTCCCTATCTATATAGCTGACAAAAACGGTTATTTCCTTGACCAAGGCGTCAAGGTTCAAATAGAGGTCTTCAAATCCTTTAAGGATCGCGACGCGGCACTTCAAGCAGGTGAACTAGATGGTATCATTGGTGATCTTGTGGCCATTTCAATTTATCAAAATGCAGGGCTAGATATGGTTGTCACCGGCCTCACCGATGGCGTTTTCTCCCTCGTTGCCGGAAAAGACAGCGGTCTTGAGAGCATTCACGACTTTGATGGTGAAAAAGTGGCTATTTCAGAGAATACCGTTATTGAGTACACACTTGATCAGCTCTTACTGGCAAATGGTATTGAAGCCTCACGCATTGAAAAGGTTGTTATCCCACCTCTACCTACACGTCTTGAAATGCTAAACGCCGGTGAGGTTGCAGCCTCATTAATGCCTAATCCCTTTTCTGATGCTGCTATTGCTGCAGGGGCTACCATGCTTTTACAAATCACTTCTGAAAAAGATGATTATATTTCAGTAACAGCCTTTGAAAACAAGGTCATCAAAGAAAAGCCAGACGCGATTAAGGCATTTTATAGGGCTTATAACCAAGCGGTTGACTACCTCAACACCCATGACCTTTCAGACTATGAAGACGACGTCATTGACGTTGTTGGCTATCCCGAAACCATGAAGGGCCAAACCAGCGTCCCCGTCTTTAAAAAGAATACCCTCCCTAGTGTTGAGCTAGTGGACAAGGTGTTCTCCTGGTCAAAAGAAAAGGGGCTATTAACCATTGATATTGACCCTGCAAGTGTACTCAATCCCATCGGCATTCACTAACCCATGACACGAGCAAAAGGTGGCGATTTATTCTCCACCTTTTCCTATACGAGGAAAACATGATTGACATTAAACATGTAAGCTTAGCCTACAAACACCAAAAGGTGTATCATACCGTCTTAGAGAATATGAATCTCTCCATACCCGCGCATAAAATCACCTGTCTGCTTGGACCTTCAGGCTGTGGAAAATCATCCTTACTCGGTGCAATAGGCGGTGTCATTCCCAAAATTAAAGGGGATATCATGCTAAAGGGGCAGCCTTTAAACCACAAGACACACACGGTGAGCTTTATGCCACAAGGTTATGGGCTCATACCGTGGAAAACCCTTCATCAAAACTGTATTTTACCCCATAAGATAAAAAAGCAACCCTATGATGAGACCCTCCTTTCTCATATCTTGGATACCTTAGGACTGACATCATTTGCTCACCGTTACCCCTTAAGCCTTAGTGGCGGTCAAAGGCAGCGGGCAGCCATTGCTCGTGCACTTTTTTTAAAGCCCGATTTGTTGCTTATGGACGAGCCCTTTTCCGCCTTAGATGCCATTACAAAGGAAGAGGCATGGGATCTTTTTTTAAACGCGTGGTCAGAGCTACAATGCCCAACCCTCATCGTCACTCACAGCATAGAGGAAGCTTTGTTTTTAGGTCATAGGATATGCGTCATGAGTGCAAGTAGCAAAAATATCGTAAAAACCTATGATAATCCCCATATGGGAATCCACCCATCCAAACATGAGCATCCTATCTACCACGACATTAAGCGTACAATTGGACAAGGAGGCCTCTTTTATGACATCTAAAGGTCTGTTTTTGAAAGGATTTGTCTTTTTTGTTGTTCTTTGGCACCTGTCGTCCATACTTGTCAATAGCCCTGCCCTACCCACACCCCTTAGTGTTTTTAGGCTGCTGCCTGAGCTGCTAAGCACCTCACTTCCAAAACATATACAGGCTAGTGCCATGAGACTCTTTAAGGGCATCGGAATTGCTACCCTCGTAGGCTTTGCAATTGGACTTATGATGGGGAAAAGTAAGCAGCTGAACCGTGTACTCAACCCCCTCATTTACTTCACGTACCCAATCCCCAAAACGGCTTTACTCCCTGTTTTTATGATCCTTTTCGGACTAGGGGACGGCTCAAAGGTTATGCTCATTACAGTCATCACCGTTTTTCAAATCATTGTTACTGTACGAGATGCCACTTTGGCTATACCCGAATCCACGTATATCCCTCTGAGAAGTCTAGGTGCAAGCCCCCTTCAAACATTCATTCATGTAACCTGGATGAGTGTTTTACCCGACTTGCTCACGTCTATCAGACTGGCTGTGGGAACAGGCCTATCCATTCTTTTCTTTGCAGAAAATTTTGGTACCAATGTAGGCCTTGGTTATTATATACAGGACATGTGGAACCGCATGAACTATCCTGCCATGTATGCAGGTATTTTCACACTCGCCCTTATGGGATTTACGCTTTTTGTTGCCATAGACTACCTAGAACATGTGGCAACGCGATGGAAGGAGTAACAAAGACATGAGAACCTTTAACACAAAAGCGATTGAGCTCCTAGCCCCCTGTGGAAACTATGAGATTTTCCTAGAGCTTTTAGACACAGGCGCAGATGCTTTCTATCTTGGTGGCAAGCAATTTAACATGAGGATGCACCGTCAGGATTTTAATTTTTCTAATGACGACCTTGTACGAGCCATCACACTGGCTCATCAACGTGGTAAAAAGATATACGTCACATTAAACAACATGCTCGACGAGCACGACCTTAGGCAGCTTGACGATTACCTGTACTTACTTGAAGCCATTAAGCCTGATGCCCTTATCGTTCAAGACCTGGCTGTGATGAAGCGTATACAGGATTTACACCTAACCCTTGAGGTACATGCTTCCGTCATGATGAACGTTCATAATACCCACATGATTGAGCACCTTAAAACTCTTGGTGTTACGCGCGTCGTTGTGTCAAGAGACGTCTCATTAGCAGACGTCAAAAATTTTTCTGGTATTGAACTGGAATATTTTATCCACGGAGACATGTGTGCCGTACACGGCTCACAATGCCACTATTCAGGGATTCTTTTTGGCAAGAGCAGCAACCGAGGTCTCTGTATGAAACCCTGTAGGTGGCACTTTGATATTGAGACACAGAAGGAGCAAGTAAATACCACTTACCCTATGGCGGTAAAGGACATGTACATGTATGAGCATATTCCTGAGCTTATTGATGCTGGCGTCGTATCCTTTAAGATCGAAGGACGCATGCGAGATGCGGCTTATTTGTCGCACATCATTCATGCTTACAGCGATGCCATTGACCGATACCTATATGACCCTATTGCATACTGTCGTCATAAAGATGCCTCCTCCCTTTATGAGCACCGTAAACGTGACTTTTCTACAGCAAGGGCCTTTGGAAATCCTGGGCTGAGCTACATTAACGAACGCTACGAGGGCACTGGCAAGTTTTATAGCACAGGAAAGCCCTTTAGCCACCCAATCCCAGAATGGTCTATTGCCGAAGAGCCCATAAGCACCTTTTCCTTACCGCATGTGGCGTCAAAAACGCCGAAGCTTTCCGTGCGGGTAAACGATCTGGAGCAAGCCTATCTTGCCATTGCTTCTGGCGCTGATCGCATTTATCTTTCCATGGAGCCTCTTAAAGCGGTGGCACTCCCCACAAGAGATGACATTTTAAGGCTCGTAAAAAATAAGCATCACTGCGACATTTACCTTGCGTTGCCACGAATGGCATCCGATACGTTAATGAGCCAATACATCCACTATTTCGAGCATGATGATATGGGCATAGATGGCGTTTTGCTCAGTCACTTCGGTTGGCTCCACGCCCTAAAGGCATTTTCCTTTAAGAAAATCGTTGATTACACACAAAACCTTTATAACCTCACAGCACATGATTATTGCCTTTCTCAAGGTGCACATGAGGTGACAGCCTCTATTGAGTTTAAACAAGAGGCCTTTCAAAGCTACCTTTCAAAAAAAAGAGAGACTCACGAGGTTATCGTACACGGACTTCCAACGGTTATGTATATGGATCAATGTCTTTTTGAAAATCTAAGCGATTCCTCAACGCACACCCTTCAGCTCCTTGATGAAAAAGGTGTGAGACACCCTGTTTTTAAAGACATTTATGGAAAAAACCATTTTATGCTTGCTAAACCTATTTGCTTACTCCCCATTTTTGATACGCTCAAGGACCATGTAGCAACGGTACGCATTGAAGGGAGCCCTTATCCAAACGACGTCCTTAAGAGCCTTGTGACTTCCTATAGGGCTTTGCTAGATGGAAACGTCAGTAGCCACCATTTAATTGAGGACTTTATAGCTGATTGCTCATTAGGCGCACTGCATTTTACGTAAGGAGGCAACCATGACCTTAAGCTCTGACCAAATTATTGCAAAACGAAAAGACTACCTTTGTCCACCGAGTCATGTTCATTTTTACAAAAATCCACCCCATATCGTAAAGGGAACGATGCAGTACCTTTACGATGACAGTGGAAAAAAATACATCGATTTTTTCTCAGGTGTTTCTGTTATGAATTGTGGACACAGCAATACCTATATTTTCGAGAAAACCATTGCTCAGCTGCAAAAGCTCCAGCATACCAGCATCATCTACCTAACTGAACCCATCGTCATGCTTGCCGAGGCTCTTGCTTCTATTTTGCCCGGCGAGCTCTCAAGAAGTTTTTTTACCTGTACTGGCTCCGAAGCAAATGAGACAGCATTACAAATGGCAAAGCTGTATACAGGTAAGACGCATATCCTCGCTATGGAGGGTGGCCTGCACGGACGAACACTACAAACCATGAGTGTCACAGGTATACCCATGTGGCGATCTGATATCGCCCTGCTAGACACGGTCCATTTTGTGAAACGCTATGATCAAGCAGACGCCCTTGATCACCTTAAGGCTGTCATAGAAGAGGTTGGTGCCGATAACATTGCCGCGATGATTGTTGAACCCATACAAGGCAATGGTGGCATTATCGTTCCACAAGCTGATTATTTAAAGGAGGCTCACGCTTATTTAAAAGCCCGTAATATCCTCCTCATAGCCGATGAGGTTCAAACCGGTTTTGGACGCACAGGACGCATGTTTGCGTGTGAGCAATTTGGGATTGTACCAGACATCATCACTTTAGCAAAGGCACTTGGAAACGGTTTTCCCATTTCAGCAGCATGTACCCATGAACACATCGCAAATGCATTTACCATGCCGTCTGCCTCAACACTAGGTGCAACACCTCTTAGTGCAAGCACAGCGCTTGCTGTCCTAGAATACCTTGAGCAAGAAGAGCTGTGCCTAAATGCCGAAACCCTAGGAGCTCGCTTAAATACACTTTTATTATCCCTAAAATCAAAATACCCCTCACACATTATTGATGTAAGGGGTATCGGACTCATGCAGGGGCTAGAGCTCGCTAGTGCTGATGAAACAGATCGTGTTTTGGAGCATGCACTTGAACGAGGCATCATTATAGGTAAAAATGGCTTAAATCGAAATGTCCTTGCATTTCAGCCACCACTCGTAATCAACGAGGATAATCTGGTGCATTTAGAACACGTTTTAAACACCATCTTCCATGACCTATTTAAGGAACTCGTTTAAGTCACCCCTTGTACTGCTGAAGTTCAATCGTTATATCCATTAGCTGGCGATTTCTTTCTATTGTAATACGAATGATATCGCCAGCTTTATATGTTGCAATCACTTCTTTAAAGCCTTGGCTTGACCTTATGCTCGCATCATTAACACTGACAATGCGATCTCCAATTTGAAGCCCACTTGTGCTTTGGCTAACATTCTGGACATAGACACCTGTTGATGAAAGCCGATAACGCAATGCAGTCATTTGATCTTCAATATCTATAAGGGTGACGCCTATATCGACGCGTCCTAGCACATAGCCATTCGCAATAATATCTTCTATAACCTCTGCCGCTGTGTTAATGGGAATGGCAAAGCCCAAGCCTTCAATACCTGTGCCACTGGTTTTTGCATTGACAATACCGATTAACTCGCCATATGCATTAAAGAGTCCGCCTCCAGAATTTCCAGGGTTAATGGCTGCTGACGTCTGCAATAGGGTCATCACTTCACCGTCAATATCGATGCTACGGTCTAGGGCGGATATGATTCCCTCTGTCACTGTACCCCCTAATTTCCCTAGGGGATTCCCCATAGCAATTGCCAACTCTCCAACCTTTAAGGTATCTGAATTCCCAAAGACCACTGCATTAAATGCCACAGATGAATCGCTAATTTTAACCACAGCTAAATCCGTTTGCTGATCTCTCCCAACTAAGGTTGCGATATATTCAGAGCCATTTGTCAACCGGACTGTTATCTTGCTAGCACCGTCAATCACATGATTGTTTGTTACAATGTACCCATCCTCTGACACAATAACACCGCTGCCTGCACCTTCTGATACATACTGTCCTAAGCGACCATGTGTGGTAACAACCTCCGTCATTATTTCCACCACACTATCGCTATTAATCTCAACAACCTCTGGAATCGTTAATAGTTGATCCAAAGCATCACCTGTTGAAAGCACAGACGCCACCTGAACAACACGCGCATCTGTTGCCATTTCTTCCACCGTGTTCTCCTGTATGCTAGTGCTTGCTAAGGTACCAAAAAAACTCGCTATCACAACATTCAGTGCTAGAAAGAGTGCCATTGTTGTTTTTTTCATATAAAAACCTCCTTTTGTCTTATCCTTAAAGATACTATATAAGGTTAAGCTTAAAAGGAGCTTAAAGATAATTTTGGTGGTGAAAAAGTGGTGAAAGGTACTTATGCAAAAAGTACCAATGACAATACAGCCATTGATACTCCTCTATTCTGGTGCACCCTGCGGGACTCGAACCCACAACCAACAGATTCGAAGTCTGCTACTCTATCCGATTGAGCTAAGGATGCCTATTCACTTATCTTATTAAAAAAGCCACCCCGATTCAAAAATCAAAGCGACTCATTAATGGTGATCCATCCGCGACTCGAACGCGGGACACCCTGATTAAAAGTCAGGTGCTCTACCGACTGAGCTAATGGATCTCGTTGGCTGGGGATACAGGATTTGAACCTGTGAATGACGGAGTCAAAGTCCGTTGCCTTACCGCTTGGCGAATCCCCAAGAATAATGGGGCGACTGATGGGAATCGAACCCACGTATGAAGGAGTCACAGTCCTTTGTCTTAACCGCTTGACGACAGTCGCCATATCATACAATTCGCTTACGCGTGCAATAAACAAAACTGGTGCGTCCGTAGGGACTCGAACCCCAAACCCTCGCCTTAGAAGGGCGATGCTCTATCCAGTTGAGCTACGAACGCACATTGGTCGGGGTGGCAGGATTTGAACCCGCGACCCTCTGGTCCCAAACCAGATGCGCTACCAAGCTGCGCTACACCCCGGAGTTTTTCAACCCGTCGTTTACTGACGAATTTTATTATACATCAATGAGTATAGTGCGTCAACAGTTTTTTCATATTTTTTTCAAAGCTTTTCCCAAATCACATGAATGCTAGTTTCTCCAATGCTTACAAGACCAATTTGAGGCGGTTGAAGGCCTATGGGTCTGCTTGGGCTCCCTGGATTAAAAAACACCGTTTGATTATGTGTCTCACTCATGGCTTCATGTGTATGACCAAAGCAAACCAAATCGATGCCTTCAACCTCACAATAATAACCCAAGGATATGAGGTTTTGCTTCACACGATGCGTGTGACCATGCGTTAAAAGAATTTTCTTGCCCATTCTCGTGAACTGAAGCTGCTCTGGCGCTTTGGAAAAGGGGTCACAATTCCCCTTAACCGCTAGGACCTCTACGCCTGTCAATCGCTTTAATGCCAGTGCATCCTCATGGCAATCACCAAGGTGCCACACTTCATCAAAGCAGCCTTTATTTTCTTGAATGTAAGACACCACACGATCAATATACCCATGTGTATCACTTATAACCAATGCTTTCACTTTCTTTCCAGCCTTTCCTTTAAAGCCTGTAGGGCATGTGCACGGTGGCTAATGGTATTTTTCTCTTCAGAGCTTAGCTCTGCAAAGGTTTTATTTAATGTTGGAACAAGAAATAAGGGGTCATAACCAAAGCCATTCGTTCCTTTTGGTGCTTTGGCTATAATGCCTTCCACTGTGCCCCTAACAGATACTTCCTTTCCATCTGGAAAAATCATACATAAGGCTGTCACAAAGCGTCCCCTTCTTTCATGTTCTGGTACATCACAAAGTGCCGCTAACAATTTTTCATTATTCCTATGGTCATCCTTAGGCTCACCTGCATAACGCGCTGAGTACACACCCGGTGCGCCTCCAAGGGCATCCACCTCTAGGCCAGAATCGTCAGCAAGCGTATACCCACCTAGGCGTTCGTGTATGGCAAGTGCCTTAATTTTTGCATTTTCTTCAAAGGTTGTACCCGTTTCTTCAATGTCTATATCACCTAGTCCAACAGCGTCTAAGCTCACAACATCAAAGCCCATTTCCTTAAAAATGGCTTTAATTTCGCTGACCTTATGCGCATTTGACGATGCAAGAACAATGTTATTCATTATGTCGCCTCCCCTAGCACTTTTTCCTGGGCATGAATAAGGCTCAAAATGCCCTTAGAACCCATTTCAAGCATGCTTAGGAGCTGTGCCTGTGTAAAGGGTTTTTCTTCACCTGTGCCTTGAATTTCAATCCATTCGCCTTCTTTGGTCATGACCACATTCATGTCTACTTCAGCACGTGAATCCTCTTCATAATTTAAATCAAGAACAACAGCGCCATTAACAATGCCAACACTCACGGCTGCCACCGATGTTTTTAATGGCGAGGTCTCAAGCAACCCTTGTTTGATTAAATGATTCAGTGCATCACTTAATGCCACAAAAGCACCTGTAATAGACGCCGTTCTTGTACCACCATCGGCTTGAATCACGTCACAGTCAATCCAAATGGTTCGTTCTCCCAGCGCAGGTAAATCCACTACAGTGCGAAGGGTTCTTCCAATCAACCGTTGTATTTCTTGGCTTCTTCCATCAATGCCTTTTGTATTACGGCTCTTTCTTTGACCTGTAGAGCCGGGTAACATGCCATATTCGGCCGTTACCCACCCTGATCCAGACCCCTTTAAAAAAGGAGGGACTTTTTCTTCTATGGTTGCTGTGCAAATAACCTTTGTATTTCCCATTTCCATGAGCACTGCCCCTGCGGGATGCAAAAGGTACTGCCTTGTTATCTTTACCGGTCTTAACTCATGAGGTGCTCTACCATCTTGTCTCATACCCTACTCCAATCTTTACTTTAAAAAGGCTTCAATACCGTTTGCCATCGCTTCAGCTGCAAGCTTTAAATAGTTTTCATCCATGAGCTTCAGCTGCTCTGCTGGGTTGCTGATAAAGCCTAATTCTACCAATACTGCCGGCATTTTTGTTTCCCTTAAAACGACAAGATTTGTCCGTTGAACAACTCCCCGATTCGTTGCCTTTAAATGCTTGACCAGCTCGTTTTGAATCGCTGTAGCCAAGCCTTTATCGCTATCCATTGACGGATTAGCATAAAGAACTTCCACACCATTTGCAGACGTACCTGTATGGGAGTTGGCATGAATGGACACAAAAAGCGTCGCATTTAAGCCATTTGCCATGGATGCTCTATCATATAAATTGATATACTCATCCGTGCTTCGTGTCATATAGACCTTAAAACCACGGCTTTCCAGTGTTTTTTGCAATAAGAGCGCACTGTTTAAAACCACTGTTTTTTCCTGTACAAGGGTTCCCACTGCGCCAGGATCTCTGCCGCCATGACCTGCATCAATGACGATAAGTGTATCCCTATACGTTGAATTTTGAATGGTTTTATTAACAAACATAAAGGAAGCCATGCTCATTGTACCTGTATGTTCATAGCTTGTATTAGGGGCTAAGACAGCTTCAATGACATAATGGGTATCAGCATCAATAACCCTTAAGGATTCAATGATATTATCATTTGTAGGGTAATTAAAGGCATCTAAATAGGTGACATCCTTAGAAAGCCTTAAAGATAGCTTACGCATCGTCTCATCATAGCTTATGCTATACATGGTTTCTTGGGATAAATCTATGCTCATTGTGGCACTAGAGTTATTGAGCTTCACATATTGAAAATTATTGAGCTTGTGACTTGGAAAATACACTAAGGTCTGAGTTCCAATCGTTTCTTGAAAAAAGTCATCCATAGTCATGTCTTTATCCAAGGTTACAGAGATTCTCACTGTGTCTAGCCCATACATCTCTGAGCCTAGCTCACGATAGGATATGGATTTTATGCGATCTTGACCTAAAATTTGTGTTTCAGGCACGCCCTGATTGTGATGCAAATAGCTGCCGATCACATCAATGTGAAGGGTATTTTTAGAAACCGTGTAATTTAATGCAGGGTTTTGGCTACTCTCAATAACCAAGGTTTCCGTACCAAATACCTCACGGACATTAATTTGATCAACGGTGTTAATTAACCGAATGACCATTTCTCCTGTTTTACTATCATAGCTAATGTCGTGTCCCCGTCTCATGTTTTGATAAATGGTTACGCGAGTGATTAGAGGGTTGGTGGACGTCTGTGCAACCTCTACCTTTTCAATCCCGAAAATACCATCTGACACGTTGTATGTGTACACGCCATCTTTGAGCGCGGCACTGCTCGGTACAGATAACTGCGTATTTTGAAGCTCAATGATGGTTTTATCCTTTTCACCAACATCTAGCCCCCTTACAACGAAGGACGTCGCATCCACTTCCCCACTAACCTTTAAACGAATTTCCGGATAGGGGCGTGTTGCGCTTATACGCCAAAACAAGTCCACAGCCGAAAGGGTTTGCGCTTTTCTATTAATGGCTACTGTGCGTGTATCCGCAATCCAGCTAACGCTTAAATCAAGGACGCTCGTGATAAAGGCTACAGGCACGTAGGTTCTGTCAATCAGCTTTCCGTCAGCACCCTTATACTGCATAACCCTTGGGCTTACACCATTGGGTAGCTCTACCTTTTTACCATCAATGGTTGCATAGGGGTTATTTATCTGCATGACAATTTTTTTGCCATTGCTTTCAAATGCAATTTCTCTTGTGGCTGGTATCCATTGAAAGGGAATCCCTAGCTCAATAAAAACAGACGATATGGGAATCAATGTCCTCCCGTCAATGGCAATTCCTGGTGTGTCTGAAAAGACATCCTCTCCGCGAATCATTAAAGATACAGGCTGATAACTGCCTGTTTTTCCAGTCAAGGTATCCGTAAGCTCCACCGTTTCAAACTCAGAATACTTATTGGCAAAGCTCAGCTGTGGTGCGCTTAAAATGATGATGCATATGAGCATCCATGCCATAATTTTCTTTTGCATTGTGATGTGTCCTTTCTAAACGAATTCCGTTACTTTATAAAGCTCGTCTGCCTCTGGCATCTCAATGGGTGATTGGTTACCAGCCTCATCAACCATCACATACGTTTCCTTATGAGACGTTAAAACACCACACCGTGAAAAAACAATACCTTGTTTATCCAGTGCACTTTCAAGCAGCCTTGCCTTTTCTGGTGACACAGCCATAATCATGCTTCCACTGGCTATGAGCTTAAGGGGATCTATGGCAAAAAACGCGCATATGTGATGTGTTACTGGCAACATACGCAAATCCCGCTTGAATACCTCGCAGCCGACACCGCTTGCATAGCAAAGCTCGTGAATGGCTCCAAGCACACCGCCTTCAGTGGCATCATGCATGGCGCTGACACCAATGTTCCCGCCAATAATACCTTCCTCAAGAACACTGGTTTGACCAATCAAAGCCTGAGCCTCATGCAGCTCTTTAGGAGTAAGGCATTTTGAAAGACGTCCAGCATAATCTGTCGCTAGAATGGCTGTGCCTTCAAGACCCACATACTTGGTATGATACAGCCAATCTCCTGGCGACGCACCACCTGTGCGAATGAGTGACGCTACAGGGGTTTTTCCAACTGCTGTGGCTGAAACCACCATCCGGTTGACAGCATCTGTGATTTCCGTATGCCCACCTATGATATCAATGCCTAAGGCTAATGCCGAGGTGTTCGCTTGTGCCATAACCTCATTAATCTGTCCTTGCGTTGTTCCAACAGGGCAAAGCAGGGTCAATAAAATACCAAGCGGGGCTGCACCACTGGATGCAATGTCATTCACACACACATCCACAGCAAGCTTTCCAATATTAGATGCACTTCCCGTTATCGGGTCTGTGGTCAATACACATGCCCAGTCATCAATTTGTATAGCAGCACAATCCTCGCCAATGCTTGGGCCTATGAGCACATCTTGCCGTGTGGGTGTGATGGCTTTAATGACCCATTTATTTAGTTGATCATTCTTTAGCTTACCAATCTCCATGGTTTATCCCCTCGATGCCTTATTATATCACACGTATTTTTCTATCATCTCTTTGTCATGGTTTATTCATCATTCTGTAAACGCTTGTTCATCTAAAAATGTCAAAAACGCTTCTTCAGTAAACAGGGGAACACCAAGTGCTTTGGCCTTTTCTTCTTTAGAGCCTGCATTGTCTCCCGCAATGACGTAAGACGTTTTCTTTGAAACACTGCCACTTACCTTGCCGCCATGCGACTCAATAAGCGCTTTCATCTCATCGCGTGAAAACCGCTCTAGGGTTCCCGTGATGACAAAGGTTAGACCAAGCAGCTTGTCAGACGTACTATGCTGGCTAAGGCTTTTAAAATTAACCCCTACCTGTCTTAAGGCGTCTATGAGCGCGTGTGTCTCTGGCATGGCAAAATATGTGACAAGGCTTTCAGCCATTTTCTCTCCAATATCATCAATCTCTGTAAGCGCATCCACACGCGCCCCCATTAAGGCCTCTAGCTCCTTGAAGGTCTTTGCCAGTGTTTTAGCTGCCTTTTCTCCAATAAGAGGAATCCCTAAACCATTGATTAAACGCCACACATCATTTTTTTTACTCTCCTCAATGGCCTCTAGCATTTTCTGAACAGACTTATCTCCAAAGCCTTCGATTGCCCTTAGGATGTCTGCGTGTTCATGAAGCTTGTATATATCTCCAATGT
>WPCG01051849.1_pt1 | contig 19889 bp, 20 predicted proteins | sample 5403311 | NCBI WGS metagenome assembly WPCG01 (sample SAMN12869467, study PRJNA574797) | sludge metagenome | isolation source: wastewater treatment of Control | place: China:Beijing | collected 2019-05-17 | reverse complement strand
GCTCGACGGCACCCTGGCGGGCGCCTCCCTGCGGGCGGTGGCCGACGTGCTGTTCGGCAGCGACGACTGGCACGCCGACGGCGCGCTGCGCGCCCGCGTGCGTCGCCTGGTGCGGCGCGGCCAGACGCTGATGCGCGGCGACTACCGCCACCTGGCACAGCTTCCCGCGCTTGCACAGGGACGTTTCGCCACCCGCGCAAAACGTCCCTGAGCAGGACGCCCATCTTTTCCGAAGCTGCCTCCATCCGGCCGCGACCCCGTGGCCGGCGCCCCTGACCGATGGAGGTTCACCGCATGAGACCCGCACCGCTGCGGCCGCAAGCCGCCCCCGCTGCCCAGCAGCAGCCCGCCCAGCCTTCGCGCTACCTCACCAACGACGAAGCCGCCGAGTACCTGCGCCTGTCGCCGCGCACGCTGGAAAAGCAGCGCGTCATCGGCGGCGGGCCGCGCTTTCGCAAGTTCGGCCGCCGCGTCATGTACGCCGTGGCCGACCTCGACGCCTGGGCCGACGCGCGCAGCTTCGAGGCCACGTCCGACCCCGAGTACGCCGAACGCCACGCGGGCGACTACCGTGATGGCCGCTGACCACCGGCGCGCGGGTGGCCCTCGTCATGCCCAGCCTGGAGCAGCAGCAGCGCGAACAGCTCGACCTGTTCCGCGCGCTGCCGGGCGACGGCATGGCGCCGCGCGACGCACAAGACCTGATGGCCTATCCGTTCTTCTCCCTGGCGAAATCGCGGCGCACCGCGCCGATCGACTTCCGCTCCGGCGGCGTCACCGTGCGCGTGGAAGGCACTCAGGAGCACGGCATCGCTACCATCTGGGATGCCGACATCCTCATCTGGGCCGCCAGCCAGATCGTCGAGGCGCGCGACGCGGGCATCCGCCCCTCGCGCTGGATGCACGCCACGCCCTACGAGATCCTGCGCTTCATCGGCCGCGGCACCTCGCTGCGCGACTACCAGCGCCTCAAGGCCGCGCTGGATCGCCTGCAATCCACCACCGTGGCCACCTCCATCCGCGAGACCACCGGGCGGCGCCTGCACCGCTTCTCGTGGATCAACGAATGGAAAGAGCGCGCGGACGCCAACGGCGTGCCGCTCGGCCTCGAACTCATCCTGCCGGACTGGTTCTTTGCCGGCGTGCTGGACGAAGCGCTGGTGCTCACCATCGACCCGGCCTACTTCAAGCTCACCGGCGGCATCGAGCGCTGGCTGTACCGCCTGGTGCGCAAGCACGGCGGCAAACAGCGCGACGGCTGGCAGTTCGACTTTCCCTACCTGTACCGCAAGTCCGGCAGCCTGGCGCAGCCGCGCGACTTCGCCCGCGACCTGCGCCTGCTGGCCGCGCGCCAGTCGCTGCCCGGCTACGTGCTGTCCGTCGAGCGCTGGCCCGGCACACCGGAGGTTCTGGCCTTTCGCCCCGTGCCGTCCACGGCACGTTGATAACTGCGGGGATGAAAACGGGACAAGCTGTGAATGGGCTCGTGCTATCAGGCGCGCCGGGACTCGTGCTATCAGGCGCAGAGGTATCGTGCTATCAGGCGCGCAAATCGCCGCTAACTTCAGCAGCCACAAGGGTTTTTCCGGCCCTTAACTTTATATCTAACTTTAAAAGCTCTCTAACGAATAACAAGAGCCTGTTATTGGCGCGGTGGATAAGCGCCGCAGGCCAACAACAAAGCCATTTTTCAGCGCGTGCATCGAGCCGCCTTCCGCAACGGAGGGCTGCGCCATGATCGTCGCCTTGCTCAACCAGAAAGGCGGCGTCGGCAAGACCACGCTCGCCACCCACATCGCCGGCGAACTCGCGCTGCGCGGTCAACAGGTCATCGTGCTCGATGCCGACCCGCAAGGCTCGTCACTCGACTGGACGCAACGGCGCAGCCAGCAGGGCCTGCCACGGCTGTTCAGCGCCGTGGGCCTGGCCCGCGAAACCTTGCACCAGGAAGCGCCGGAACTCGCCCGGCGCTGCGATCACATTGTCATCGACGGCCCGCCACGCATTGCCGCACTCGCGCGCTCCGCGCTGCTCGCCGCCGACCGCGTGCTGATCCCGGTGCAGCCCAGCCCCTACGACCTGTGGGCCAGCGCCGAGATGGTGGCGCTGATCCGCGAAGCGCAGGTGTTCCGGCCCCAGCTCGCCGCCGCCTTCGTCATCAACCGGCGCATCAGCACCACGGTGATCGGCCGCGAGGCGCGCCACGCGCTGGCCGACCAACCGCTGCCGGCACTGCGCGCCGAAGTGCGCCAGCGCATCGTCTTCGCCGACAGCGTGGCCGCCGGCCGGCTCGCCTGCGAAACCGCGCCCGACAGCATGGCCGCGCGCGAAATCACCGCGCTGGTGGACGAGCTGCTGCGGTGGCCGTCATGAGCAAAGAGCGCGGCAAACGCATCGCCATCGGCGCGCGCCCGCGGGCGAATCCGCAGGCCGAAGCCTGGATTCGCCAGGGCGACAGCGCCGACATCCAGAAAGGCGACCTCTACACGGCGCGCCTCACCCTCGACGTGACGCCCGCCATGCGCGCCCGCATCAAGGTCTCGGCCTTCACCCAGGGGGTGACGGTGGCCGAGCTGCTGCGCGCACTGCTGGAACGCGAGTTCCCGGAGCACAAGCCATGAACCCAGCCACGCAGGCACAGCCCCATGAAAGCGCGGCTGCGCCGCCGCCATCACCGCAACCGCTCGCCGCGCCGGACAGCGGCGTGCCGCTCACGCGCGTCTCGCTCGCCTACATCGAGCAGCGCATCAACCTCTACCTGCGTTTCGGTAATCCCGCGCGCACCGTGCAGCTCGACCGCTGGCGGCGCTGCGCGGTGTTCCTGCCGGCCGCGATCTTCTGCCGCATCCGCTGGCAGGCCAACGACTACGGCACCGTGCGCTGGCAACTCATGGTGCTGCAAGCCCGCACGCCGCTGGACACCATGCAGCGCATTCCCGGCATTCGCCCTGGTGCGCGCATCCTGCTGCACGCCGAAGGCAAGCAGAAAACGCGCGCCGTGCTCGCCCAGATCGACGCCATCGAGGCGCTGGGCATCGACCCCGCCGAGGTGTCGCCCGCGTACTGGCGCACGCTGGGCAACCGCCTCGCCGCGCACCTGCCGCTGCCGGACTACACCGCCGAACGGCACGCCGCCTGGCTGGCCGGGAGGGCACTGCAATGACCACCATCACCAGCGCCGTGCCTCGCTCGCGCCGCCGCGCTCGCCTCGTACTGGCTGTACTCGCTGCCGGCGGCCTCGCTGCGCTGGCCTGGGCCGCCTTCGTGCAGCCGGCCGTGCGCGTCGTCTACAACCCGTCCGACAGCGTGCCGGTCGGCTGGTATCGCATCGACCCGGCACCCGCGCTGCCCGATGCCTTGCCGGTGGGCAGCATCGTGCTGACCACCTTGCCGGCAGACGCCGCCGCGCTGGCCGCGCAGCGCGGCTACCTGCCGTCGCACGTTCCGCTGCTCAAGCGTGTCGGTGCCGTGGCACCGCAACACGTCTGCATCGCCGCTGGCGTGGTGCGCATCGACGGCGTGCCGGTGGCCGCCGTGCTGCGCAGCGACCGCTGGGGCCGGCCGCTGTCATCCTGGCCGCAGTGCCGCCAGCTCGCCCAGGGCGAACTGCTCCTGCTCAGCGTCAGCAACCCGGCGTCGTTCGACAGCCGCTACTTCGGCCCGGTCAGCACCGCCGCCGTGCTCGGCGTGGCGCAACCGATCCGCTTGGAACCACGGCCATGACCTTGCACAAGCGCATGTCGCTCGGCGTGCCGCCTTCGCGTTCAGGCCGGTGCAGCGCGCGTGCCTTCGCACCGCGCTTCGCCCGGCATTCCCCCGTGCAGACTGCTTGCCCCGAGCGCGCCATGCCACCGGCGTGGCTGGCGCTCGCCGGCGGCCGCGCAGCGCCGCCGGGGCCTCGCACCCCCGTGCCGTCAGGCGCGGGGCAGATGCAGGGCAAGATAAAAGGTCGCGGCACTGCGTTGCGCGAAAAGCCTGTCTGCACATGGGGGTGGCGCGGCACGCGCTGGGGAGCGGCACCGTGCCGCGAACAGCGCCAAAGCCGCGCAGGCACTGGCGAAACCGCGTGCATCGCGCCCTCTGGCGCGCTGGACTGCGCCGGAGCCACCGCATGAGCCGGCGCAGCGGCGACGACGCCGACCGCTTCCGCATCCGCCCCGGCGCGCCCAGGGATCGCACGCAGCCCTTCGTCAGCCGCGTGCTCAAGCAGGCCAGCAAGGCCGGCGCCAAAGTCGGCAAGGCGGGCAAGCAGCCCGGTTCCCGGCTGGGGCGCGGGCACGTTGCCGCGCGCTTCGCCGGGCAGTCGCTGGGGATCAATGCGCGGCGCGTGACGATCAAGACCCGGCTGGTGAATCTCGCCAAGGCCGGGCCGCGCTCCACCATCACCCACCTGCGCTACATCGAGCGCGAAGGCGTGGATCGCCAGGGCGGGCGGGGCCGCGCCTACGGCCCGATGACCGACGACGCCGACCTGGCCGCCTTCGAGGAACGCGGCCGCGAAGACCGCCACCAGTTCCGCTTCATCGTCTCGCCCGAGGATGCCGAACAGCTCGACGACCTGCGCATCTACACCCGCCACCTGATGAACCGCATGGAAGCCGACCTGGGCACGCGGCTGGAGTGGGTGGCGGTCGATCACTGGAACACCGACAACCCGCACACCCACATCGTGCTGCGTGGCAAGGACGACACCGGCAAAGACCTCATCATCGCCCGCGACTACATCGCCGAAGGCATGCGCCACCGCGCCAGCGAACTGGCCACCGAATGGCTCGGCCCGCGCACCGAACTGGAGATCCAGCAGAGCATGGCCCGCGAAGTCGATCAGGAACGCTGGACGGGGCTGGATCGCACCCTGCAACGCGAAGCGGTGAACGGCCGCATGACCATCGACCGGCTGAACGTGCTGCCTCGTCTGCGAAGCCAGCGCCTGCTGCTGATCGGCCGCCTGCAACACTTGCAGAGCATGGGGCTGGTGCGCGAAAAGGAGCCCGGCGTCTGGGCCATTCACCCCAACGTCGAAGACACCCTGCGGGCGATGGGCGAGCGCGGCGACATCATCCGCACCATGCAGCGCGCAATGGGCGGCGCGCAGCGCGAGCTGGCGGTGTTCGAGCCGGGCAAGCACGCCCGCCCGATCCTCGGCCGCGTCGCCACCAAGGGCCTGGCCGACGAGCTGTACGACAAGGGCTACCTGATCGTCGATGGCACCGACGGCAAGGCCCACTACGTCGCGCTGCCACCCCGCACGGAACTGGAGCAGTACCCCAGGGGCGCGGTGGTGGAAGTGAAAGGCTCGGCCAGCGTGCGCGCGGCCGACAAGACCATCGCCGCGCTGGCCGCCGATGGCCTGTACCGCACCGACCACCACCTGGCCGTCGCCAGGGCGCAGGCCGTGCCCGGCCGTGACCCCGCCGAGGTGGTGGCGGCCCACGTCCGCCGGCTGGAGGCCCTGCGCCGCGCCGGCATCGTCGAGCGCCTGGCCGAAGGCGTCTGGCAGGTGCCGGACGACCTGCCCGCAGAGGGCCAACGGTACGACACGCAGCGCGCCGGCGGCGTGGCGGTGGAGCTGAAATCGCACCTGCCCATCGAGCGGCAGGCCCGCGTGATCGGCGCCACCTGGCTGGATCAGCAGTTGATCGGCGGTGGCGAAGGGCTGGGCGAGCTGGGCTTTGGCAGCGAGGTGCGCAGCGCGCTCCAGCAGCGCGCTGACTTCCTCGCCGAACAGGGCCTGGCCGAGCGGCGCGGCCAGCGCGTGATTCTCGTGCGCAACCTGCTCAGGACATTGCGCAACAGGGAGCTGGCAACGGCCGCCCAGGCCATCGCCGCCGACACCGGCCTTGAGCACCGCCCGGTGGGCGACGGCCAGCGCGTCAGCGGCATCTACCGGCGCAGCCTGATGCTGGCCAGCGGGCGCTTTGCGGTGCTAGATGATGGTAGGGGGTTCAGTCTAGTGCCTTGGAAGCCGGTGATTGAGCAGCGATTGGGGCAGCAGCTTGCCGCGACGGTACGGGGTGGTGGAGTTTCTTGGGAAATTGGTCGGCAGCGTAGTCCTTCTGTTGGCTGATCTTCGAATTTCGATCCATCCAGCGTCAACATGAAGTCGCGGATCTCGTCATAAAGAGCTTGGTTATAGAAATCCGTCTAATGTACTCAGGGTATTCCTATCGCCGCCTCACGAACATCACGCGCGGCTAGCTGGCATCGGAAGCGGAGTGCTAGCTTGATCGAGAGGGCACTTCCGAATTCAATGCGTTGCCAGGCCGCCTGGGGGCTGCTGATCCCAAGGGCTTGGGTTCAATCAGACAGGCGGCCAGTTATGGGCTTCATCTTGACCCTCTCGGCTCCAAGCATAGAGGGCGTCATACATCACCAGGCCGTGGCGCAGCATCTCGTGATCGTCCGTGAATCTGCGCGACAGGCCGAGCGAGATCGCGTAGAGGCCCGCCGACTGTGGTGTAAGTTCAAGGCGCGAAGTGTCGGCGCCGCGCACGATGTTGGCCAACTGCACCAGTGCTGGTTCGGTTAGCCGGTACTTTGCCAAGAAGGCATCGAAGCTGCATTGCTCGCCGACGTGACTCAACTCCACCCCCGGAATGTCATAGGGCGTAGCACCAGTTTTTGCAGCAACGGCCAGAACCTCTGATGCTGGCACGTAAAGGAACTCGGCGTCCTGGTCGATGAAGCGCAGAATTAGCCAGGGACAAGCGATGCGGTCGATTTTGGGGCGCTCACGTGTAATCCACTTCATCATTGCCTCCTTCGTGACTCGGCTGACTTGATCGAACTCTTCGTCAATAAAGCACAGATACTGATCAGGCTGTCCGGGCGCACTGGATATATCGGTTGGCTACTTCATCCCACAGAATGTTTTTCATAAAAGCATCCACATAAGCTGCTGCCTTCGCGCCGTAGTCGATGTGGTAAGCGTGCTCGTACATATCCGGGGCCAGAATGGGCGTTCCTCCCGCCATGACGTGACAGTGATCAGCTCCCCATTGATTGCTGAGCCGACCATCACGCGATGACCAGACCAACAGCACCCAGCCGGAACCACCTGCCAATGCTTTGCCCATTGCGGAGAACTCGGTTTGCCAGCAAGCCAGGCTTCCGAAGTCACGCTCGATGGCATCCCGTAAATCGCCGGGTGGCAATTGGCCGCCCCGCCCAACACCGCAAAGTACAATTCATGCAGAATCATCGAGTTGTAGGCCACCAGTTCTTCTCGCTTGAGGCCATTGATCAGAAAGCCAGTCTCATTCGAGTAATCAAGTTCCGCGAGCTTCCCGCGAATGGCATTTAGTCTTTTGACCGCACCTGAATAGTTGTTTTCATGGTGGCTGACAATCAGTCGTTCCGATAGACCTCTGAGACTGGTTGGGTCAATTGGCAAGGCGCGTATTTCGACAGACATGGCTTAGTTCCTCACAGAATCAGGGTTTTCAGCACCAGACCCACGACGGCGCTGGCGGCGATGACCTGGATGACGCTGCGTTTGAAGCGGAACAGGGCCACAGCTGCTGCCAGCGCGATCAGCGCCGATATCCAGTCGAAGCGCCCGGCCAGGCCCTCGGGCCACAGCACGTGATAGGCGAAGAACACGGCCAGGTTCAGGATCACACCAACGACGGCTGCGGTGATGGCAGTCAACGGCGCCGTGAACCGCAGATTACCGTGGGTCGATTCGGCGATTGGTCCGCCAGCGAGGATGAAAATAAAGGAAGGCAGGAAGGTGAACCAGGTCACCAGCGCCGCCGCGACGGCACCGGCGACGAACAGCAGGTCGGGGCCAAACAGCGCCTGCACATAGGCGCCCACGAAGGCGACGAAAGCCACCACCATGATCAGTGGCCCCGGATTCGCTTCGCCGAGTGCCAAGCCGTCGATCATCTGGGTGGGGGTGAGCCAGCCGTAATGGCTAACCGCACCTTGGTAAATGTAGGGCAGTACCGCGTAGGCGCCGCCGAAGGTCAGCAAGGCCGCCTTGGTGAAGAACCATCCCATCTGCGTCAGGCTGTGATCCCAGCCGTAGCTTGCCGTGAGCAGCACCATGGGAATCAACCACAGGAAAAAGCCGGCGATGGCCACACGCAGCAAGCCGGACCAGCGGAAGCGGGCGTGCTCAGGCGTTGGTGTGTCGTCATCAATCAGTGCCGGACCGTAGGACTTGTCCGCTGCGGCATGGCCACCACCTGTCTTGAACCTCTGTGGGGCAATGCGTCCGCCGATGTAGCCGATCAGTGCGGCGCCGGCAACGATGTAGGGGAACGGCACGTTCAGCGCGAAAATCGCCACGAAAGCAGTGGCGGCAATGGCCCACATCACGCTGCTCTTTAGCGCCCGTGAGCCGATGCGATGCACGGCCTGCACCACGACCGCCGTGATGGCGGGCTTGATGCCGTAGAACAGTCCCGCCACGAGGGCCGTGTCGCCGTAGGCGATGTAGAGCCACGACAACAGAATCAGGAAACCCAGCCCCGGCAGCAGAAACAGAACGCCCGCCACGATGCCTCCCCAGGTGCGGTGCATGAGCCAGCCCATGTAAGTGGCCAACTGTTGCCCTTCTGGACCCGGCAGCAGCATGCAGTAGTTGAGCGCGTGCAGGAAGCGGCGTTCACTGATCCAGCGGCGCTGTTCGACCAGTTCCCGGTGCATGAGGGCGATCTGTCCGGCGGGACCGCCGAAGCCGAGGAAACCGAGTTTCAACCAGAGACGGAAAGCCTCCCAGAAACCGACCGCGGGTGGAGCCGCTACTACGGCATCCTCCGTCAAATTATTTGTCACGTTATTTGTCACGTTATGGTTGCTCCTTTGTCGAAGCTGGCGAGCAAGCCGTCGAAGACAGCAGATGCGGCGGTCAGCAGTGAATCGTCTTGAGTGAGGGTTTCGCGCAGCCCGGCGAGCACGCTTTCGATGCCAACCGCCTCGGGTGGCTGAATGCCACCGACATCGAGGTAATGCACCAGGAGGCCAAGCCGTGCGATGGCAGCCTGTTCTAGCCCGAAACTGGCAGCCAGTACCTCGAAAGTGACGCGGCCACCAATGTGGCTGAAGGTGGCACCATCGAAATCGAAGCCCAGCGCGTCGGGCGGGCAGTCGTCAGGACTGTCCAGCCACAGAATCCGCGCCTGTGGGTCAATGAAACGGCGGATCAGCCAGGCGCTGGCCAGCCGGTCCATCCAGGGCCGGCGCCGCGTCGCCCAGGTACAGCCCTGATAGTCGGACAGATCCAGGCGCTCGATCACACCGTCCACCGCCTGCGGCTCGTCCGGGGATAAGGCCCGCGCACAGGCCAGTTCCAGTTCACACAGGGCGGTATCCGTCTGCCGTTGCGCTTCGCCGGGGTAGAAGTCGATTTCGACCAGATTGGTGAAGGCCCTGCGCAGCTTGCGCACTTGCTTGAGCACGTCCTGAACGGTCTCGGGGGTCAGCGTCTCCCGCACCTGTGCCGCCTCGGCCAGCAGGGCGGTGAATTCAGTGCCGCGATCGAACAGGGCGACGAAATTCTCTCCCGCCGGCTCCTCGATGTGCAGCACATGGGCGCTCCCCCCTCCCTCACGCACCTCGGCCGCTAACCCTTCTAGGGTGGCGCGGCAATCCTCGCGTTCCGGCATCAGGTAGACACCGTCGCGCAGGACGGCGGCGCCGGATGCCTTGAGAGCACGCCACACCCGTTGCCGGGCCGTGGCGTTCTCGGTTGGTAAGGACAGAATCAGGGTGATCATTTTCATGATGTAGATGTTAATTCATTTTTGAATTATTCTCTACATAAATCTGAGCAAGGGCAAAAGTCGGTGGGACATCCGCTCCGCGTTGGGCGTTGCGCTATTGGCGACAGCGCAGACGACGAGAAGAACAACGGCATGAGGATGCCTATGGAACTACGCCATCTTCGTTATTTCATTGTGGTAGCCGAGGAGCTGCATTTCGGACGTGCGGCCCAGCGCCTGCATATCGAGCAGTCGCCGCTGTCACGTGCCATCAAGGAGCTGGAGGAGCACCTGGGTGTCCGTCTTTTCGACCGAACGACCCGCAGCACGCGATTGACCCGCGCGGGCCAGGTGTTCCTGGAGCATGTTCGGCGTGCTTTTGCTGTACTGGAACAGGCACGCAATGGCGTCGAGGCCGTCGCCGCCGGCTACCTGGATCAACTGCGCGTCGCCTTGTCCGACGGGATCACGCCGCCACGCCTGAGTGCCTTGCTGGCGCAGTGTCGCCAGGACGATCCCGATATCGAGGTCCGCCTGTTCGAGGTGCCGCTGTCACAGCAAATCAGAGGATTGCACGACGACCTGTACGATGTGGGCTTTGCCCAGTCGGCCGAAGTCGGGGATGGCATTGTGGCGGAGCCAGCATGGAGTGATCCGCTGGTGGTTGTCCTGCCGGCGCGGCACCCCCTGCTGATCTACAAGCGCATTCCGTTGGACGAGGTGCTGCGCTATCCGTTGGTGATGTGCGATCCACAATCCTGCGAAGGCTATGGGCAGCAGATCACTCGCATCCTGCGTCGCGCAGACGTGGACCCGCTCATCGCTGAACAGGTGACTTCGCTGGACCTGATGTTGACGCTGGTGGCGGCAGGTTATGCGCTGGCATTGGTCGGTGCCTCGCAGGTCATCGCCTGCCGAAACGCCGATGTGGTCGGCCGTCCTTTGGCGGGCCGCTCACCGACCCTCATCACTTATCTGCTGCGACGGGATGCCGACCCGTCCGAGACCTTGAGCCGCTTCATTGATCGGGTCAGTCCGATCGGCGTGGACACCCCTTTGCATCAATCTGACATCACGAAGGAGATCAAACCATGAGAAAACTCACGGTGCTATCGCTTGCATTGATGATGATCGCCTGCGGCGAGTCAGCGCCAACGGAAACTGTCGAATCGCTGATTGCCAATCCCGAACGTCTCGCCGAGCTGCGCAAGCAATGCCGAGACAACCCCGCTGCGCTCGGCGACGAGTGGTGCAACGCGGTGGCCGAGGCCACCCGCCGGCGTTTCATGGGCGACGGCAACGTGCCCTATACACCGCCCACGGAAGAACCGAGATTCTGATCCGACGTAATTGGGTGAAAAAAAAGTCCGGCTCATCGACATGCCGCAACGCGCTCTCGTGCGCAGCGTTTGTCCGCCACACGCGCCAGCCAGAACTATTGCAGTTTTCGCTCTGCATTTTGCCGATAACAGTCTTTGACCGGCACTGATCCGGCACCGAACCTGATGCCTGCGGCACATGCTGCGCCGCGATTCGCACAGGAGAAATTCGGAGGCTGGAATGCAGGCAACGGGCGTGCAGTACGGTCAGGTGCTGGCGGTGTTCGGCATCGTGATCGCCGGGGTGTGGGGTGCCACACAATGGACGGCCGCCGCGTTGGGCTACCAGCTACGCCTGGGTCCGCCCTGGTTCGATTTCTTCGGCACGCCGGTCTACCACCCGTGGCGCTTGTTCGAGTGGTGGTTCTTCTTCGACGCCTACGCGCCCGACATTTTCGCCAAGGGCGGAGCCATCGCCGGTGCCAGCGGCCTGGTGGCGGTGGTGGTGGCCATCGCCATGTCGGTGTGGCGCTCGCGCCAGGCGCGCCGCGTCACCACCTACGGCTCGGCGCGCTGGGCCGACAGCGCGGAAATCGTCAAGGCCGGGCTGATGGGCCTGGCGGGCGTGTTCCTCGGCCTGTTCGACGGCCGCTACCTGCGCCACGCCGGGCCAGAGCATGTGCTGGCCTTCGCGCCGACGCGCTCGGGCAAGGGCGTGGGCCTGGTGGTGCCCACGCTGCTGACCTGGCCGCTGTCCGCCGTGATCCACGACATCAAGGGCGAGAACTGGCAGCTCACCGCCGGCTGGCGCTCGCGCTTCTCGCACTGCCTGCTGTTCAACCCGACCGATCCGCGTTCCGCTGCCTACAACCCGCTGCTGGAGGTGCGGCGCGGTGCCCATGAAGTGCGCGACGTGCAGAACATCGCCGACATTCTGGTAGACCCGGAAGGCGCGCTGGAGAAACGCAACCACTGGGAGAAGACCTCGCACGCGCTGCTGGTGGGCGCGATCCTGCATGTGCTCTATGCGGGCGAGGACAAGACGCTGCGCGGCGTGGCGAACTTTCTCTCCGATCCGGCGTGCCCGTTCGAGGTGACGTTGCACCGGATGATGACGACGAAGCACCTGGGCGACAGCCCGCACCCCGTCGTCGCTTCCGCCGCGCGCGAAGTGCTCAACAAGAGCGACAACGAGCGCTCGGGCGTGCTGTCCACGGCCATGTCCTTCCTCGGCCTGTACCGCGACCCCACGGTGGCCGAAGTCACCTCGCGCTGCGACTGGCGCATCGCCGACCTGATTTCGGCCAGGCATCCGGTGTCGCTGTACCTGGTGGTGCCGCCATCCGACATCAGCCGCACCAAGCCGCTGGTGCGGCTGATCCTCAACCAGATCGGCCGGCGCCTCACGGAATCGCTCGACGGCAGCGACGGTATTCCGCGCCGCCATGAGCTGCTGCTGATGCTCGACGAGTTTCCCGCGCTGGGCCGGCTCGACTTCTTCGAGTCCGCGCTGGCCTTCATGGCGGGCTACGGGCTGCGCGCCTTCCTGATCGCGCAGTCGCTCAACCAGATCGACAAAGCCTACGGCCAGAACCATTCGATTCTGGACAACTGCCATGTGCGCGTGACCTTCGCCACCAACGATGAGCGCACGGCCAAGCGCATTTCTGAAACCCTGGGCACGGCCACCGAGCTGCGCGCGCAGCGCAACTACGCCGGCCACCGGCTGGCGCCCTGGCTCGGCCACCTGATGGTGTCGCGCCAGGAGACGGCGCGGCCGCTGCTCACCCCTGGCGAGGTGATGCAGCTCCCGCCCGATGAGGCGGTGGTGATGGTCTCGGGCCACGCGCCGATCAAGGCGAAGAAGCTGCGCTACTACGCCGACGCCAACTTCCAGCGCCGCATCCTGCCGCCGCCCGTGCTGGTGCCGGGCCGCTATGCCGATGCGCCGGCCGCGCGGCCGGACGACTGGAGCGCCCTGGCGATTCCCGCCATGCCCGCCGTACCGGGCGCAGACGCGGGCCTCGATGACGGCATGGACGACGCCGGCGAAGGCGGCCCGCGCCGCCAGCCGGAGCTGTCCGAAGCCGTCGCCTACAGCCCCGCACCCGAGCACGCGACCAGCGACCTGGCGCTGCTCGACGACGAAGACGACCTGCCGCTTTCACTCCCCGCCCAGCTCGACCCGCGCCTGACGCGCGCGGCACGGCTGGCCGCCCTCGACCCTGACGACGGAATCCAGCTATGAGCCATCTTCATTCCCGCCATCGCCTGAACCTGTTCATCGAGCGCGACCACGCCAAGCGCCTGGATGAGCTGTCCGCGAAGAAAGGCGTATCCAAGTCCTCCATCGTCGCGGCGGCGCTCGCCTCCTGGCTATCGCCGGACGCGGGCGACCAGCGCGAAGCAGCGATGGCCAAGCGCCTGGATCGACTGTCGCGCCAGTTCGAGAAGCTGGAGCGCGACCAGAACATCCTGATCGAAACGCTGGCGCTGTACGTGCGCTATTTCCTGACGGTCAGCACGCCGGTGCCGGAGGCGCATCAGGACGCCGCCAAGGCACAGGGCAAGGCGCGCTTCGAGCAGTTCATCGAACAGCTCGGCCGCCACCTGCTGCGCGGGCGCAGCCTGGTGCGTGAAGTGGTCGAGGAGATCCAGCCCGACACGCAGCGGCTGGACGAGGCGGTAGCGCTGGACGAGGCGCAGGCGCGTGCGCGGGAGGCGGCCTTATGAGCGCCGAGCCGAACGAGCCGTTGTCTTGCGCCGCCACCTCGCTGGATCGGCGCATCCGCATGCTGCGCACGGCGATGGGGCCGCTGATTGCCACCGCGCTGGAAGACCCGGACGTGGTGGAGGTGATGCTGAACCCGGACGGCGCGCTGTGGATCGACCGGCTGTCATCGGGCCGGGCCGCCACCGGCGAGTCGCTGTCCGCCGCCGATGGCGAACGCATCATCCGCCTGGTCGCGGCCCATGTGGGCACGGAGGTGCATCGCGGCCGGCCGCTGCTGACCGCCGAGCTGCCGGAGACCGGCGAGCGCTTCGAGGGCATCTTGCCGCCGGCGGCGCCGGGCCCGGCCTTCGCCCTGCGCAAGCGCGCCGTGGGCGTGATCGGCCTGGCCGACTACGTGAGCGACGGCATTCTCAGCGCCGAGCAGGCCGAGTTCCTGCGCCGCGCGGTACGCGAGCGGCAGAACGTGCTGATCGCCGGCGGCACCAGTACCGGCAAGACCACGCTGGCCAACGCGCTGCTGGGCGAGATCGCCAGCACCGGCGACCGCGTGCTGGTGCTCGAAGACACGGTGGAATTGCAGTGCGCGGCGCGCGACCACGTACCGCTGCGCACGCGGGCCGGTGTGGTGACGATGACCGAGCTGGTGCGCGCCACCATGCGCCTGCGCCCCGACCGCGTGATCGTCGGCGAGGTGCGCGGCGGCGAGGCGCTGGATCTCATCAAAGTGTGGGGCACCGGCCATCCGGGCGGCATCGCCACCCTCCACGCCAGCTCCGCGCACGGCGCGTTGCTGCGCCTGGAGCAACTGATCCTCGAAGTCGCCCTGACACCGCCGCGCGCGCTGATCGCCGAGGCAGTGAACGTGATCGTGTTCATCGCCGGGCGCGGCCGTGCCCGGCATGTCCAGACCGTCGCCCGCGTTACGGGCTTCGACGGCACCGGCTACCAGCTCGACGACGCGCTGGCGCTGCCACTTCCTTCCCTGTCCCCCAACCATGCTGGAGAACTGCCATGACGCCTGCTCACGTTTCCGATGCTTCACGTTTTTCCGTCAATCCGCCGATCCGCCTGGCGCGCCTGCGGCGCCTCGCCGAGCCGGCGCAACAAGGGCTGCTACTGGCGGTGGTGTTCCTGCTGATGGCCGGCACGGCGCAGGCCGCCGGCTCCAGCATGCCCTGGGAAGGGCCGCTGCAAGCCATCCTCGACTCCATCCAGGGGCCGGTGGCGCGCATCGTCGCGGTCATCATCATCATCGCCACGGGCCTGGCGCTGGCCTTCGGCGACACCTCGGGCGGCTTTCGCAAGCTGATCCAGATCGTCTTCGGCCTGTCCATCGCGTTCGCCGCGTCTTCGTTCTTCCTGTCGTTCTTCAGCTTCTCCGGCGGGGCCGTCGTATGAGCGCGCCCGACGAGTTCGCCGCCGGCTTCGCCAGTGGTTTCGAGGTGCCGCTGCACCGTTCGCTGACCGAACCCATCCTGCTGGGCGGCGCGCCGCGCACCGTGGCGATCGCCAACGGCACGCTGGCCGCCGCCGTGGGGCTGGGCCTGCAACTGTGGATTCCGGGCTTGGTGCTGTGGCTCGTCGGCCACTCGCTGGCGGTGTGGGGCGCGCGGCTTGACCCGCAGTTCATGCAGGTGTTCGCGCGGCACATCAAGCACAAGCCGCTGCTGGACGTGTGAGGCCAACCGTGGAGATCAGGCCATGCTGAACCTCGCCGAATACCGCCAGCGCCCCGCATTGCTCGCCGACTGGCTGCCCTGGGCCGGGCTGGTGGCGCCCGGCGTGGTGCTCAACAAGGACGCTTCCTTTCAGCGCACGGCGCGCTTTCGCGGCCCGGATCTGGACAGTGCGACGCAGGGCGAGCTGATCGCCACCTCGGCGCGGCTGAACAACGCGCTGCGCCGCCTGGGCTCGGGCTGGGCCTTGTTCGTGGAGGCCGAGCGGCTGCCGGCCGCCGACTACCCGCAGTCCGACTTTCCCGAGCCGTTGTCGTGGCTGGTGGACGAGGAACGCCGCGCGAACTTCGAGGAAGACCAGAGCCACTTCGAGAGCGGCTATCACCTGACCCTGGTGTACCTGCCGCCGGAGGAATCCCGCGCCCGCGCCGCCAAGCTGCTCTACGAGAACACGCCGCAGCGCGGCGTGGACTGGCGCGAGCGGCTGGCCGCCTTCGTTGCGGAGACGGATCGCTTCTTCGACCTGCTCGATGGCGTGATGCCGGAGATTGCCTGGCTCGACGACGGCGAGACGCTGACCTACCTGCACGCAACGGTCTCGACGCGGCGCTACCGCGTGGGTGTGCCCGAGCAGCCGTTCCACCTCGATGCGCTGCTGGCCGACTGCCCGCTGGTCGGCGGCCTGGCGCCCATGCTCGGCGATCAGCACCTGCGCGTGGTGTCGGTGCGCGGCTTCCCGACCTCGACCTGGCCGGGGCTGCTGGACGACCTCAACCGCCTGGGCTTCGCCTACCGCTGGAGCACGCGCTTCCTGTGCATGGACAAGGCCGAGGCGGAAAAGGAGCTGGGCCGTCTGCGCCGCCAGTGGTTCGCCAAGCGCAAGAACGTCGTCGCGCTGCTGCGCGAGACGATCTTTCAGCAGGAAAGCCCGCTGGTGGATACCGACGCCAGCAACAAGGCGGCGGACGCCGACGCGGCCTTGCAGGAGCTGGGCAGCGATCAGGTCGCCTTCGGCTACGTCACCGCGACGGTCACGGTGCTGGACGCTGATGCCGCCGTGGCCGACGAGAAGCTGCGGATGATCGAGCGCGTCATCCAGGGGCGCGGCTTCGTCACCATTCCCGAGACGCTGAACGCGGTCGATGCCTGGCTGTCGTCGATTCCGGGCAACGCCTACGCCAATGTGCGCCAGCCCATCATTTCCACGCTGAACCTGGCGCACTTGATCCCGGTGTCGGCGGTGTGGGCCGGGCCGGAGAGGAACGACCACCTCGACGGGCCGCCCTTGATCGTCACGCGCACCGACGGCGCCACGCCGTTCCGGCTGGTGACGCACATCGGCGACGTGGGGCACATGGCGGTGGTGGGGCCGACCGGCATGGGCAAGTCGGCTTTCCTGGCCGTGCTGGCGATGCAGTTCCGCCGCTATCGCGGCTCGCGCATCTTCGTCTTCGACATGGGCCGCTCGATGCGCGCCACCATCCTCGGCCTGGGCGGCGAGCACTACGACCTGGGCACGGATGGCGACATCGCCTTCCAGCCGCTGGCCCATATCGACCGCGAGGGCTACCGCACCTGGGCGGCCGAGTGGATCGAAGGCCGCTTCCACCACGAGGGCGTGACCATCGGCCCCGACGAGAAGGCGGCCATCTGGTCGGCGCTGGGCAGCCTCGCCGGTGTGCCGGTGGAGCAGCGCACGCTGACCGGGTTTTCCGTGCTGTTGCAGTCGAATGCGCTGCGCCAGGCGCTCGCGCCCTATGTGCTCGGCGGTGCCCACGGCAAGCTGCTGGACGCCGACCACGACCGGCTGGGCACGGCCAGCGTGCAGTGTTTCGAGATGGAGGAACTGATGGCCAGCCCTGCCGCCGTGCGGTCGGTGCTGGGCTACCTGTTCGCCCGTTTCGATGAGCGGTTCGATGGCGCGCCGACGCTGCTGATCCTCGACGAGTCCTGGCTGTTCCTCGACGACCCGCTGTTCGCCGCGCGCATCCGCCAGTGGCTGAAGACGCTGCGCAAGAAGAACGTCAGCGTCGTCTTCGCCACGCAGAGCCTGGCGGACATTCAGAACTCCAGCATCGCGTCCGCCATCATCGAAAGCTGCGCGGCGCGCATCTTCCTGCCCAATCCGCAGGCCACCGAGCCGCAGATTCGCAGCATCTACCAGGGCTTCGGGCTCAACGCCCGGCAGATCGAGATCGTCGCCACCGCGCAGCCCAAGCGCGACTACTACTACCAGTCGCGCCTCGGCAATCGCCTGTTCGACCTCGACCTGGGGCCGCTCGCGCTGGCGTTCGCCGGCGCGTCCTCGCCACAGGATCAGCGCGCAATGGATGAGGTGTGCGCCGCGCTGTTGGCGTCGGCCCCGCCCTCCGACTTCGCAGCTGCCTGGCTGCGCCATCGCGGCCTGGACTGGGCGGCCGACCTGCTGCCGTCCGCGCCTGCCGCCGCTGCCGTTTCGTCCACCCACCGACAGGAGAACCTGTCATGAAGACCCGTGTGCTTTCCGTTTCGCTCGCCGCCGTGCTGGCGGGCTCGCTGCTGGCCGTGCAACCGGCGACAGCCTTCACCGTCATCGACCCGACCAACCTGATCCAGAACACGCTGACCGCGATCCGCACCCTGGAGCAGATCAACAACCAGGTGCGCCAGCTCCAGAACGAGGCGCAGATGCTCATCAACCAGGCGCGCAACCTGGCGGGCCTCGACTACAACGTGGTCAACCGCCTGCGCTCGACGCTGGCCACCACCGAACGCCTGATCGCCGAGGCGCAGGGGCTGGCCTACGACGTGGCGAACATGGATCGGGAGTTCGCCCGGCTGTACCCGCACGAGTACGCCGCCAGCGTCAGCGGCGACCGCATGGCGCAGGACGCGCGCGAGCGCTGGCGCCACACGCTGGACGGCTTGCACACCGCGATGCGCGTGCAGGCGCAGGTGTCACAGAACCTCAGCGAAGACGAGGGCGTGCTGGCCGATCTGGTGAGCCGCAGCCAGTCGGCGGAAGGCGCCTTGCAAGCCATGCAGGCGACCAACCAACTGCTGGCCTTGCAGGCCAAGCAGGCGATCCAGGCGCAGCAACTCCAGATCACCCAGGATCGCGCCGCGTCGCTGGAGCTGGCGCGGCAGGCGGCGGCCACCGAGCGCGCCCGCGAGGTGCGGCGGCGCTTTCTCGGCGAGGGCACGCCGTACACGCCGCAGCCCGTGCGCTTCTACGGCCACTGAGGATCAGGCCATGAAGCCCGCCCTGGTGATGCTGGTTCTGTTCGCGCTGACCGCCTGCGGCCCCGCGCCATCGAACGATGGCGTCGAGGCGCTGGCGGTCGATCCGGTGCGGCTCAAGGCGGTGCGCCAGCAGTGCCAGGCGGATCGCGCGCGGGTGGGGGAAGCCGCCTGCCAGGACGCCGCCGAGGCGTTCCGCCGGCGCTTCCTGGCCGGCACCGCCGGGCCGGACGAGCACCCGGCGCCCGCCGAGCCGCTGCCCGTGCCGCCGAGCTTCGACGAGCCCGGCGGTGATGAGGAAGGCGACCACCCTGCGGAGGTGTCGCCATGAACGATGTATCGGTGATCGACCGCTTCCTGATCGTCTTCTCCAACTACATCGACTCGGGCTTCGGGCTGCTCGGTGGAGAGGTGGCCTTCCTCACTGCCACCTTGATTGTGATCGATATGACCATCGCGGGCCTGTACTGGGCGATGAGCCACGCCACCGGCCAGGGCGACGACGTGATCGCCAAGCTGCTGCGCAAGGTGCTCTACGTGGGCGCCTTCGCCTACATCATCGGCAATTTCAACTGGCTGGCGGGCATCGTGTTCCGCTCCTTCGCGGGCCTCGGGTTGATGGCCTCGGGCTCGACGATTTCGCAGGCCGAGTTCCTGCAACCCGGCCGGTTGGCCAAGGTGGGCATCGACGCCGCCGCGCCGATCATGGAGCAGATCGGCGACATGACGGGCTTCCCCGGCGTGTTCGTGAACCTCGATGCCATCGCGGTACTGTTCCTGGCCTGGCTGGTGGTGATCCTCACCTTCTTCATCCTGGCGGTGCAGCTTTTCATCACGCTGATCGAGTTCAAGCTGACCACGCTCGCCGGCTTCGTGCTGGTGCCCTTCGCGCTGTGGAACAAGACCGCGTTTCTCGCCGAGAAGGTGCTGGGCAACGTGGTGTCGTCGGGCATCAAGGTGCTGGTGCTGGCGGTGATCGTCGGCATCGGCACCGGCCTGTTCGCCGAGTTCCAGACCGTGCCCGATGAGCCGTCCATCGACCATGCGCTGGTGGTGATGCTGGCCTCGCTGGCGATGCTGGCGCTGGGGATCTTCGGGCCGGGCATCGCCACCGGGCTGATTTCCGGCGGCCCGCAGCTTGGCGCCGGCGCGATGGCCGGTGCCGCGCTTGGTGCGGCCGGCACGGCTGTCGCCGTGGGTGCGGTGGCCACCGGCGTGGGCGGTGCGGTTG
>WPCG01031956.1_pt1 | contig 19900 bp, 16 predicted proteins | sample 5403311 | NCBI WGS metagenome assembly WPCG01 (sample SAMN12869467, study PRJNA574797) | sludge metagenome | isolation source: wastewater treatment of Control | place: China:Beijing | collected 2019-05-17 | reverse complement strand
TTCATTAATACAGAGTAAGTGTTATAAATTTGTTAAAATAGGTGATACTTGGGCAATTTTTGATATTTACAAAAAGTATCATTTTAGTATTGGTCGTGATGAATATGATATCATTAAAAAATTTAAGAAAAGATCTAAAGTAAAAGATGTAATTAATAAAATATTAATAGATAAAGAGGAGATACTATGCTTTATTATGGAATTATTTAAATATAAAATCTTAACGTATTATTATTAATGTGGCAGAATCCAATTTTTGTGTATTGATGAGTATATAGAAAGCCTAATGCATATGACTTATAATCAATTTTTTCAATACTTCAAATAAGATTCATGAACTTATTATATAGAATATTTTCGTGAAGTGATTTAATCATTACATTTACAAATAATACTAAATGTTATTTCGAACCTCAAAAGTGTACTATAGTAATTAAATTACGTTCTTTGAAATCATTATATTTTAGCATTTTAAAAGTTTTTTACTATGTGACGATTTGAATTTCTTATTTTTACAATAAATTTTCTTGTCTATAAATAAAGTTAAATATTTTTTCATTAAGTATTATACTAACTTTTCTTACTGTCCCGCGGCTATTGTAGAGCATGACATTATGTTTATCCGCTCAACTTATGAGGTTTTACAAATACTTGAGATTTCGCTCCTTGATATGACATTAATAGAGCTGTTTAACCATGCTGAAAATAATGACGTCAATGAACTTTTATATAACCAGAACTGTCATTGAATTTTAGTGGACAGTCATTACTAAACATTATTAAATGATAAACTTATGAGAAAAATTATCTTATTTATTTGTGTATTAATACTATTTTCTTGTCAGAATAGTGATCCAAAAGAGTTGACAATAATTAAAGTTAATGTTTTAAAAGAAGATTTTAACTCTATAAAAAACAAGATAGTAATTGAAAAAATTATTCAATTAGATGATTCTATTCCTATAGGAAAGATAAGAAAGGCCATAGTTCATAAATCTAACTTGTATGTACACAATAAAAGTAAGGATGAGATTCTATGTTTCAATGAGATAGGAGAGCTAGTGTATAGTATCTTTTCAAAAGGCCGGGGCCCCGAAGAGTATGTTTCTATACTGAATTATTTTATTGATTTTATAAATAACGAACTAGTAATATTATCTTCAGATAATAAAATCCTGAGATACTCATGCAATTCGGGAGCATTATTAAATGTTTCAAAGATTGAGAATAAGGCTATGATATTAGATGGCATTCAACTATCGAAGGGTGTTATTGCATGGTATACTATGGGACCGGAATATAATTTAGAAATAAGTAATAAAGGTGCATCTAAACAATTTATACCATTTATTGAGGCAAGAGATATGACTTTTTCAGAAAGAGCATTTTCCGCAAGAGAAGGAAATATTCTATTTGTTCATGGAACTTGTGATTATATTTACAAAGTAGATAAAGACACAGTTAACCGTCTTTATTTCATTGATTTTGGTAGTTACAAAATACCTGTTGAACTCTATGAAAATCCTTCTCAGGCAATTGCTGTTTATGAAAAAAAAGATGTTGCTACAAAGTTGGATTTTATAGTGGAGAATGAAGGTTATTTATCTTTTTCATATATGTTGTTCCCAAAAGCCTCTTTTAATGTTAAAAGCCAATATTCAATTTATTCTAAAATTGACAAGAAGTGTTATAATTTTCATAGTGATGCATATCTATTTCCAATTTATGATTATACTGATGAATCGTTTATATCTCTCGTATCACCGGCAAAAATAAGTTCAGTTAAAGAATCCGATATTGATAGAAAAATTGTTGAGTATATAGAGCATAACAATATCAGTGAAGATGCTAATCCAATGATGGTTTTTTGGAGATTGGATTATTGAAGATAGCAATGTAATCTTCCCCAATTGTGTATAGTGGTTAAACAGTTTCTTTGTCAATTTAGGTTGAAAAGACAACTCTTAAGAAACCTGCAAAAACTTGCGTAAGACATTAAACATCAGTAACATATTTTAATACTCCCAATATTTAAACCACTAGGAATGTTATTTATGTTTAAATCATATGCTGCATATTCATACCAGTCATAAGGTGTTTTTCTATCCAGACTCTGTTGAGTTCTTTGATTATTGTTGTATATTCCGGAGCATCGTGACCCCATAGTTAACCTGTTTTGATTAAGTTTGAGTAACACTCAAATTGATCAGACATGGCAGGAAAAACTTTGGAAATGAATACAGTTCAACAGAAGGCGATTGCCGTACAGATATTGATCTCGCATCAAATTGTAGCCTTCCCTAAAAATAGGCAGTTCCGAATTAGACAAAATTTATTACTTTGCAAAAGGAACTGTATTATTTTAGGAATTAATTTGAAGAGAAATCAATATCAAAATTTAATGAATGGATTAATAAAGTAAGAGATTCGTCATTTAGTACCTTAAAAAGGTTTGTAAACTCTTTAATGAAAGATTATATTGCTGTTATAGCTGCTGTTATTAATAATCAAAGCAATGGATTAACCGAAGGATGTGTAAATAGGCTTAAAAATATAAAAAGACAAATGTATGGAAGGGCTGGATTTGAATTATTAAGAAGAAAAGTAGTTCTGTCTAATTTCGGGTAGTTACTACCAAAATTGACGAAGAACCATTTTTATTTGCAATTTACAATGCTTTTCATACCTTAAAATTTTATTAGGTCACGAATTAGTCACAGAAGAGTGTCTATTTATAACTATTATTCAGGATAAATTAAAAATAAAAAACCTACAATCATTTGATATTGTAGGTTTTGTCTAGTTTTTCGGAAATTTTTGTGATCCAGCTGGGTAGCGTTCACAACAATACATTCATTTGATTATCAAAGCAATAAACCAAATAAGGGTCTTGAGGTTACACGCAGGTCACAGCTTAATGTCGTACCAACAAAAAAGGCTCGGAGATAAATCTCTAAGCCTCTTCTCTTTAGTGATCCGCCTGGGTAACCATCTGCAAATCAGTATCTTCTAATTATCAAAGAGATAGCTCAACGATAAATATAGAAGTTACACACGGGTTAGGACTGAGTGTCGCAAGGGTATCCAAGAGGGTAAAAAGGCTCAAAATTTCGTTCACACTATTTCAAAGAGCAATCAGTCAAGTGTTTCTATCTGTAACTATGACTCTACAAATATAAATATAAAACCCCACATTTCGACAGAAAATCTGCTCTTTTTGAGGCTGTTATGCGTGTTTGCGATGCTTGTAGGAACACACTTAGGAACACCCAATTGTGCATCTAAAACAGTGAACCTTAAAGTTCTAATTCAATGCAGGAACACCAAGGTTATTTTCGTGGTTACGGGGATGGTTACGAGTAAGGTTATTTTCTTGGCACATTGCCGCAACCATACAAAAGACGACCATTTTTTCGGGCGGTTTGTATGACGAATTTGGATACCCTAAGTTTGCATCCAAATTAAAAAATCGCCAGTATGATAATAACAATGAGTCCTTTGGAGGCAAAGCGAATTGCCGATGCCTACTTACAACGTAACACCATTTATGAGGAGGTCAAGTTTGTGGATGTCTGAAATAGTGATTGTACCTATAAATTCCTCATATAAAGCAGCAGATACCTTCGACCGGGTCGTGGATATCTATATCGAGATTGATTTTATTTTCAACGACATCACAGCTCAGATTGTAGTGGCTAAATCTCCGTTGATGCGATTTGTGGCTACTTTTATTCAGCGTTTTTGAGATTTGATTCTTCATCAAAGGATATTTCGTCTCGATTGGTTAGATAATTGAGAAACTTTGATTAATTTTGTAAGTGCTCAAATAATAGCATTTGATATATGAAAATAGGCATAAATGATAATATATTGTCACTTATAGATAAAACACCCGACTCGTTGATGTTTGGTATTGCAGAGCGTGTTAAGCAGAGACGACTGGAAAAAGGATGGACGCAAAGGATGCTTGCTGCAAAAGCAGGTCTCTCGTATCCTTCTTACAGGCGTTTTGAGTCGTCGGGAGAGGTAGCCCTGCGTTCATTGGTGATGCTTGCTTTTGCATTGGATATGACGGATGAGTTCGAAGCTCTTTTCAGCAACAAAACCTATCAGAGTATTGATGAACTATTAAAAGCGGAGCAACCGAAACAAAGAAAGAGAGGGCTTAAAAATGAATAGTATTTCAATCGTAGAGATTTTTATATCTGATAGTCGTGTAGGACGAATGGCTCTTACGCCCGAAGGGCTGTGTGGTTTTGAATATGATGTGGATTGGATACAAAGCGGATTTTCGATATCTCCATTCTATCTGCCGTTGAAGCCAGGTCTGATAATGGCCAAGCGAGATCCTTTCGCAGGAAACTTTGGCGTATTTGATGATAGTTTACCGGATGGATGGGGTAATCTGTTACTTGATCGTTATTTGCAAGAGAAAGGGATCGATCCATATAAATTGAATATTTTAGAGCGATTGTCGCTGATCGGTTCTGCCGGACGTGGCACATTGGAGTACCGCCCCGACAAAAGTATTGCTACGGACGATGAATTTCTAAATTTTGATCGTTTGGCTAAAGAGGCCGAAAAGATACTCGAAAGTAAAGAAAGTGCGGGTTCAGTAGATTTACTCTATAAATATGCTGGCTCATCAGGTGGAGCCCGCCCGAAGGTATTTGCGAAGATAGATGATCGTGAGTGGTTGGTGAAATTTAAAGCACCCAGCGATCCCGTTAATGTGGGAGAAATAGAATACAACTACTCTCAGCTTGCCAAGGAATGCGCAATACGAATGGCAGAAACCCGCTTGTTTGACGGTCGCTATTTCGGAGTGGAACGATTCGACAGAACTCCTCAAGGTAAGATTCATACCATAAGTGCCGCAGGACTACTCCATGCTAATTATCGGATACCGAGCCTTGACTACTCTTTGCTATTGAAACTGACACTGAATCTTACCAAAGATATGGAGCAGGTGGCTGAAATGTTCCGCCTAATGGTGTTTAATATATTGATCTCAAACCGGGACGACCATGCTAAAAACTTCTCGTTTCAGTGGATGGATGGGGTGTGGAAACTTTCGCCTGCTTATGACCTTTTGCCAAGTAGTGGGTTTAATGGCTACCATACCACAACCATAAACGGTAAAGGAGAACCAACGCTTGCCGATGTGATTGCATTAGCAACTGAAATAGGACTATCTAAACAGTTAGAGACTCAAATAATCCAAGAACTGACAGATAAATGTATCACCAGAAAGATGGCTAAATTCAAACTAAGATAATCGTAAAATACTGGAAACAGATGATTAAAAATAAAATAACACCTATTACCAGGCAAAAAATTGCTGATGAAATAGATATCGCTAATATTACATTGGGTGGAAGATTAAATTATGCAGATTTTTTAAATCGAATTTTTGATTTAAAAAATCTGCCGTCATACGACAACCGAGATGGGCATGCGTATGGTGATATATACAGTTTGACAGCATTTTCTTTAAACGCTTTGTCAAAATGCATACGTTGTTTTCTCATAATACACAAAAGTAAGCGTTTGTGCTTAACCCTGTGTCCCAACTAAGTTAGCAATTCCAATTATCCACTAAATTGTGTAAATGATAATGCATAAATTAATTTTAACCATTAATCAAATGGAAACACAATTTATGGACAAAAAGCGGATGGATATACCTCCGGAACTATTAAGCAAAGAGTTTTAAAAGCAATTCAAGACAGAAGAAGATGTAAGCAAGTTCCTTAAGGATCTTCATTCTCAGGTCCTCGAACAGATGCTTCAAGGAGAGATGGATGCTCAACTGGGATATGAGAAGAATGTTGTTTCCGGGAATAATACCGGTAATTCAAGGAACGGCAGTTTTCCAAAAGCAATTCAGACAATACGGGGAACCAACAATCTCGATACCCAGAGACAGAAAAGGTGAATTTGAACCTATTATCGTTCCCAAACATAAGAGCCGAGGCCTCTCTATTGAAAAACTTGTAATATCTCTTTATGCAAAAAGGATGAGCGTATCCGAAATTGAGGATGAAATGCAGAATATATATGAAATCAACCTTTCAGGTTCATCCATATCAAAAATAGCCAACAAGATTACTCAGACCGCCCAGGATTGGCAGAACAGGCCACTTGAGAGACAATACTTGATTGTTTACCAATGATCTCATTTTGTGACTATTATTCAGGACAAATTGAAAATAAAAAACCTACAATCATTTGATATTGTAGGTTTTGTCTAGTTTATGTCCAGTTTTTCGGACATTTTTTGTGATCCAGCTGGGGCTCGAACCCAGGACCCCAACATTAAAAGTGTTGTGCTCTACCTGCTGAGCTACTGAATCTTCCGTTTTGGGAGTGCAAAGATATGGTATCATATCTATAAATCCAAATTTTTTAGTATTTAAAAGCTATTTATTATAAATTTGAAAAATTAAATCTTTAGTAATTAGTGATGTATTGTTCGTTATTTGTTTCAGAGATAAGTGTGTTTTTACAAGAAAATGATATTGATTTTGATCTATTTCATAATCTGATATATATAAAATCAAAAGATTTAATATTAGAATTGGTAGATAGAAATCCCACATATAAGAATGATTCAAAAATAATTGGTCAGTTTATAAATATCTCAAATAAAGTGGTTATTCACTACGATATATGGTATTCCAAGAATAGTATTATAAAAAATAGATTATTAGCAATATTGGGTAGAGGAGAAACTTTTTTTGCAAGAAACTGTGAAATTAAAGAGATTGATGCTATTATGAGTAACTCTTTTTTGATTGATAACCATCTTCTTGGTGCGGCAAAAGCAAAGTATAGATATGCGCTAGTGTATAATAATAGGGTAGTGTCTATTGCAACATTTTCTGGTTATAGAACACTTGTTAGAGATGGAAGAGCTATTAAGTCGTATGAATGGGTGAGATATGCAAATATAGGTAGTTCTCGTGTTATTGGCGGTATGGGTAAATTATTAAAACACTTTGTAAATAAGCTCTCTCCAGACGAAATTATGAGCTATTCAGACAATGAGTGGAAGATGGCTGATTGTTGTTACTCTAAACTTGGATTTAAGTCAAGTAAGAAAACACCCCCAATTGTTTTTGTTGTGAACAGTAATAATTATACAAGAGTTCCCAAAAAAAGAGCACTCAATTCAATAATAGAAAATGAGTGCTCAAAAAATTCGGAATATTACTTAGTCTCCAATCTTGGAAACACAAAGTTTTATTGGCAAGCCGTTACTATCTAACTCGTTTTTATCTACATCAATAAATAGTTTGTCTCCAAATTTAAATTGGCCGCTAATTATAGCCTCAGCTAGAGGGTCTTCTATCTGTTTTTGAATAGCTCTTTTGAGTGGTCTAGCTCCATACTGAGGATCATATCCCATATCTGCAACAAATTGTTTAGCTTCAAGACTTATTGAAAGAGAGTATCCAGCATTAATGACCCTAACAAAAAGATCATTAAGTTCAATATCAATTATTTTGCAAATATCATCTTTGTTTAAAGTATTGAACAAAATTTGTTCATCTAAACGGTTTAAAAACTCTGGAGAGAATGTTTTTTTAAGAGCTTTGTCAATTATTATTTTTGTATTATCAGACAAATTTCGTTTTGTTGCATTGGAGAATCCTAAGCCAGCTCCATACTCTTTTACCTCTCTACTACCAATATTGGAGGTTAAAATTAATAGAGTATTCCTAAAATCTATATGCCTTCCATTACTGTCGGTTAAACGACCTTCGTCCAAAACCTGAAGCAATATATTAAACACATCTGGATGTGCTTTTTCTATCTCGTCTAAAAGTATAACGGAGTAGGGTTTCCTTCTTACCTTTTCACTTAATTGCCCTCCCTCTTCATATCCTACATAACCTGGAGGCGCACCCACTAGCCTAGAAATTGCAAATTTTTCCATGTATTCACTCATATCTATCCTAATGAGATTATCTGGGCTGTCAAAAAGATATTCAGATAATATCTTGGCCAATTGAGTCTTACCTACACCTGTCGGCCCCAAAAATAAAAATGTGCCAATAGGCTTATTAGGATCTTTTAGTCCAGCTCTGTTTCTTTGAATAGACTTTACAACCTTCTCTACAGCGTGATCTTGCCCAATTATTCTTCTCTTTATCTCTTGATCCATTTTTGATAGTCTATCACTCTCTTTTTCGGCAAGTTTATAAACAGGTACGCTTGTAATCATAGATAGCACCTCTGCAACATCATTCTCGTCTACTTTACTTGGGTTAGATTTTACCTCTTCTTGCCACTTTTTCTTAGCATCTTCTAGTTCAATTGTTTTTTTAGCTTCAAGATCTCTATACTCAAGAGTTTTTTCAAATTCGTTATTTTTTGCTGCCTCTCTTTTCTTAGTTACAATTTGTTCTATCTCTTCCTCTAGTTTTATAAGAAAATCTGGAGTTTTAAGATTTCTTAGATGTACTCTTGACCCAGTCTCATCCAAAGCATCAATAGCTTTATCTGGTAGGCATCGATCCGATATATATCTTTGAGAGAGCTTAATACATGCCACAATTGCCTCTGGAGTATAAACCACATTGTGATGCTTTTCATAATGACCTTTAATATTAACGAGAATATTGTATGTCTCATCATAGTTGGTTGGTTCTACAATAACTTTCTGAAATCTTCTCTCTAAGGCTCCATCTTTTTCTATAAACTCTCTATATTCATCAAGAGTTGTAGCACCAATACATTGAATTTCACCTCTAGCTAATGCTGGCTTAAGCATATTTGCCGCATCTAGTGATCCAGATGCTCCACCAGCCCCCACAATTGTATGGATCTCATCTATAAATAGGATAATATGTCTATTTTTACTTAGTTCATTTAAGATAGCCTTTATTCTCTCCTCAAATTGTCCTCTATATTTAGTTCCTGCTACAATGGATCCGATATCTAAAGAGATCAATCTTTTATCAACTAATGCTCTGGAGACATTTTTTTTAGCAATTCTTATTGCTAATCCCTCTGCAATAGCTGATTTCCCCACTCCAGGCTCTCCAATAATTATAGGGTTGTTTTTTTTTCGTCTTCCTAGAATTTGTGCTAGCCTCTCAATCTCTTTTTCTCTACCAACAACAGGATCTAGTCTATCTTCCTGAGCGGCTTTGGTTAAATCGTAACCAAAACTATCTATAACTGGAGTTTCAGATTTATTAGAAGTTAATATACTCTCTTGTTTTGGTTTTATATTTAACTGTTTACCATTATACATAGGAGCATCCTCTTCAGATACTTTTGATGTAATATTGTCTTTTCCTGCCAAAGTTGCTTTTATTGTCTCATAAGTAATTTGATATGAGTCAAAAATAGAGATGAATTCGGAGTATCCAGATTTGATAATAGATAAGAGTAGGTGAGCAGAAGTTGGTTGTCCAGTTGCAAAAGCTCTAGCCTCTAGATACATAGTTCTAGTAGCTTTCTCTACCTCTTTAGATAGAACTATTTTGTCACTATGGTCAAATGGAATAGTTTGATCTCCTATAATAATCGCATTTTCTATTCTTTTTTTGATCTCTTTATAATCTGCTCCTAGTCTATTTATTATTTCAAAAGCCTCATTATCTTGATGTCTAATGATACCTAACACAATATGGTCTGGGGTAATTGTATAACTACCCAATCTCATTGCCTCTTCCTTACTGTATGACAAAATTTGGTTCAATTCTTCTGATAGTTGGCGGTTCATTTTCTTGGTTTAAATATTTACAATAATGACAAATATATATTGAATTTGTTCAAGAGATAAATTCTTTGTAATTTAGCACCTCTTTTTTAAAATAAAATTGCAAATATAAGATGATTAATGAATCTGAGAACAACTCTAGAATTATTAAGATAAATATAGAGGATGAGATGAAGAGTGCCTATATCGACTATTCTATGTCGGTAATTGTCTCAAGGGCACTTCCGGATGTCAGAGATGGGTTGAAACCGGTTCACAGAAGAGTACTATATGGGATGTATGATTTAGGTCTAACATCTGGTGCCTCTTTTAAAAAATCTGCACGTATTGTAGGTGAGGTGTTGGGTAAATATCACCCACATGGAGATTCCAGCGTGTACGAAGCTATGGTTAGAATGGCACAAGAGTGGAGTTTGAGATATATGTTAGTAGATGGCCAAGGTAACTATGGGTCTATTGATGGAGACTCAGCCGCTGCTATGCGTTATACAGAAGCTAGATTTAGAAAAATATCTGAAGAGGTTTTGGCCGATTTAGATAAAGATACTGTAGACTTCAAACCAAATTTTGATGACTCCTTGGTAGAGCCTGTTGTTTTACCAGCAAAAGCTCCGTTACTTTTATTAAATGGTGCTTCTGGTATTGCTGTAGGAATGGCCACAAATATGCCTCCTCACAATTTAAGTGAGTGTGTAGATGCTATATGTGCTTATATAGACAATAGAGATATTACTACCGATGAACTAATGCAGTTTATTAAAGGTCCAGACTTTCCAACGGGTGCTATCATTACTGGTTATCAGGGTATAAAGGATGCATTTGAGACTGGCAGAGGTAGGATAATAATGCGAGCTAAAACAGATGTAGAGGTTAATGAGAGTGGAAGAGAGACAATTGTTGTTACGGAGATACCATACTTAGTAAATAAGAGAGAGCTAATTGAAAAAATAGCTGAACTTGTCGAAGAGAAGAGAATTGAGGGTATTGCTTATATAAATGATGAGAGTGACAGGACAGGAATGAGGATAGTAATTAGACTCAAAATAGGTACTGTTGCAAATGTTATTTTAAATACCCTATTTAAAATGACTCCTCTACAAAGTAGTTTTTCTGTTAATAATATTGCTTTGGTAGATGGTCGTCCTAGATTATTAAATTTAAAGCAGTTAATTAAATATTTTGTAAGACATCGTCACGATGTTGTTGTAAGAAGAGCTCAATATGAGTTAGAGCAAGCTAGAAAGAGAGCTCATATCTTAGAGGCTCTATTAAAGGCCCTTGATTTTATTGATGAAGTAATTGCTATAATAAGATCTTCGAAAACTGTTGATGAGGCTAGAACATCTTTAATGAACAGATTTGAGTTTTCAGAAACTCAAGCATCTGCAATAGTAGAGATGAGACTTAGACAATTAACTGGTTTAGAGAGAGAAAAGCTTCAGGGAGAGTATGATCAGCTTGTTAAGTTAATAGAATATTTAACAAGCGTTTTATCCGATGAGTCTTTACAGATGGGTATAATCAAGGATGAGTTAGTGGAGCTTAAAGATAAATATGGCGATGAAAGAAGAACTATTATTGTTCCTTCTGAGGGTGAGTTTAATCCAGAAGATTTTTATCCAGATGAAGATGTCGTAATTACAATATCTAGAATGGGATATATTAAGAGAACTCCGCTTATTGAGTACAAAACACAAAATAGAGGGGGAATTGGAGTAAAAGGTAGTAATACAAGAGATGAAGATTTTATTGAGCATATTTATGTAGCAAATATGCATAGCACAATGCTCTTTTTTACTCAGCAAGGAAAATGTTTCTGGCTAAGAGTATATGAAATTCCAGAGGGATCTAAGGCTTCAAAAGGAAGAGCAATTCAGAATGTTTTGAATATTGGTCAGGAAGATAAAGTTTGTGCATATATTAATGTTCCAAAATTAAGTGATACAGAGTTTATTAATAATAATTTTATTTTATTAGCTACTAAGAAGGGTATTGTAAAGAAAACTTCACTAGAGGCATATTCAAGACCAAGAGCAAATGGAGTAAATGCAATTACAGTTAGAGATGGCGATGAGTTACTTGAGGCAGTTTTAACTAATGGTAAATGTGAAATTCTTCTAGCAGCTAAAGAGGGTAAGTGTGTTAGATTTAATGAGGAGGATGTTAGGCCAATAGGAAGAACTGGTTCTGGAGTAAGAGGAATCTCTATATCGGAAACAGATGAGGTTATCGGCATGATATGTGTAGATACTACGTCTGATGAGGAGAATAATGACTCTTATAACGTTCTTGTAGTAAGCGAACATGGTTATGGTAAGAGATCTCCTTTAGATGATTATAGAATAACCAGTAGAGGAGCAAAAGGAGTTAAAACAATCAATATTACTGAGAAAACTGGTGCGCTTATTGCAATTAAGTATGTATGTGACCAGAACGATTTAATGATTATAAATCAATCAGGCATTACCATCAGAGTACCTGTCTCCGATATTAGAGTTGCAGGAAGAGCAACACAGGGCGTAAAACTTATTAATATTAGAGAAGGAGATAGAATAGCCGCTGTATGTAATGTAAATAAGAGCGAGGAGCGACCTCCAGAAAATATAGACGAATTATAAACTATTATATTGTTAATCTTAAAAATCTGAATATTCAAAATGAAAAAATTATTATTCGCTCTTGTAATGTTGGTAACAATCCAGCTAGGAGCACAACCAAAAGAGGTTTCAGATGCCTTAAAAGCTTTGGATAGGGCCAAAAGTGCTTCTGAAAATGCTAAAAGAGCAACAAATCCAAAAACTTGGACAACTTTGGCTTCTGCTTATATAGGAGTATATGAAGCTCCAATTAAGTCAATATGGCTTGGTGCTTCTAGAGTTGAAATTAAAGTTCTACTAAAAGATCAAAGAATTGAAAATACAGAGACAGTTACTATTGGTGACGTTGTTCTTACTGTAGATCATTATGCCGATAAAAAACTCTATTATAATGAGGCTGGTGAGTTGGCTGCTTGGGTTATCAAAGAGAACTATGTAGACATTGATCCTTTAGATAAAGCTTTTGAAAGTATTGTTAGAGCCTCAGAAGTGGATGATAGAGGTCGTAGTACTAAGGAGATTACAGATTTGATGCAATCTCTAAAAGGCAAGTATTTTAATGAAGCTATGTCTAAATATACTTTAGGTAAGTTCGATTTGGCTTCTATTTATTTCGAAAAAGCGGCAGATGTCTCTTCTCATAAAATATTGAACTCAATGGATACAGTCCTTATTTACTATGCTGGACTTACTGCATTTATGGTTCAAGATTTCGATAGAGCGATTCGTTTTTTCAATAAAGCAATTGCCAATGGATACGATGTAAAAGGAGATGCTTTTTCATATTTAGCAGAGGCTTATAAAGCTAAAGGCGATATAGAAAAAACAAAAGAGGTGTTAAATGCTGGATTTAGAAAATACCCAAGTACTCAAAGTATTTTGGTTTCTTTAATCAATACATATTTAGAGTCTAATGATGATCCAGAAAAAATATTAGAGCTTATTCACCAAGCACAGAAAAATGAACCAAATAATCCAACTCTATTTTATGCAGAAGGTAATGTTTGGAAAAACTTGAATAATATAGAAAAAGCAATTGAAACTTATAGCAAGTCTGTTGAGATAGATCCAGGATACTACTTTGGTTTCTTTGCTATTGGAACTGCATATTATGATAAAGCCGTTGAGATATCAAATAAAGCAGCAGAAGAGTTAGATGATGCTAAATACGAAGCATTGGTGGCTGAGTTAGAGAAAAACCTAGAGGCTGCTATTGAGCCTTTTGAGAAGTGTTTTAATGCGACAGAAGATGCTGAAATTAAGCAAGTTGTTGCGGAATACCTAAAAAACATTTTCTTCCGTTTTAGAGAGAAAGGAGATGACTATAAAGCTAATTATGAGAAATATAACTCATTTGCTTCAGGCTCTGGTCAATAATAAATTTAATTATAATAATCAAAGAGGGCGCAGAAATGCTCCCTCTTTTTTTGTTTATAAAGTATTGGTTAGTTTTTGAACTAGTTTTAGATGTGAAAAAAACTCTCTTGCAAAAACCCTTATTATGGTATAGGAAGGTATCGCAATAAGCATTCCCACAACTCCACCCATGCTGGCAGCAACAAGAGTTATAATAAATATTTCTAATGGATGAGCTTTTACGCTACTAGAAAAAATTAATGGTTGAAGTATAAATACGTCAATCATTTGGGTTGACATAAATACCATTGCAAGGGTAAGGATTAGAATGCCAATAGATACATGTTCAGGTACATTCGTGGTTAGAATAATTATTACCCCAAGAGTCCCTCCAATCCAAGGACCAATATATGGGATAATATTAAGTATCCCTGTTAAAAATGCAATAATTAGAGCTATAGAAAATGAGAGTCCGGCAAATATTAGAAGTCCACTGGTATTTAGTATTGTTATGGCAAGTACCTGTATAGATATCCCTATAAAGTATCGTGTTAGTAGATTATTTGTAGATTCTAATGCTCTTTTAATATTTTCTTCATACTTATCAGGAAATAAGGCTATTACCATGCTGTTAAACATATTCTCTTCTTTCAAGAAGAAAAAAGTTATAAATAATATAACCAAAACTCCCAAAATGGTATTAATTAGTAAAGATGTTACCGAAGAGAATGCAGAAGCTATTGTAGATGTATTGATCATTTGAGAAATCTCGTGAATAATTAAGTTCTCTACTTTAAAATCAACCCCTATAGCTGGGAATATATTAATAATTGTTCTATTGAAGTTACTTAAAGGAATGGCAATTTTATCAGTGATATTGTCAATATCTATCTGCGCAAAATTAGATATGATTTTTCCAAAAAGAGGAGCAATCAGAAGGAAAAATGATACAAATATGGAAAGTAGAATTATTATCGTAATTCCGGCAGCAATAGATCCTGTAATGTGGAATTTTCCAAATTTAATTTTTTTTAATCTTTCTACAAGAGGCTTACCTATCATAGATAAAACAGCAGAGATAATAATATATACCAAAATGCTGCTGAAGTACCAAGCGATAAAGAGTATAATTATTGCCGCTGATATCCAAATTATATATCTAGCTAGTTTATTCATAGTTGTTTTCTTTTATAGTCAAAAGTAAGAATTTTTTGTAAGTTTGTAATGATATAAACTTTATTAATTAATTTATGAAAAAATTATTTCTTTCTTTACTTGTAGTATTTCTATTTGCTGGTGGGGTCAAGGCAGATGAGGGAATGTGGTTGCCTCTGTTAATCAGCGAGCGAATAGATCATATGAAGAGCAAAGGCTTTGAATTAACAGCCGAAGACCTTTATAGTATTAATCAAGCATCTCTTAAGGATGCCATAGTTAGATTTGGCAGAGGATGTACTGGAGAGTTAGTCTCTAATAAAGGCCTTATACTAACTAACCATCATTGCGGTTTTGGTCAGATTCAATCTCATAGTTCAGTTAAAAATGACTATTTAAGAGATGGATTTTGGGCTATGTCTATGGAGGAAGAGCTGCCTAATAGAGATCTAACTGTTCGTTTCTTAAAGAGAATGGAAGATGTAACATCGCAAATCTTAGATGGATACAAATCTAGTATGACAGAGGATGAGAGGTCTAAATTGGTGTCCGAAAATTCTAAAAATGTGATAGCTCAGGCAATTAAAGGTACACATTATGAGGCAAGCGTAGAGGCATTGTATTATGGTAATCAATATTTTCTTTTTGTATATGAGACCTATTTAGACGTACGATTAGTTGGAGCTCCGCCATCATCAATTGGTAAATTTGGAGGTGATACAGATAACTGGATGTGGCCTAGACATACAGGAGATTTTGCAATTTTTAGAATATATGCCAATAAAGATAATAATCCCGCACCATATTCAGTAGATAATGTGCCATACAAACCAAAAAAATATTTTAAAATTTCTACTCAAGGAGTAAATGAAGGTGACTTTACTTTAGTTTATGGTTTCCCTGGAAGAACACAGAAATACTTGCATTCTCAAGCAGTTAATTTTATTGTGGAAAAATCGAATCCTCATAAAATTAATCTTAGAACTCTAAGGCTTAATGTTCAAAAAGAGGAAATGGGGAAAAGTCAAGAGGTACGTATTAAATATGCTTCAAAAAATGCTTCCGTTTCTAATGCTTGGAAGAAATGGCAAGGAGAAACAAAAGGTATTATTCGTCTTAACACCATACAGAATAAAAGGGAGTTCGAAGATAGATTTAGAGTTTGGGCAAAAGATAGAGAGCAATATAGATATGTTCTATGTCAAATGGATAGCTTGTATGCTCAGCTAGAGCCATATGCTTTTGTTGCTGACTATTTTAATGAGGCGATTATAGCAAATGAGATATTAAGGCATGCAAGATCTCTCTCTACAATTGTTAGAAGATCAAAAAATATTTCTGATGACCAACTTAGAAATCTATTGACAGAAGAGTTTGAGTCATTTGAGAAAGATTATTATATTCCGATAGATCGTAGATCATTTGAATTGCTTATTAATGAATATATTAATAATATAGATCCAAAATATCAGCCACAGTATATCAAAGATCTTATAATAGAAAAGGGTGGAGTAGGAGAAGTTGCCGATTTTATATTTAATAATACAAACTTAGTTAATTCGAATAAGTTTAAGAAGTTGTTGGAGGCTACTAACTTTAGAGAGTTGATAGATTTAGATGTTGCTACTATCTTCTATTCCAATTTTAACAATCATTATAGTGAAAACATACGACCAACCCTGGATTCAATAAATAGTAACATCACTCTTCTATATAGAACTTATATGAGAGGAATGATGGAGTTTGATACCGATAGGGAGTTCTATCCAGATGCAAATTCAACACTTAGAATTACCTATGGAAATGTTGGAGGTTATCGGCCTAAAGATGGAGTATGGTATAAGCACCAATCTACAATAGAGGGTATTATGCAGAAGGATAATCCAGATATATATGACTACAATATTCCTCAAAAACTAAGAGATTTATATTCTAATAGAGATTTTGGGCAGTGGACAGTTGATGGAACAGTACCTGTTTGTTTTATCGGCACTAATCATACATCTGGAGGTAATTCTGGAAGTCCAGTTATCAACTCAAGAGGAGAATTAATTGGAATAAACTTCGATAGAGTTTGGGAAGGAACTATGAGTGACATAGATTTTGATCCTGAAATGTGTAGAAATATCACTTTAGATATTAGATATGTTCTTTTTATTGTAGATAAATTAGCTGGGGCATCACATCTAATTGATGAGATGGAGATTCTTTAATTCTATTCATAATAAATAAAAAAGAGGCTGTCTTTTGGCAGCCTCTTGTAAATTATATATATCAATACTAATACTCTCTAGCCGGACGATCATTGGCTTGAGCAACATTGATTGTGCGACCCATGTGCTCAGAACCATTTAGAGCAGAAATAGCAGCATTCCCTTCACTCTCATTTGGCATTTCTACAAAGCCGTAGCCTTTTGAACGACGAGTGTCACGATTGATAATAATCCTGGCAGAAGTAACTTCTCCATAATTTGCGAATAGTTCGGCTAGATCTTCCTTCTTAGCACGGAAACTTAAACTTGAAACGAAAATGTTCATATGAACAGAAATAAAAAATTAGAATTTAGTTTAATAACATTAACAAAGGTATACAAAAAAATTACATATCAAAATAATTATTAGGTAATTGGTAATTATTTTAAGATAAATCAAATTAATTATCTCATAAGCTTTAATATTCTTTTTCTATTGATCTCCATCAAAACAGTAAGTGCAAATACACTCCTTTTTTAGCCCTATTGCATCGACCAATGAGTTCATGTCGTTAAATCTTAAACTAGAGAGTTTTAGCTCTTTTTTTATGTGGTCAACCATATTTTTATATTCTACACTAGTTGGATCGGTATATTTGCTTAAATCTGGATTATCTCCTTCAATATTTTGAATATATCTTCTAGTAATTAGTTCTAAGGAGCTTCTAGAGGATGAAAAATTTAAATATTTACATGGGTACAATAGAGGTGGACAGCTTATTCTTATATGAATCTCTTTTGCTCCATACTCCATTAATATTTTTGCATTATCTTTTAATTGAGTTCCTCTAACAATTGAATCATCACAAAACACCACTCTCTTTTCTCTTAATAGAGACCTATTTGGGATTAATTTCATCTTAGCAACCAAATCTCTTATCGATTGATCAGAGGGAGTAAAGCTTCTAGGCCAGGTTGGAGTATATTTAACAATAGCTCCCCTATATGGTATTTTCTTTCCTGCAGCATAGCCTATAGCCATACATGTGCCTGAGTCAGGAATTGCCGATGCAACATCGGCTTCGGTGTCATCGGTATCTCCAAGTTTGTATCCTAATGAGTATCTAACATCATCAACATTAATGTTTTCATATGAACTGGTTGGATATCCATAATAGATCCACATAAAAGAGCATATCTTTAGTCTATCTTTTGCTTTGTTAAGTACTTCAATGCCATTTTGGCGAATTGTAACAGCTTCTGATGGTCCTATAATGTACTCCTCTTCGTATCCAAGATTGAAAAAGCTACAAGATTCAGATGCTACTGCATATCCGTATTCATTTTTCCCAATAATTAAAGGAGTTCTTCCATAACGATCACGGCACGCAATTATAGATTCAGTAGTTAGTATTATAAAAGAGCATGAACCATCTATCATGCTATGAGCATATTCAATACCCTCTTTAAAGCTACTCTTTTCTGTTATTAGAATTGCAATAAGCTCAGTTGGGTTAGTATTCCCGTTACTTAATTCAGTAAAGTTTCTCCCTTTGGATATGAGCTCCTTTTCTAGTGCATCTATGTTATTAATTTTACCAACAGTACATATCGCAAATTTCCCCAAATGAGAATTAAATATTATTGGCTGAGCATCATTGTCACTAATAACTCCAATTCCACTATTGCCATCAAATTTATGAAGATCATTTTCGAATTTAGATCTAAAGTATGAGTTATTTATATTATGGATAGATCTTGCAAAAAATCCATTTTGGTTACAAGTAGATAATCCTCCCTTTTTTGTTCCCAAGTGTGAATGATAATCAGTACCATAAAAAAGATCGGTAATACATCTTTTTTTTGAGATTACGCCAAATAAACCTCCCATTGTAAAAATATTAATGTGTTATTTTAGAAAAAATTACTGCAAAAGTATATTAAATTAAAATTATCTTTGCCGATTATTATTAACAAATGTAGGATGGAGAACTTTATCTACTTGACAATTCACATATTATTTGCTCTAGGGATGTTTATATCTCTTAAAGTAATAAATATTAAATCAATTAATACATATCAAGCAATTGCAATAAATTATGTTGTTGCTATGATATTTACTGCTGCCGATCTATATTTTCAGGGGTATAGCTTTTATCTTTCAACCCGAATAATTATACCATCAGTTTTTGTAGCCACTCTATTTGTTAGCACATTTGTAGTAATGATTCTATCAACAGAGAGAGTTGGGATAGGATTAAGTACCGCTCTAAATAAAATGGCAGTAGTAATACCAGTCTCTGTTGGAATTATTTTTTTAGGACAAGATCAAAATATCATATTTAAAATAATTGGGGTATTATTAGCTATCCTCTCTTTCTTTTTTATATTATACAAAAAAGAGAGACCCAAATCAAATGGGGCTCTACTATTGCCTCTTTCGGTTTTTCTTCTATCTGGGATGATCGATACTTCAATGGAGTTAACACATAGATTTGCATTAAAGGATACAGGAGATGATGGCGTTTTCTTGGTTACAGTATTTATATTTTCTGTTATTTTATCATTAGTTGCTGTTTTCTTTGAAAAGAAAAAAAATCATAATTTGAAGCTATTTCCTTCAAAAGTTTTTGGCTATGGGGCAATGTTAGGTGTGTTTAACTACCTAGCGTCTAAGATGATATTGATAAATGTTGCTAAAATGGGAGGCTCAATTGTCTTTCCAATCCATAACACATCAATTGTTATGCTAACTGCTTTAACTGGAGCTATTTTTTTTAAAGAAAAATTTAGTCGCAAACAGTGGTTTGGAATAGCACTAGCTGTAGTTTCTGTGTTAATAGTTGCTAGTACAATGTAATTTG
>WPCG01018645.1_pt1 | contig 20006 bp, 18 predicted proteins | sample 5403311 | NCBI WGS metagenome assembly WPCG01 (sample SAMN12869467, study PRJNA574797) | sludge metagenome | isolation source: wastewater treatment of Control | place: China:Beijing | collected 2019-05-17 | reverse complement strand
GAGCCGTCGTGGTGAGACCGATACCATTGCCCATGTCGGCACCGATGTTGCACCCGGCGTTCTGTACATGTCAATGCACTATGGCAATGCTCCTGCAAACAAACTGACCAATACCGCTCTTGATCCGCTCTCGAAGATGCCTGAGCTGAAACACTGTGCTGTGGCTATTGAAAAGATTGAGGAGGCCTGATTACGATGGTAGCAAAAGGCGATATGCTGTATGCATGGACACCCGATTCCGGCCTTCTTGAGAAAGCCGAATGCGGTGGCGCAGTCACAGCACTCTTAAAGTATGCCCTTGAGAACAAGATCGTTGATGCGGTTCTTGCTATTAAGAAAGGGGCTGATCTCTATGATGCTGTGCCAACAATCATCACCAATCCCGAAGAGATCGGCGGTTCAGCAGGATCACTTCACTGCGGAACACTTCTTGTCTCAAAACTTGTGAAGAAATACCTTGATGGTGCTTTTAACATGAAACTAGGTGTCACAGTGAAAGGCTGTGATGCAATGGCGTTTTATGAACTGGCAAAACGCAATCAGGTAAACCTTGACAACATCATCATGATCGGTGTCAACTGTGGTGGAACTGTTCCACCGGTTCTTGCCCGGAAGATGATTGCTGAAAAGTATGAGGTTGATCCAAACTCGGTCCATAAGGAAGAGATCGACAAGGGCCAGTTCATCATCGAGTATGAGGGTGGCCACAAGGGTATCTCGATCGACGAGCTTGAAGAAGAGGGATATGGCCGGAGAAGCAACTGCCGCCGGTGCAAGATGAAGATCCCCCGTCAGGCCGATCTTGCCTGCGGAAACTGGGGTGTCATCGGTGACAAGGCAGGAAAGGCTACTTTTGTCGAGGTCTGCTCTGATAAGGGTGCAAACCTCGTTGACCGTGCTGTTAAGGCCGGCGCTCTGGAAACCTCGGCAGCAGATCCAAAAGGCCTTGCAATCCGTGCCAAAGTCGAAGGAGCAATGCTGAAGCTCGGGGATAAGTGGCGGAAGCATGACTTCGAAGCACTTGGAATCGGTCGTGAACGCCTTCAGTTCATCATGAAGGAGACCTCACGGTGTATCAAATGTTATGCCTGTATTGAGAACTGCCCGATCTGTTACTGTGTCGAATGCAGTACCAAGAAACCGTATCTTGTCAAGCCAGGCCAGATCCCGCCGGACTTCATGTTCCATATGATCCGGTTTGCCCATATCTCTGACTCCTGTGTGAACTGTGGCCAGTGCGAAGAGAACTGCCCGATGGAGATTCCAAATACACTCTTCATGCACGCCCAGCAGGTTGAACTGGAGAAGATGTACGGCTTTACTCCGGGTATCAACATGGAGCCTCCGGTTCTTGCCTATGCCGAAGAGAAAGTCGAGCGGAAGCGTCTTGATGACACCGGCTCAGACCAGATCTTCGACAATATCTTCAGAGAATAACTGCACTGGAGAATGGAGAAAAACTCCAATATCCTTTTTTATAACGCTTCCTTCACGTTGTTTTGATTAGTAGACGAGAAGATTGTTGATCTTCGTTTACATTCAAGAAAAACGGCACTATTCTCAGGTACGTTGCCGCTCACCCGATCTCCAGGATAGTGCCTGTCCGGGATGTATCAAAACCAGCATCATGCAACTGCCGGATGAGTGTGTCCGTGGTTACCGATTCAATGAGCTGCACAATTCTGTAATCATCAGAACAGCCCTTCATCAGGAGGATCTCAAACTGTTTGGTTTCGAGGGGTGTAAAGCTAAGGTTATGGAGATCAGCCGTCTTTTGATCTCCAATACATATATCTGCAAGATTTTCCCGTACTGCTTCCGCCGGCGTATGTCTTTGTGCGTTCTCCTTATCGCTGAATATGACCAGATCATGGGCATCAAACCGGGTATGAAGATGGTGAAGAAGGTTTTGTGACAATACCTTTTCTGTATCCTCAACAAATCGTATTCGATTTGATTCAATGGTATCCGGTGAATTATATGAGAGAATTCCATACTGCTTTTGTGCAATGTGGAGTGCGGCAAGTTCTCCCTTGTCAAAATAATCGGCAATATAGGGTATCTGTGTACCGCATGATGATCCAGAATAACTGAGCGGGGTTGCATGGCAGGCTTTTTTTCGGAGTGAGAGAATGCCTCCTAAAATGCCTGAATTCCTCACATATAATGAAATGTGTTTGTTGCTGATACAATTTGAAAGCCAGTCGAGGTATGGATGATACTGGCCGGAGAATAGTAAGCTTCGTTCAATCTCGCTTCTCTTACCGGTAAGATGAATATCAACGATACTTCCTGTCTGATACCCTTCGATATGTTGTGGAATATGGATGTATCCATTTGCAGTAAGTGCTGATCGCTGCATACCCGGGGCTCTTGAAAGGGGAGAAGCAACCATTTCATTATTAAGATTTCCAATGATAAGTGGCACAAACTCATCAAATCCTGCCTCTGATGTAATTGCCTGTGTCAGGCGAACGGTGCATTGCTCATCATCGTTGCCTGACATGCCCCATTCAGTGCAAAGGGGGATGACAAGTTCCCTGAGGACTGTCTGGGCAGCTTGTGGAGATCCCGGCAGTCCGATGACCGGTTTCCCGGAGACTCTGCTGATAATTGTTGGTTTGCCTGGTATCATGGCAATACCATGGACGAGAATCTCCCCGATTTCTGTTAGTATCCGGGAAGTGTAATCCCGTGATCCGGCAGAGGTGCCGGCAGAAATGATGACCAGATCATTCTCTGAAACTGCCTCTTCTATTGCAGATCTGATGCTTTCCGGTTGATCTCCTGTAATGGGATAACGTCTGCATGTTACCCCGATTCCGCTGAGCCAGACATCTGCCATCACAGTATTGCTCTCAACAACCTGCCCCGGACCCGGGATCATCCCGGATGAGACGAGTTCACTTCCTGTTGGGATCAAACCGACAGAAATGCTTGCAACATCAACTGATGAAATGCCATAGGTGACAAGGGGGGCGATATCATATTTTCGGATACAATGGCCGGGTGGCAGGATCAGTCCCTCTTTCTGTATCTCAGATCCCATCTTTCTGATATTCTGCCCCTGAAGTACGGTATTTCTGGTGAGAAGGTTCCCATTGTCTGAATATACATCTTCAACTGCTATAACTGCATTATATCCGGGTGGAATGCTGTTGCCGGTATTGACCCAGACTTCGTCACATAACCTGACAGGGTTTCTATCCGATGCATCTGCTAAATCTTCAGCAGATACTGCATATCCATCCATTGTGGAAACATCTGTGTTTGGAATGGTGAAAGAAGAATAAAGTGGTTTTATGGTGAGTCTGCCTCCGGATTCCTCCACAGGGATCGTTTCACTTTTTTCAGGATGGCAAAAGCTCTTCTTGAGGATCGTTACCGCTTCCTCCATGCTGGTGAGTGAGAGGTACCGTTTCACCAGTAGATCACCTCAACTCCTTCACCAGCTTCTATTCCTTCTTTATCCTGTGGAATGCGAATGAAACCATCACTTTCCACAAGTGTTCTCACCAGCCCGGATTTTCCTGGAAGGGGAGTGATGATGTCTCCGCTTCGTGCGACCCTGAACCACTCTTCTCTTCCACGCTCGGAGGTGATGTTCTCCTGTAATGTGCCATATCCGGTAGCAGGCCTGAACCTGGTGGTGCCGGAAAATTGTGCAATCATCGGAGTGGCGAGCACATTCAGCACGATATAGGTGGATGAGGGATGTCCCGGAACTCCAATAACCGGCTTTCCCCTGCATGTACCAATGATTGTCGGTTTTCCCGGTGCAAGAGCAAGCCCGTGGGCGAGAATCTTTCCCAGGCGGGTTATTATCGATGCGGTAATATCCTTAGTATCCTTGGAACTTCCACCTGATATCAGGACGGCATCACATTCATCAAGAGCCCTTGAGAGGATAGAATAACCTTCTTCAGGATCATCCCTGACAATCCCGTACATCTTTGGTGTGCCACCGTGTTCTGTTAGAAAGGCGGCAATAACCCAGGAGTTTACGTCCCTCACTTCACCTCTGCGAGGATTTGCTGTTGTTTCGACCAGTTCTATCCCTGTGGAGATAATTCCAATAACGGGCTTTCGTATGACCGGAACAGAAAAGACTCCGCTTGCAGCCAACACTCCGATTTCACGCGGCGATATGGTGGTTCCCCGTTGAATGAGTCTTTCACCAATTCTGAAGTCTTCATCCGGGAGAAGAACGTTTTCGTTTGGTTTTACGCTTTTTGTGATGACTACCCGTGGTCCTGCCCCCTCGGTATATTCAACCATCACAACGGCATCAGCACCACCTGGTAATTCCGCACCGGTTGGTATGTACATGCATTCGCCTTCATTGATGGTTCTGGCTTCATTTTGAAAACCCATGGTGGTGGGTCTGACCTTTTTCAGGATTGCAGGAGTTACTTCAGAGGCAGTTCTTATATCCTGTGATCGAACTGCATATCCGTCTTTTATCGATCGCCTGAAACCAGGTATATCTTCGGATGAGGTGATATCGGATGCTGTGACACGGCCAAGGCTTTCCAGTAATGGTACTGTTTCCAGGTCTAATGTTGGCGTGATAGTCCGGATTATGTCTATCGCTTCATCAACCCTGATTACTTCAAAGAACAGAACCATCTGAATACACCTGTTGATAATATATTTCTGTTTACTGATGTATATTGTTTATGATAAGGTGTGAACAATATCATTATATTTATATATGTTAATTCCTGTCAAAGATTTTTCATCTTTCACCAATGAGATGCACGGCCGTTTTCCAGATAGTCAAATAGTATAAGAACGATGAGGGAGATTCCCATAAGAATTGTAGCCGCGGCGATCGCCATATTCAGATTTCCTGTAGACATATTGATAAAGAGGGCTATTGGAAGGGTTTCTGTCTTCATCTGTGTTGCACCCGCAAGCATCAAGACTGCTCCAAACTCTCCCATTGCTTTTGACCATGTGATAACGGTTCCGGATATAATCCCTCTTCTTGCCATCGGAAGGGTAACTCTCCAGAAGGTGCCGGCATCAGTGCATCCGAGGGTTCGTGCAATATGTTCGTATCGTGGATTGATCCCGGAAAAAGTTCCGTTAAGCACTCTGATCAGATATGGGACATTGACAAAGAACTGTGCGACAATGATACCAAGAGGGGTGAATATAATGTTTAATCCAAGATCTTCAAGTGCTTTGCCAGCAGGGTTTGTGGCGAAAAAGATCAATAAGGCTATACCTGCAACAAGTGGTGGAAGGGTAAGCGGTAGGTTGGTTATGGTACTGAAAAACCTTTTTCCTCTGAAATTAAAACGTGCAAGTGCATAAGCAGCCGGGATTGCAGCGCAGAGGCAGAGCGCTGTGGATACCAGTCCGGTGATTATACTCAGTTCTATTGCAAAAAGGATCTCATGATCAGTCAGGTTCCTTATCAGATCTTCTGGTTGTACAGACCAGATGAGACTTCCCAGTATGATAATGGTGCTGATTGAGATTGAGAGTATTATAATAATGAAAATAAAACGGAGATTGGATTTCATCTCTGGTGCATGCTCCACTTCTTTCATCTGTTATTATAGTGAAATGGTGCCGTACTGCGGATCCGGATAGGGAACGAAGTTATGATCGGCAAATATTTGTTTTCCTGTATCTGATAAAACAAATTCAAGGAATATCTCTGCCATGTCTTTTTTCTCAGAAAATGTCAAGACACTGATAGGAATGACAGAGATAACATTATCCTCATTTGATAATCTGATGCAATCCATGGTTTCGGGATTAAAGAGATCCTCCATCATGATCGCCACATCGGCAGTACCCAGAGTGATATATGTGACAAGCTCATTGACGGTGGCGGTTCTGGCGACGACATTTTTATTCACTTCCTGAAGAATCCCCTTATTTTGAAGAATTTTATTTGCCTGCTTTCCAACAGCTGTTGCATTTGCATCTCCTAATGCAACTTTAATGCCTGGTTTGCCAAGATCTTCAATTGATCTGATCTGAGCCGGGTTTCCTTTTGGGGTGACGATAATCGGGACATGGTATGCAACAAGCTCACAATCGGTGACAAGCCCCTTCTTCAATGCAGCCTCATATGCTGGCATGCCGCCTGCAATAAAGAGATCTCCTTTTTGTGTAATCTCCATCTGGGGTAACAGTGTTCCGCTTCCTCCGAAACTATATTCGATTGTCACTCCGTGTTCCTTTTCAAACACTGTCTTGATATCTTTCATCGGGGCGCTCAGGCCGGCACCTGAATAGACAAGGAGTGTCTGCTCGCCGGATGAGCTTTCGTGTTCCTGTGAGGACGCTGTGAGGCATCCTGCAGAGAGGGACAATCCCATTAACAGCAGGATTACAATAGATGCAATTCGTTTGTTATTCATAAGGTTCTCGTCATTTCTTTAAAATTTAATGTTTTCTATATGATATTTATTAATAATATTTATTTAACCTGGTTAAGAATAATGAAAGAAGGTGATCGTGTCAGTTTATTCAGATCTTTTCAGAATCTGTTTTGGTGTTGGGGGTTAATTGAACCTTCAATTTATCCTGATAAAAACTACCTCCGCGCGAAACTAGTCAGTTATGATCTCTCATCTGGTTCAGACATCGGGTTGATCTGAATCTGTATCATCCCAAAAATTGTACAAATAACCCGTTTTGAAGAACTGGTTTCCCACAGCACCTGGAAAACTCCGTCCGGCATCTGAAAGTATTAGAGCGACGCGTATCGCGAAAAGTGAACGGATCGAAGACCTCCTCAAGGTATGGGTGATATGGATAATGTTTGTCTGTATGATGTTGTGGAGGGATTTCAGTTCTTTCTGTCGCTTTTACCTGGTCTTTGCATAAAGTGCGCTGAGTGGCTCATCCAGGAGGAGCGCCCCCGGATTCATCACGATCGCCCTGCAATAGCCGTCCGCTGCTGTTTGCCTCCGGAGAGTGTATAGGATAACGATGGAGTATGTAGTCGATATGGAGCATCTCCCTTTCCAATACCAAGAGAGACTGAATCAAGGAAGAATTCTCTCATTTCTTTGGATATCCTGTATCTGTTTAATATGTCTTTCCTAAAACCTGGTAACTCCGTTCTAACCGTTCAAAGATTACGGATCGAAACGAAATTCATGGTGATCAAAAATGGTGCTGGTGTTGATCCTTTTACTGAGAATCTACGTGTTTCTCCTCTCATAAACTATATGTGGGTTTATCTTCGATATGTTCCGGCTGATCCTTATCCTGCTGTTATTCTTTTATTCCTGGCAAAAGCCTTAGCTCTCATGTGGCATTATCAAAATAGCCTCTCATGCTGTTATCCTCTATAACACAGCCGCGATCAATGACACAGACGGAATCGCCCACTGCCTCTGCATCAGTTGGATTATGGGTTACCAGCAGGCAGGGGATCTTCTGCTCACGTACACAGAGAGAGATCCATTCTCTGACAGCAATCTGGTTTTTTTGATCAAGTGCGGTAAATGGCTCATCAAGCATCAGGAGATCCGGTTTTGTTGCCATTGCCCGTGCAAGGGCAACGCGTTGTTTCTGCCCGCCTGAGAGGTGGCCTGCCCGGACTGTTGCAAGATTTGAAATGGCAAGCCGATCCATCCATTCATCTGTCCTGTCAGCCAGTTCCAGAGAATCGACGCGACGGGCTCTCAGGCCGAATGCGACATTATCATAGACACTCATATGCGGAAAAACTGCTGCATTCTGAAAGACATACCCGATATTCCTATTCTGTACCGGACAATTGGTCTTTGACTGATGGTGATAGAGGATCCTCTTTTTGGTTTCTATCACTCCGGCATCCGGGGTGAGGAGTCCTGCTGTAAGCCTCAATACGGTCGTTTTTCCGGCACCGTTTCCACCCATCAGCACCATGATCTCCCCATCTGCAACCTCAAGGGAGAGATCAAGGGTGAAATCCCTGAGTTCCTTTCTGGCAGCGAATTTAAACATTGTACCTCCATTTCTCAGTCAGTAGTTTGACAGTCAGCATGATTGCAAGTGATATTGCCACAAGCAGAACCGATATGGTGATTGCTACATCGAAATCTCCCTGCATGGCTGCATATATGGCAAGGGGCATCGTCTGGGTAATGCCGGGCAGGTTTCCTGCAAACATAATGGTTGCCCCAAATTCCCCGAGCGCACGGGCAAATGTCATGATCGCGCCGGAGGTGAGTCCGGTTGCACAGAGTGGCAGAATGATGAAGAGAAAGGTCCGCAGGGATGATGAACCAAGTGTCTTTGCCGTCTCTTCGTATGAAGGATCCAGCTGTTCGAAGAGTGCTTTTGCCTGTCTGATGTAGAAGGGTGAGGAAACGAAGATCTGTGCCAGAATAACTGCGAAGGTCGTGAATGCAATATCAATTCCGATCACATTCAGGTACTTCCCAAGGAGCCCGGTTCTCCCAAAGAGGAGGAGAAGTGCAAGACCTGCCACTGCCGGTGGAAGGACAAGGGGGAGATCGATGAGTGTGTCAACGAATGATTTTCCGGGGTAGTATGATCGGGAATGAAAGTAGGCAGCCGGCGTTCCTATGAGAATCACGATGGCCATTGAGATGATTGATGTCGTAATGCTGAGCCAGAGCGCCTTTTGTACGGTTTCATTCGGGATATAGGTGGCAAGCAGCTCAGGCGTAACCCGCAGAAGAAGGGCGATAAGTGGTAACGAGAGAAAGAGGCAGACAATAAGAATGAGGGATGCACCAACTCCCCGCCCAACCCATATTCCAATTATCTGCCGCATAGCATCAGGTCTGTTGTTCATTCGAACGTAACCAAAAATCAGGTGGTGGAGATTGATGTAAAGCCATAATCTTTCAGGATCTTCTGGCCCTCATCTGAGAGTATAAACTCAATGAACGTCTCACCTGTCTTTTTGTTTGTGCTGTCTGTCAGAATACCAAGGGTATATATCTGGAGTGCATTGTATTCCCCGGGGATCGGAATGAGTTCAAGACTGCCGGTTTTTGCTGCACTGAAAGAAGATTCGTACACAAATCCTGCATCCACCTCGCCGAGACTCACCTTGGTTACAACACCCGGCTCGGTTGTCTCGTAGGTGACAACATTCTGAAATACAGCGTCCTTCCATCCATCAGGAGTATCTGGTGAAGCGGACAGCTTATCGAGAACAATACGGGTATTGATACCTACCGGCACCTCTTCGGTTCCCATCGCAATCTTAAGTCCGGGCCTTGTGAGATCGGTGTACGATTGTATATCCCCTGGATTTCCTGACGGAACAATGATGACGATATAATTAGAGGTAAATTTTTTGACGGTATCATTTACCAGGTATCCTCCACCCATTAACTCATTTGTATAGCGGGTTGAAGCTGACATGAAGACATCGGCGTAAGCTCCCATTTGGATCTGGTTTTTAATGGTCTGGGTTCCTGCGAGATTAAACGTGATTTTTGTACCGGGATACCTGCTCTCAAATTCACTGCCGAGATCTTTTGATACTCCGGTCAGTGATGCTGCTGTATATACAATCAATTCTCCCTGTGCTCCAGTTTCAACTGGCTTCTCTTCTCCCTGTATTCCGGTACATCCGGCAATGATGAGGGATGCTGCCAGAAGAATGAGTATAAGGAGGCAGGTGTTTTTGTTCATTATTTTTAACATAATCCATATGTATCAATTTAGTTGTAATAAATTTTCTTAAATGAATTAAATATTTATTTATATTAAGTGAACGTTGTTTACACAAAATCCGATGGTTTCCATTGGATTTGTATAGTATTTGTTGTTGATTGGATGGGGTGAATGAATGGGTTAAATGAATGTGGTTATTTTTTTCATCAGATCCGGTTTGTGCATGTTCGCATACCAGAGCCGATCATATGCAGAAAAATGAGTATTTCATGATTCCGACAGGTGGGGGCGGCGATCATCATCAACCGGTATGATCGTGGCTTGGGCATCGATCTCTGAAGCAGGAGTGGCGATCTGTTGTGCATTCCCCTCCTGAATTGCTTTTAGGATCCGTCTGAGTAATTCGGCATCATCGGGTTGTATGGAGTCCATCACCTTTTTGACCATGAGCGGTACGGTATCCATCCGGTACGCAATTCCCTCCGCATCAACTCCTGTCATCGCAACCGGTATGTGAAGGGTGGCAACAGCTGTACTCATTATCGGGAAAGGGTCGATAACAATTGTCGGGATTGTTGCAAGGTGTTCATTACAGGCTCGTGGGAAATGGGCACCCGGATCGCTTCCGATGATCACACATGCATCAACCTCTTTCCTTGCGAGCAGATCAATGGCAGAGGTTTCACCGGGATTAAAATATGTGACTCCCCGGGCAAAATCAACAGCATATGGATAGCCGGTCAGGAAAGTAAAAGTCTGATTCGTGCCATTGACATTCCAGTGGCCACGCATCGGGGTGAGAGTATATTTTGTGTGCCGGTTTAGTTCATCAATGAGTTCGATCGCGTTTCTGACATTTTTATATTTTCCCCTGGATTGAGTTAGTCCGATACCGGTGAAAAATGCTCCGAATTTTGCGTTGAGTAATGTCCGGGCGAGGTTGATTAATGTATCTTTTGGAACCCCGGCAACGCTGTCAGGAAGAACGCCCTCTTTCCCAAGGATAATGGCCCTGAGGGCAGAAAATACTGCATAGTCACCACCGGATTTTATCTGGATGAATTCATCGGCAACCTTTGCAGTTTCGGACTCCCTCACATCGACGACGATTATTGTTCTGTCACAACTGGCATTTTCCAGAAAGTGGCTGTCAGAAAAGGTTGAATATCGGCTTAAATGCCGTGGATGGGCTGCGAGTGGATTGGCACCCCAATAGACGACAACATCAGCACGGTGACGCACCTGACCAAGCGTACATCCGGGATGCCCGACCTCCTGGATCGCCATTATTGAAGGCCCATGGCATTCAGAAGAACAGTTATCGATGATGCCTCCGATACATTCTGCAATTTTGATGCCCACACATTGCGCCTCGCTGTGTGTTCCACTCCATCCAAAGAGTAAAGGCCGTTTTGCATTCCTGAGAACGTCTGCTGTGTATCGTATCGCCTCCTCATAGCTGGTCTCTTCCCATGCGTCTCCAACCTTTTTTATTGGTTTCATGAGGCGATTTTGAGCTAAGAATTTGGCATTTCCAACAGAACAGGCATTTTGACATTCCACAACGCGGTTGTCCTGAAGTGTCAGTTTAATATCGTCGCAGAGGCAGCCGCAAAGAGGGCATGTAACATCCTGTACTGTTGTTGTGCCTTCAGGAGAGATGGTTGGACATCCACTGGAAGGCTGGTCATATCTGATCCCCCCCTCCTCCTCAAGCAGATCCCAGGCAGATACCAGTTCTTTTGATGTTGGCCGGATCTCCACCATGAGTGTTTTAAAATCGGGGGCACCGACCGAGTGCGTACCCGGGGGCAGGATAAAATTTGCATATGGTCCACACGGGAGAAAAATCTCTCCAGGGGCAACATCCGAAGATTCAACAGTTCTAAAAACGGTTTTTCCAGTGACTGTCTCTATCTCGACATTATCTCCATCTTCAATCCCCATATCGAAGAGATCAGCCGGGTGTATGAAGCAGAGTGATGTCTGCTTGGAGTATTCAGAACTCTCTTTATAATACAGTTGTTCCCCCTGTTTGATCGTTCTCCCACTGTTCATCATCATTTTCATGTTTTTCCCTCGAAAATGCCCCCTCTTCATCGCATATAATGAAAAAGGAGAGTGTCAGTAGAGTATCAGCCGACATTCGTCCGCTTGCGATTCCTCAGCTCTTTTGGAGTACAGTTCCAGTCAGAAATCTCATCCAGATGCTGGTTATCGACCCATCCGCTTGATACCTCTTTCCGGTTATCAAACTGGTGGACATACGGCTTGATATCGAGGAGGGGTGTCCCATCAAGGATATCAACTCCCTGAATCCGGAGTTGGTTGCCTTTGACTTCAAGCAGTCGGACTATTGAGATTCCTATTGGATTTGGGCGCTTGAAATGCCTGATTGCAAAGATTCCGCGTGCATGTTCGCCATCAAGAAATGGCCGCTGTAAGAGGGTATATCCATCGGCCCTGTCAAAATGGTACAGGAGAATGAGGTGGCTGAACGATTCGATCTCAGTCAGCCCCTCTTCAAACTCCGGTAAGAGTTCAATCGTTCCAATGGCATTATTAAAAATTCCCTGGATTGGTGTTTGTTCCTGTTCGGTGAATTCTGTTCTTACAACACCGATTGGGCGATAGATAACCTCTCTGTCTCTGATTTGTTGTTCGTTGTTCATATGTAAACCTCATTTATGTGTTGTTCATTCTGTTGTGGATGCTGGAAAATCTCGCTGTATCCGTTTTTGAAAATCTGTAAATTTCATGGCATCCATCTGATCGGTAAGAATCTTTCCGCTATAGGCAAATCTGTATATCCAGTCAATAACCCGTTCCACAACAGCTACAGCCTTTTCTTCCGAATCCACCACAATAAGCTCCCTTCCCTGCACCATGTGGCGTCCCCGCCGTCCTCCCACTGTGATCATATACCGGGGGGGGTGGCCTTTGATGATGTGGAACGGGCAGGAGTCAATGCACATTCCACAGTTCACACAGAGTGATTCGTCCAGGTGCAGAGAACCATTGACCATTATAATCGCTTTCTCTTTGCAGGTATGTGCACATGTCCCGCATCCCGTGCATAATCCCTCGTTCCGAATCGGAGTGCGAAGACCGGTGATGCCGATCTCACTTGCCCGTTCGCTTGTGCAGCCGTTTGGGCATGAAGAGATGGCGATACGAACCCTGATTGGCATATCCCGCCCATGATGATTTTTATCAAGCTGGAATAGGATATTTCGTGTATCAATGATGGAAAAACGGCATCTGTCAGTCCCCGGACAGGCAGTAATATTCACAACCTCTTCATATTCTGCCCCTAGGAACACCTCTTGTTTCTCAAGATCCCTGAGAAGTCCGGGGATTTTATCAGATGGGACGTGGGGTATTTCTATTGTCTGGCGTATCGTCAGGTGAACAGTATCAATACCAATTTTTTTAGCGGCTTTTCCTACTGCTACCAGCTGATCAGGGGAAATGATTCCCCCTGGTATTCGGAGACGAACTATCCGGCATTCTTTATTCAGCTCGGATATAACTCCTCCACTTTTTTCAAGTTTGTTTTCGATCTCAGTTCTGACTGACATGGTTACCTCGTGTGTTGTTGTATCAGAGTTGTTCTTTGGGATTGAGGGGAGATAGTGTATGAACCGGCATAAGCTCACGGAATGTCATGGTTTCATCCATTGTCTTTACGAGATCATCGATCTCACTCATCGGGATTGGGCGATAGCCAATCATTTCAGCGCTCACGTTGATTGTTTTTGTTTTTGGATTGAAGAAAGGATACCGGGTAAGATCCTTGTTATGTACATGACCATGAATCACCCATCCATCAAACGGCCTGATGAGCTCCTCTGGATCGTGAATAAAAAGATATGGGATCTCCCGGTATTGCATAAGAAGGCAATGAGACATAAATGGCCGGTAGGGATCGTGGTTTCCTTCAAGAAAGCTTATCCTTCCATTCAGCTGGTCAAGATAATATTCGGCCGGGTTCAGACTCTTATAGGCAAGATCTCCAAGGAATAGTACTCTGTCGGTCTTTTTTACGGTCCAGTTCCAGTTCCGGATGAGAATACGATTCATCTCTCCGGGATCACTCTGTAAAAACGGTCGCTTATAGCGGGGAATGCTGTTTTCATGACCAAGGTGGAGATCACTGATCGTGAAGATCTCTCCATCATCCCGTTTATGCGGCCTTGTTATCTGATATCCCCTTTGAATTCTATATTCCCGGAGGGTTCTGCGTGCGTTTTTTCGTTGAACAGCCTGAAGAGGTGTGAGCCAGCGATCAAGTGGCAGATCGTATTCAGCAACAATTGTCCTGTCCCTCCTCAGAACCATCCTCAGAATATCAATCCGGACGGGCCTGCCCGGAAGATCCTGGGGATAGAGAGTACGTGCGTCTCCCAAATTCTTTCTGCATTCAGTTATTATGTTTTTCTCCCTTTTATTCTGGCGAATTGCTACTCTCGCGTCATTTTCCGGCGCTAATGGCGGGATGGTTGTCATAGTTGCAGGGATTCCTGATACCATTGCATCCGCAAATGTATTCCCTCCGAGACTTATCGGTATTGTCCGGGAGAGATAATAGAAAAACGAACGTAAGCCTGGATTTGGGTGGAAAAGATAGAAGGAAACACTATCCTCTCCGGAAACAACAGGAGTTTCAAATGCCGATACCTGAATCTGTCCGGATCTCTGGCATGCATATGAAACAGCGATCATGATATCTTTCAGACTGCACCATTCATCTCCTGAGATAACAGCTCCGACAAGATAGGGATGTTGATCCGATCTCCTGCATAATCCGGAATCTCCACCCCACCATTCGAGTGCTCCAGGCAGCTTGGCATGCGGGATACCAAGTCGTAGATCCAGCTGGAACTTCTCATTTTCCCTCGTATTGGAAGCTATGCCTTGAATTTCAGAAATATTTGTATCGCTTGTTCCGCTGATCATGATCGGTCTGTCTTTGCTAAATCCTAATATTCAGGAACCGTCTTTCCGACTGCAGCTATATAAAGTGGCCATTCTGAATTTGGATCATTACCTATCAGCTGTGTAACCATTTGATCGTGGAAGAGATCGATTGGATGGACTTTATAATCGATACTTGCAGATGCCATAACCAAGGCCTGGCAGACGTGTCCTGCTTCAATCAGGACATTCCGGTATCCTCTGTTACCAAGTGCCCATACTGATCGGTAGGGAACTGCTGTCCAGATGAAGGTCACAGGAGCACGGGTTATCATCTTGAAATTCATGCTGGCAGTACCCATGGCAAATGGAATGTCAGAATCCTCTCTAAGTAATGCAATCTGGTGTTTTGAAGGTATATACTGGTACAGGCCTGTTGGAATGCCCTCAATTTCCCCGGCAACAAAATAGGTGTTTATCGGGTGCCGTCTCCCGGATGAGGGTACATTTCTTATTATTGTCTCCCTGTCCTGAACAGTTTTAACTCCCTGCATACACCAGAGCAGGTAGGAGAGTTCCTTCAGGTTCATGGACGATCGTGAGAAGAACTCTACAGGCTCCCAATATTCAAGTGCATCCCGTGCAGAAACCTCCGGGAATTTGATCCGTTTTGGACTTGGCAGTTTTATTATCTTTGCATCTTCTGGAATGGAATTTTCCTTTCGCGGCTCTGGAACTCTCAATATCATATCAAATGTTGAGAAGTCCGGATAGCTGGTATTTTCCATGAATTCTTTCCCGGGATTGGTCATAGATCACCTGATTGCTGGTTGATTTGTTTTACTGTATTGAGGGGGAAACCCTCGGATTTTGTTAAAAAAAGTGTATGTTCAGGCTTCCTGAACATAGAGATTTGCATACACTTCCTTTCCCTTGGATTTCGGATGGCGTTCTCCGAGATCGCCTATATAATGGGTGAAGGTTGCCTCAGTTCCATCTATCTTCTGCTCGACAGAACCCACTTTTTTGAATCCCGGGAGCATGTACTGGACAGATCCAAGGACATAAATGTCTCCTTTTACCATCTGCCCTCCTACACGCCCCTGGACATTGCCTTTGATGACAACTGTTCCACCTTCTGCGTGGGTTGAAACATGGATGAAGGCATCTTTCTCGATGATGATGGTTCCCCCGAGCATAAATGTCCCGATGTCATTTCCAGCGCTTCCCCTGATTCGGATTGTTCCTCCCCTCATGCCGCGCCAGTCGCCACGGTATGCGCATCCTACATGGTTCTGGGCGTTGCCTTCGACAACGATCTCTCCTCCTTCCATTGCAATGCCGCAGAATGAGTCAACATTCCCCATAACATGGATCTTTCCGCCTTTCATCCATCCGCCGACATACATATCGGCGTTTCCCTTTACAGTGATGGATCCGGCAGTCATTTTGTTGCCGATATACTTAATTCTGGAACAATCTCCATCAATGAGTATAGCCGTCTCTTCAGCCGTGTTTCCGGACTGCCCGGCGATCTCAAAGTAATCACCAAGTGTTACTTTTGTTTTTCCCTCATGTGCATCCAGATCTGCAATCTGCTTCAGCGACTTTCCAGCGAACGCATCAGGGGTGATATTATAACACTCAAGATAGAGTTCAGGCACTTTCGTTGGTTTTAATGTAATCTGAGCCATAATGCACCTCAGGCCTCCACATCAAATTCTATCACGTAGGGGTTTGGAGCCAGATAATCCCGTACCTGGTACGTGTCAGATCCAACGGTATAGTCCTTCAGGAATTTATCCTGAATATCCCGTATGACCTGTGGATTCTCTGCAACATTCGGCTTCACCCAGATCGTTCTCTTGTTGCCATGGCTGACGATATCGCCATCCTTGACAATAATCTCCCCGGATTTGATGAACCAGCATGCACGGGCAAAGGCTTTCTCGATTGCTTCCGGATCAGCTGGCATGTCCTTAACATTCAGGTCAAAGATACCAACATTGGCATCCATGCCAACGCCAAGCCCGCCGAACATGTTGGAGAGACCGAGTGCCTTCGCAGGTCCTGCCCTTGTCATCTGGGCTATCTCAAAGAGTGAGAGTTCCCTGTCCATGGAATGGATGTTTGTGGCATCAATTACCTTGTCGGTATACTTGAATGATTCGAGGGTATCTTCCCTGGCCTGCTTGCTCATCAGCCATTTGATGATCCGTGGATAACGGGTGAAGGGACCGGCATTTGGATGATCAGTGGTGATGAATGTCCGCATTGGATCAGCGGCATACAAGCCCATCTCAAGACCGATTGCCCACTGGATGCCACTTACTTTGATGTTCTTGTCATAGACATAGGGAACAACTCCGGCGGCAGTCTCAACCTCCACATCGGTATTTGCCCATTTCAGATGGTTCAGATTGGTGATGTGGTGCTCAAATGGTCCGTCGGCGGTCATGGTTGTGGTTTCATCAAGTGTCACACAGCCAAGATCAATGCTGATGTTCTTCTGCTTGTTGACATAATCCATGACTTCCCGGGCTTTCGACTCGAAAGTCCCCCAGGAGTCTCCACCATATGAATGGAACTGGATGTGGGTGGAATGCATAACAGTGTCGCGTCCAAAGTTATTCTTTGCCGCAACCCCTTCTGCAAGACGGAGTGACTCCAGGGTAATCTCGTAGTTACCGGGATTTCCAAGATCGTTCTGGTGTATATGCATCGAATGTGGCAATCCAAGATACTCGTTTGTCTTCATCAGGCCGGTGATGATCTCAGCCGGAGTGATATCAAAGTACGGTACCGGATCGTTAAGAGTCAGGCAGTTTAATCCCCAGGCCCATGCTGCTGTGCCGCCGGGGTTGACGACTTTTATTCCATACCCTTTTGTCGCCTTGAGAAGCCATGCAATATAGGCTGCGGTATTCTCGATCTCGCCGTTTCTCAGATATTCAAACACAAACCAGTTGTTTGCAAAGACCGGAAGTGCTGCCTGATCGATAATTGGCGTATCATGAATTTCCTCATGCACGTGAGGTGAATGGAGGGGGGGCATTGCAGCCTCCATAACGAAGGCATATCCCATCCTCGCATAGTCATACCCGGTTTTAAAGGTGCTTGGAATCGAAAAACCACTCTCCATACGGTAGTTTTTCTGGGCATGAGGGCTCTTGAAGAGTTTATCCTCAGGCCTCATCAGGCGGCCGACATTCACTTTTGGTCCTGCAACATGGGCGTGGATATCCACGCCACCGGCCATTACCACCTTTCCACTGGCATCAATGACCTTTGCATTTGATCCAACACTCTCAACAATCTGACCATCCTTAATGGCGATATCTGTTGCATCTCCATTGATGTTGCGGGTCGGATCAATAACAAATCCATTCCTGATTAGTATTTCCGCCATATTTACTGCTCCGCATTGGTTGCTGCCTTCGCATGATCTTTTGCAAGGAGCCAGATTGGTTCGGTCTCGGTGAGTTCGCACATCCGTTCATAGACTCTGTCGAACAGTTCTTCATCGCTTGGAACTCCCTCGGGTCCGTCAACGACCTTCTTGAACTGGATTGGAACGTTATCCATCCGGTAGACAACTCCTGGCTCTTCTACCCCGACAACCCGGACAGGGATATGAAGATCAGAGATCTCACTTGCCATGCAGATGTTCGGATCGACGGTGATAAACGGATGCTTCTTCAGCTGCTCGACGGCTCGAATCGGGAAATGTGCTCCTGCATCTGTTCCGACATTCACAAAGCAGTCTACCTCCCCTCTCATTGCAAGGTCAATCGAACTTGTCTCACCCGGATTCATGTGTGCATGGGTTCCCTTGGAGAGATCGATACAATATGGGAAGCCAAACTGCCATGACCATACCTGGCCGGGTCCTGCAATGTTGTAATGTCCACGCATTGCCATAATCGAGGCCTTTGTATGGGCATTCAGGTCACGGGTCAGGCTGATTGCAATATCGACATTGTGATTTCTCCCATCGGTATGGGTACATCCCATCCCGAAGAAGATCATGACAAAACGGGCGTTTTTCATGACTTTGGCCGCATCCACAATTCTTTTCTTTGGGATTCCGGCAACTTCATCAGGAATGTCATGTCCGCGGATTACGGTCCTGAACGCATCAAAGAGATCATAATCATGACCCTGCTTCACCATCAGATGGTGGTCAGCCAGTTTGGCCGTATCAGTCTCCCTTGGATCCACGCTGATGATGGTACGGGTCATCTGGCCCTTTGCAGTAAACGTTCCCCTTGGGAATATTGAATATCTGGAGGTGTGGCGCGGGTGGGCATGCATCGGATTGCAGCCCCAGAATACGACCACATCAGCCCTGTTCTTCGCTTCTCCGAGTGTACAGCTTGGATAGCCGTTGTCGAAGATGGCAAGGAACGAAGGTCCATGGCAGATCGAGGCACAGTTGTCAAGGACCGCCCCTCCTTTTTCTGCAACACGCGCAACTGCACTCATACCCTCGCAGTTTGTCGATCCAAAGCCGTAAATGAGAGGTTTCTTCGCAGCGAGCAGTGTCTTTGCGGTATAATCGATGGCTTCATCATATGAAACCTCCTTCATACTGCCATCAGGCTGCCTCATTCTGGGCAGCTTCGGACGGCTGGGGCTTTGGGCATGGTGGAAGATTTCATTTCCAATTGCACACGCATTTCGGGTTTCAAGGACTTTCTTTCCGTCATCAGAGACAAGAACTTCTAGGTCATCACAGGATGCCCCACAATAAGGGCATCCGACCTGGGTGATCCATTTTGGCATAGTTAATTACCTCCTTTCCAGAGCCCGACAGCCCCCTGAACAAGTTCGAGAGCCGTCTTCACTCTTTCATTGATTGCGGGTTCGATTGTCACTGGAAAGCCGCTGTACTGTGGTGTTCCGGTTGACTGGGTTCGGGGGGGTACTACCTGATTTGCCCATACTCCCTGTCGGATATGTGCAAGTCCGGGAGGGCAGAACTGCGTCGGTTCAATTGCCGTCACAATGACTTCCCCCACCTCGCTCTTCACAAGGACATTGGTATTTTTCCATATGCCGAGTTTCTTCATATCCTCAGGATTCATCTCAACAATCGAACAGGCCTTGAAATATTCCGGAGTGGTCTTCCCTTTTTCCATGGCCACTCCCTCTTCAATGGATCGCTGTGTGATCATATTCAGCACGATCTTTTTCGTCATATTTCACCCTCCCTCTACTGCCGAAACTCCTTCAGCGGGCTTGGTCCGAGTTCTGTTACTGTCTTGACAACATCTTCGACGACCTTTGCCCACTTTGCACCCTCAGATGCAGAGACAAATGTCATTCTGAACCTCTTGTCTTCGATACCCATGTTCTTGAGGACACTCTTTATGAGGAACATCCTCTTTGCCGCCTTGAAGTTCCCTTCAAGGTAGTGGCAGTCACCGAAGTGGCATCCTGAAACGAGCACACCATCTGCACCGTTTGCAAACGCC
>WPCG01012573.1_pt1 | contig 20087 bp, 17 predicted proteins | sample 5403311 | NCBI WGS metagenome assembly WPCG01 (sample SAMN12869467, study PRJNA574797) | sludge metagenome | isolation source: wastewater treatment of Control | place: China:Beijing | collected 2019-05-17 | reverse complement strand
GCCGAACTGGTGTCCGAGGTCATCGAATTCCACGAAGCGTCAATGCAGGAGGCCGGCGTGACTGCGCGCTTACGCGGTGACGGCATGGGCACAGTCGATGCTGGGTTGGTTAGGCGTGCGCTCTCGAACCTGCTCGCCAACGCGACCCGTTTTGCAGAGCGCGGATCGGTGATCGAGGTCGATATCAAGCAGGACACGGATGGCCGCATTTGCCTGTCTGTCAGCAACACGGGCCCTGTCATCCCCCCGGAGCATTTGCCTCGTCTATTCGACCGCTTTTATCGGGTTGATGGGGCCCGCGAACATCGCGACCATAATCACGGGCTCGGCTTGGCGATCGTAGCTGCGATCGCGCGAATGCATGGCGGCGCCACCTTTGTGCGGTCAGCTGCCGGAACGACGAGCGTTGGCCTTGCCATGTGCGGGTGCAGCCAAATGGAGGTAGCACCTCATGACAGATAAGGCGCATTGCTGAAAGGGCTGAACTTTGCCTCTTTGCGGCACTGACTATCGAGAGTGCTGGGGTCACATGGATACGTGGCCAGGTAGAGTGCGCTCGACACCACGAACTTGCACCAGATCGCCTTCGTGCGCGGCGCCGATGGCTGACGTGTTCTAAGTGTCTGTCAGCACCCACCTCGGAGACTCCGCAATGACCGACGATGCCGACGCACAAGGGTGCCGAGGATCTGATAGGCGTCCTGCGCAGCTACCTCAAGTGAGCCTTGCCGTGCCCACCGAGAACCCGTCCACCTGGACCCATGATCACGTCTTCGATGGCGGCAATGCGCTTGCCAAAAGCAGTACCTCGGTGGTGATGTGGATCACTGCCGTTGCGATGGTTGTCGAGATCACCGCAGGCTGGTGGTTCAACTCAATGGCGCTGCTGGCCGACGGCTGGCATATGAGCCCGCATACCTTCGCGATCGGCGTGTCTGCCGCGCTGGCCTATGCCGCTGCGCGAACGATCCGCGCTTCGCTTTCGGCACCTGGAAAATCGAGATCCTCGGAGGCTTCGCCAGCGCCATCTTCCTGCTCGGCGTGGCAGTGATGATGGTCATCGGTTCGATCGAACGCATCGTGTCGCCGCAACCCATCCAGTACAAGGAGGCCATCGCGGTCGCCATCCTGGGCTTGGCCGTCACCGTCGTTTGTGCGCTGATCCCGGGCAAGGCTCACCATCACGGCCACTCACACGGACACGGTCACGATCATCACGGCCTCAAGCTCAAATCCGCCTACCTTCACGTGATCGCCGACGCGGCCACCTCGGTGCTGGCCATCGCGGTGGTGACGCATGACCGCGCACGCACCCCCGACGCTGTGAGGAGCCGCTTGGCGGTGCACGAGGAGATCGTCCACTCAACGATCGAGATCTATCACCACGCCGGGCTTCGGGAAAGCCCTGCCGGAGGAGCCGCGTGAGGACATTGCTACTTTACTTCGTCACAGCGATGGCCGAGATCGTCGGCTGCTATCTGCCCTGGCTGTGGCTCAAGAAGGGGGGCTCGGTTTGGCTACTTCTGCCTGCGGCGGTGAGCCTGGCGGCCTTCGCGTGGTTACTCACGCTGCATGAGGCGGCCTCCGGCCGCGTCTATGCCGCATACGGCGGGATGTACATCAGCGTCGCCATCCTATGGCTGTGGACGGTGGACGGAATCCGCCCCTCCGCCTGGGACGTCGCCGGTGTAGTGGTGACGCTGGCGGGCATGAGCATCATCGCGTTTCAGCCCAAGTAGGGTGTTTGCAACCGCATGCCATGAGCTTCAATCCGCCTCGCGGGTCAGCCACTTCTTAACCTTACCCCTCCACTGCCAGCAGGTGGCAGGAGATGCAGGCGGCCTACAATTCGGGCAGCGCAGCGCCAGCGGCAAACCAGTCGCCAAAAGGTGATAGTCCCCGGGCGCCCGCACTACCCGGACCTACATCATCGACATTCAAATTGTGCTACCGCCGTGCCAGCTAGCTATTCGTAAGCGTTGCGTAGCAGGCGGCGGCTTGATGCTGTTACTTGTCATTGGTCGTTCGGTTGAATGAACGGCAGCACGGGGTCGGTAGCCGTCGGAGGGGCAGCCTCCCGCTCACGGTCTGGGCGAGTGACCGCTAGGTGTCACGCGCTTACCCCCCAGACCATACCGCGGTGCAACTGTTCGCTGCGGCAGCTATCTCGGAGGGGCGAAACTGCCCGATTACTCTTGATCAGAAGATGCCGATCGCCGATGAGTACAACCGTACCGACGAGTTATCGGCCTGACCTGTAGATCGTCCCAAGTGTGAGGTACCTGTCCACGCCCGTGTAAGGAGCAAACCTGGATCAGCTTAAACGAGGATCGATGGCTTGACTCGCGCCGGGTGTGCGACTTAAGCTCCGCGTAAGGGCTCGGAGACGCCCTGCAGGGTCGTCGGCGCCGCCAACGCCGAAAGCAAGCTCTCCTCGTTTTTCCTGCAGCACCGCAAGTTCTATCAAGCACAAATTCGAGTGTCATCAAATTCCCGCTGGCGGCCTTGGGGAAGGGGATGGCTTAACTTGGAGAAATGCGTGTTTGATAAATCCACCTCGACCGAGCACCGCCTCGGCTACCTGTTGCTGCGCGATGGTCATGCCATCCCCCTGCGCGACATCTCCCCTGAAGACATCAAGCAAGGCGCCAAGCATCGGGTACCGCACCCCGATGCGGACCCCCTGAAGCACCGGCGTACGCTCGATGCCATCGTTGATCGGCTTGGATTCGACGGAGACTTCGGCTCCTTCAAGAATAAAGGCTGGCCGGAATTCCAACGCTTCCTCGCAAAGAATCACTGCACCCAGCGTGGTGGAGTTTTCCCAGCAGACCACGGCGGGAGCATTGACCTGCACTTCGGTCCAACGGCGGTGCGGCCACGTCAGTTGGCAGACCGCATCTTCGAGCCGCGGCAGTCAATGCCCTCGCGCGTTTTTCTCGGACATGGGGTCGACTGGTCGGCCTGGGACAACGGAAACGGAATTCACGTCCCGGCGGCAGCGATTGCATCGATAAACGCCTCGCCAGAAGAAGCCATACAGCTAGCACAAGAGTTGTTCTCACGACGTCATGACTTGATGGGGCAGTGGGGCTTTCTCGATGACAAGCTGATCGGCGGGAGGGTCTGCTCTGTTGTCGACAAGTCCTACTGGCCACGAGGATCTGACCCACGCGAACGCCTGGAGCATGAGGCAAAGACGACTGCTGCTGTTATCGCTTTTCGTGCTGTTTTCGACAAGCAGCACGAGGGCTGGGTGACGGTCCTTCAATTCAACGCGCGACTGGTGGTGCTGCGCGCACATGATGGGCGCTGGGATCTCCTGTGGCGGTGCTATCGAGACGAAGCTCCGCCTCAACCGAAAGACGTTGCGGAAACCAACTCTCTTGCCGTTGAGGATCTGCCTTCGCGGCTGATGACCAAAAGCAACCTCCACAGAACCATCCACTTTCGGCAGGAGTTCTGGGATGAGTACGAAGCACACGAGGCCGAACAGGCTTTCTACGACCGCGGCGGGAGTATTGAGGAACGCCAGCTGACAAGCGATATAGAAGTTCGCGTCGCATGGCTGCATGAGAAAAGGCTTCTTCGGGTACCCGAGAGGGCTCTCTGGGAGGGGGCGTTACCCGGCGGGTTTCATGCAGTCACCCTGGGGGGGCGAAAGGTTGCCGTGAGCACACTTGTAACCGTGAGCGCGTTTCGCCAGATGCTGATGGAGACAGGCTACGAGGAGAGGCGATTCAGCTTCCAAGAACCTTGGGATCGTGGCAATGCAGAAGATCTCGAAAGCGCCCCAGTCTGCGCATCTTGGATGGACGCGCAAGCGTACTGCGCTTGGCGCGAACGCCAGCTTGGCATCTCCCTCCGACTTCCAACTCGGGAGGAACTGCGTGCCATTCGACCGGCCCACTCACAGCACTATGAGTCGATGGCCTTCAAGGACTTTCCCTGGGAGCACTTTCCTCCTCGCCAAACCCAGCCCAACGGCGTAGAGGTGGCGTCATCAGTCTCGTGGTCCGAGCCAAGGTTTGTAGCATCAACCCCATCTATGCCAGAGTTCCCGGATCTGAACGGGCTCGCCCTTCACTCCCGGCGCAAGTGGGTCAAGGACTTTCCACCGCAAGCGAGTTGGCGAGACCCGATCCCGTGGGCTGAGTATAAAGGCCTCGCGTTTATTGATGCGTGGGATGCCTACGAGTGGTGCCAAGAAAGAGGAATTGTTAGCGGTCGCTTCTGGGAGGGTGAAATCGGAGCAGGCTCTTGGGGGGCTTACAAGAACATGAAGATCTGCTTCCGGGTGGTGCTTGATCTTGAGGGGGTGCCTGATGTTCTCTAACCCCAACAACACCGACTGTCTCAACAGGGAAGGCAGGCCGCGCCGCTACTATCTTGACCAAGAGTCTGCTTCAGAAGGAGCTCATTATGCGCTTGTGGCCTATGGCAGCCGTATGGTCCCGTATCACTGCGACCGGTGCGGTTTTTGGCATCTATCCCCCGCCGAACGGCATACGCCAGGACACCGCTGCCATTACTGTGGCAAACAGGCGTATGACTCGGAAGGGGCGGCCGAGCGCCGGGCGGACATCCTGGGACAAGAGCGAGGCATCTCACTGCGCGTGTATCAATGCCCATATGGCTCGGGGTGGCACCTGACTAGCCGAGTTTAACGTACAGCGGGGCGGGCTCCAGTGCTCCGCCCCGTCAGTCTGAGACTCGCTGTCTAAGCCTAGAACGGAGAGATCAAGGGCTTACCTCTCCGAGTAACGCGGTCAAAGCTGAAAACATGCTCGCGAGGGCTTTCTGAGCACCGACCGACAAGGCGTCTCGGGAAGTCCGGTTCACCGGCTTCGATTCTGACGATCGCCCCACAGATGGGGCACTTGGTCGTATATCGCACGACCTTGAACACACGCAAATCACTTGAATGCGAGTCTCGCTCGAACTCGAGGGTGGCGCCAAACTCCTTCCAGGCCAGAAGCCAATCCGGTGCGATGACGATACGGTCCTCGAACACACGCGTCGAGCGGTCCAGGTGTCGTAACACGAACCAGCCCATGGCAACTACCAGGATCATGAAAGCAATCTCCTGCGCGGTCAGCGGCGTCTTGCTGTACGCAAGCAGAAGCCACGAGAACAAGGCCAGGGCTGCGATCATCAATAGTGAAACAATGAACCATGTCGCAGCTGCAATCTTCTTGCCCCGGGTCCAGGCAAGCCCCCCCTTGATCGCGAGATTCCCGATCGTGGAAAGCTGGAGTGTGAGATCCGGTTCGTAGATGACCGACAAGTCCTCGGTAGGTGCGGACGTCGGCTGCCCGTATTCGGGTGAAGCGCCCTCGGCAATCGGAACTGCCTCGATGAAGTACTGCGCTGGGCTTCCGTCCGCCTTTCGTGGGCGTGGAAAGTGGCTGCAACCCAACTCCCTGCAATGCCGGATCAGATTGTCCTGTATCTGGGGATATACCTTCTCATCGATCTCCCGCCACAGTCGCGCAAGCCATGCGGATGGCTCACGATTCGGGTTGCCCTGCAGATCGACGTAGATGTCCTTGGTAGGAATCTCGAGCGGCCTGCCGTCCGCCAGGCGGCGTTCGGTCTCGCTCGCGAGATAGGCGAGCACCTGAAAGGGCTGCAGCTTGCTCTTGTCGCCCGGGATGGACGCCTTCAGAGCAGCAAGCAAAGGCCCCAGATCCGCATCCTTACCGACCTCGCCTTGCGCCGACGCGCTGTGGTTGCTGCTTTCACTACTCACGTTTGACCCTCATGTCAGGGGCAAATCACTGCCTGCCCTGGTGGGTGACGCCTACCGTGACTTCGTGTTCAACGCGAAGGAGGCAGGCAAATGCAAGGCAGGATTCTAACCATTCTGAATGTACAAGTTTTCATAGGCGAGCTCCCGTCGGGTGATCTGAAGGTCTGGCATCCGTTCAATGACCGTGTTCGACAGTTGATCGAACCGATCTGTAGGGGCAAGGGGCGCTGGCATCCGCGGTTCAATAACTGGATTGTTTTCTCGAACTTCAAGTACGAGGTGATCGCAGAGCTCGATACGCTGGAGAAGGCCCATCATGGCTAGGCGGGCCATACCGTCCGCCCCCCGCGGAATTGCCTTGGCATGTGACGTTGCTTCTGGCACCGTCATCAGGGCGCACGACGCCCAGCATCTTCCGCCAAAGGGAATGTACCGATGCCTTGACCCTCACTGCGATGGGGATCTGAACGTCTGCGAACGCCCCAAAGGATCCGGCCGGTTCTACTTCCGGCACCGGGCGAGCAAGGAGGGGACATGCTGCGGGTTTCACAGCGTTAACGCGAGGAATCAGCGGCGTCACGCAGCCGCCCAGCATCTGCTTGCTGTGATCTTCGCTGAAGCGCTCCAGAAGCGCTTGCCAATGCCAATGCTGGCGTTTCCAACCTCCGGCGGCATGAAGCATGTTCTACCGTTTGTGCTGGCTCAAGAGGTCCGTAAGGAGTGGCTCTGCGCGCGCAGCGGGCGCAGAGCTGACATTGCGCTGCTTGACGGAACCCAGCAGCCCGTTCTGCTCATAGAGGTCTTCCACACCCATGCGGTTGATCGGGAGAAACGCAGGGATCTTTCACCGCATTGGTGGATCGAAATTGATGCGAACGATATCATTGCCGACCAGGAAACCCTCCCCGTACGCCACTCGGGAAACCTGCCCTTCGCTCTTGATCCACAGACTCAGCAACGGTGGCTACTAGGCATGCGACCGCGCGAGTGGTGACCTCGGGTCATTCAAAAGGCCGCGCCAACTCGTTCGTTTTCGCCGTCACGATTGCGAGGGCGTCGAGCTGCTTGCCGTTCGGCCTTGTCCAGTGTTGATGACAATCCCGGATCCCTTTGTCGAACAGAAGGGCTACGTCTGTGCTTACAGGATCATAAAATTTCTGGGATGTTTGTTGCCCACGACGTGAGCACGTTCCTGCCACTCGCCTCACAGAGTGCCGCGCGCAGCTCTAGAGCCTTTTCGATTTCTGCCTAAGCTCCGCGTCCCGCCCTCCAAGCCAGCAGCAACGAGAATAGTCATGCCTCTCTAAAAGCTACAATTACTCGTGCCTCCGATGGCGCCCCCACTAGATAGATACCCCGGAGATAGAATTTGCCTCTGGGTAAGTAGCGGTTCCTAGCGGCACCCAATATTTGATGCCGTTCAAGGTAACAACAGCACCTGATTTATCCCGCGTGACATCGTGATCCCTCAGCGTCTTCAGGGTTCGCGCCGGAACATTGTGGAAATATTCCAGCGCGCACGGAATCCAGCGTTTCAGTACGTCATCCGGCCGGAGATCCTGTTGGAGAAGGTCTATCAGCTTCCTCTCCAACGCGGAGCGCCGCGCCTTCACAATCTGAAAATCATCAACGCGAGGTACCAGTTCGCCACCGAAGGCTCTGTTTAGGAAGTTCACGAAACCGGTGATGGCTGCCAACTGCCCCGGTGAAGCCGCCAGGAAGGCATCCAATTCGGTTTGGCTGGGCAGTTTTCGCCCGTCTTTATCGCAGCGCCGCAGCAGTGATGCGGCCGGGCTGAGAGCAAGTCGGATTGAGTGCAGGGATGTCTTCCCCAGCGCGTGGCGTGCCTCCAGTGTGTTGGCGAACGCCACGAGTGCCTTTGAACCCGTACTCCCTTCAGGCAAAGAGGCGAGGGTCGCACCAATGCGGCGGCGCTCGGAATCCGCTTGCCGCAGTGTCGCGTCGGCCACGACGCCGTGCGTCTCCTTGAGCCAGCGCATCGGCAGACGGGCACGACGCAGACCTTCGGCGCCAAAGAGTTCCAAGAGTGCTTGGTAGTTAGCACATGCCGGCCATCGATCATTGATGTACAGAAAGAACTGAAGGTATCTGTGTATCGTTTGGGCCGCCTTGTGCGGCCCGACTGCGTTAATGAGCCACTGACCAAACTCGCGGAAGGCAGCTGCCATGGCAGGTGATGAGAAGGCGCAGACATCGATCTCGATGCGCCTGTGCGTTGTGCGTGTCCAGTAACATCGTTCGCACAGACTTCGCCGGCCCGCGGGCATGGCCTCGCCACATCCAGGACAGGGGATCTCGCCTTCGCTTAGACAAGTGGCGCATAACCGGCGCCCGTCAGCTCCTTCCTGAAGACGTCGGTGACGGCGGCATGCAGAACAGGTGCCATGGTCGGCCACGGCACATCGGGGGCAAAGCCGTTTGTCGTGGCCAAGGCGCGTCACTCGGGTCAGTCTTGGCGAGGGGGTTCCGCATGCCTCGCATGGCTCGGGTTCCCTAAAGTGTGGAGAGCATGCATTGCAAACCGGGCCGTACTGCGTGAGTTTGCCGGTCCGGTAGCCAGACTTGCCGCAGCGTATGCACGGTTTGGCTGCAGTGCATGCGCGGCAGACCGCTTTGGGGTCGTGTCTCGGCAAACGTGCCAAGTGCCCGCACGCAGGGCAGATACGTCGCTTGAACACTCGCGCATAGCAAGTCGCGCAGTAGCGATATCCGCCGACGTTACGATGAATTTTGGCCACTGCGTTGCCGCAATCATCGCAGATGCGTTCGCTCTGTGTAATCATCGCAGCGTGGAGCGAAATCTTCGTTGGAGGTATGCCCATGCAATCTGCACGGAGCGCTTGGATCGGGGTTTTGTGATGGCCATCCGCGTAGCCTTCGCTTGTCGTCCACCACTCTGGGCGAGGCTAGGTAAAGGCCGTTGCGTGCTCGGCACAGCGCTATCACAGCCACTTATCGCAGTGCTAGAGAGGCCTGTGTCGCGCGCAACCTGCATAAGTTGATGCTCGCCAGCGTTTAGCACTTGCCAGGCGCCCTGCATCAGAAGCGCGCGCTCGGCTACTGATAGCAACTCTACGGGCAGACCCGGCGAGACGGCCCCAACCGCATTAAGGTCAACCGAGAGCAAGCGCATTGCTCTGCCCAGGCCACTACTCGGGTGAGCGCTTGCCCTGCGAATGAGAACGACAAAATGGCGGATTAGCTTAAACCAATCTGACGCAGGTAGCAGTCGGTCGCCGTAGGAAGCGTGCTTCACTTTCACGGCCGAATCGGCTGCCTGTTGAAGTGCTGCTGCGACTGGCTGCGCCATATCGGCGCAACTGCGACCCAGTGTCGCCTTGCACGTCGCGCAAGTTGCAAGACTGCCGTCGTGCGCCTCCAGGCGGTGCGGCTCCACGGGGGCACCGCAGAACGGGCAGCGATCGGATAGCCACAACCCGTGCTTCGAACAACAGACATGCCACGTCAATCTCCATTGCGCTCGAAAGTACGGCGTACGATCTTCCGCAAGACACGCTTGGCAATACTGAATACCGCCCAGCCGTTTAAGGTTTCGCGATCCAAGCGCAAGCAACCAGGGCCAAGTACTTCTGACAACGAGGGGCCGACCTGCAGCAGCTTCAATCACCGGGCGCAACGACGCCGACAAGAACTCGCTTTCAGGAATCCCTGAAGCCCGAGCCAGAACGCTCAAGCGACCGGGCTCGATACCGCGATCCGGATCAGTCGTCCAGATGCGCCACTTGGGCCACAGAGCACCTGTGAGGACGAGGGGATCACAGCCTTGCGCGATCGCCGAACGTGTCAGCCATGATGAAATCGACTCGTCCGGCAAGAGCGGGACACGGATGGACCACGCTGACATTAACCGACGATCTCCCTAATGCCCTTGGTCGGCCGCAGCCACGTCTTGCTCTCGACGATCTCCTTGTCGATGCGTTCCTTGCCAGAATTGATCGCCTCAGTTGCACACTCGACAAGCAGTCGATGCAAGTCCCCTAGATTGCCCGAGCAGATCGCATGCAGTGCCGCGGCCAACTCCGGTTGATGCAAACCAGATTCTTCCTTGAGCGGCAGCACTTTCTCAAACCACAATAGGAGGCGCTGAAAGTCCTTGTTCAACTCCCAGAGCGGGACCGAAGCCACGTCGAAGCGGCTTGCGTGCTGGGGGTCTGTGTGCAACACACGCACCGCTTCCCGTGTGCCGACACCGACAATTGGGATCATCAGCTCATTGCAGAGGAATTTGATCGCGTTCATGATCTCGCGCTGCTTGATCGCGGAGCCGGTCAGCAGCGAGTGAAACTCATCGATGATCAGCAAGCGGGTGTGACAGGCGCGAAGCTGATGTATGACCTGATAACGGAGCTTTGGTAGCGGATCAGTTGCCCGATACGGCGCCCAGAAGCGCTCCAGCAACGCAATGTACAGCCCCTTCTCATCAGCACTCGGCGGCGCCTCCGTTAGGATGACGGGCTTCACGGGTTCAGCGTCGTCATTGACGAAGCCTTGACCGTGAAGCTCGGCAAATCGTCGCACGATCGTTGTCTTACCGTTATTGGGTTCGCCGACGATCAGCAGGTTCGGCATGCGCGGCCGAGCCGGCTTGTCCATGAAGCCTCGCATCGTATCCATGATCATATTGGCTGCCGGATATCCAATCCAGCGCGGTTGATCCATGAACGCGATACGATCCCGCTGGGACAAGCCAAGGATATGCCGAAAATCTGGATGGATATGGCTGTCGCTGCTCACGCAATATCTCCGAAATCCTCAGTATCGACATCGAGCAGGCCCAGAGACGCGATGGGCGGCATTGGGGGCGTGCTACGCACTGGCAGGATTGGCGCTGCAGGGGAGATGTTTTTCTCGTGCTCCCTGCGCCGCTGTGCCTGACGACGGGCTTTCTTTGTGCGCTCCGTTGCTTCCTCGACCTTGCCCCGAAGCTCGGTGACTGCGTGCAGAATCTGCACGTCGTTCAACGCCTTGGCACCTTCGCGGCGCAGCTTCTCTTTCGCCTGGTCGTACTCCCACACGCTCATTGCAGGAAGCGACTGATTTGCAAATGGGATCTTGAAATACTGGTTCAAGGACGGATCTCTGAACCACACCGCGCTGATGTCCCTGGGGTCGCGCCGAAAAACGAATTCCCGCTTCTTGCCGGGTGCTTCCTTGTCCTCGGCATTGATCCATGGACGCAGTGCTTCGGCGTAGTACGTCATGCCCTCGATCGTGACCCCAAAGGTCTGGATCGTTCGCCGGAACGAAGGAAGGAAGTCCAGTAGAACTGTGAGACGATCGGCAGGGCGTGGTAGCAACCCGACACCCTGATCCTCGCCGTTACCGAAGATGCCGATTTCCCACTTTCTCAACGGCGACATCCCGATGGTGGAGTGGCGGCGCTCGTGATAGATCTTGCAGATCAAGGTTACCAGCCATTCTTCAAACTCGGTTTTCGTCATCGTCGCGTGCTTCTCGGGGTCGTAGCCCTCCTTGTCTTTGATCGACGAGAACGTGGTACCTGGCAGGTCGTGGATCTCCTTGAGTAGCGAACCAAGTGCGCGCTCGATATGGCCACCGTAGCGCGGTTGCTTGACCGGTCGGAACTCCAGGTTGATCCCATAGGCAAGGCACGACTGCTTGAAATTGTCGGACCGAAAATCGGAACCATTATCGACGTGGATCATCCTGGGCATGCCCCACACGGGCCACTGCGCCTCCACCTTGTGAAGCAGCAGCCATTCCTCCTTCGGTAGGATCGCCTGCGCAACGCACATTGCAACAGACGTTTCCGACGGTGGATCGAAGGACAGGTAGTAGCCGACCACCATGCGGCTGTACACGTCGATCGCCAACGTGATCCATGGTCGTCCGATGGGTTTGCGATGAATGTCGTCGACCAAGATGATGTCGGCAGGGGTATGGTCGATCTGGACGACGGCGAGTGGGTAGTCTGCGTTGGGAAAGTTGCCGGCAGCTGGCAGGAACTTGTTCTTGGCTTTCTCCTTGTAACCGCGCCCGCGCAAGCGTTCCCGCTCGGGGATAGCTCTGAGCCGCGCCCGGATGGTGCTCGGGCTGGGTGCATCGATGCCGCGCTGTTCGCATCGACGCAGCACTTCGATGACCGCCTTTTGGGCACTGGACCGCTGTCCGGTGAGGTAGAAGTCCCGGATCACCTCTTCAATGACGCCCTCGGCAAACGCAGGAATGCGCCTACGGCCAGTTCTCCAGCCGCGCTTCTTTGGAATCAACGCCACGACCGACTCTGTCGCCCGGTACCGCTGCAACCAGCGATAGAGCGTCGCGGTATCCACCCCGATCTCTTTCGATCTGCCGGCGACCTCGATGCGTCCGACCTGCTGTCGGCCGAGCAGTGGCTGGATTGCTGCGAACCTTCGTTCCGCCTCGCGCCAGTCAATATCGGCGATCTCAGTCAGGTCCGGCGCTGCAGCGCGCTCCTTGTCTGTGGCCACCGGGCGCAGATCCGCAACGGCAAGCACTGTGCTTCGTCCCGTCTCCACGTCGATACCGAGAATTGATTGGAAGTCCAAGACTTGGGCGATTCGATAGACCGTATCGCCTCGCTGCACAAGCGAGCCAGTTTCGAGCGTGACTCGTTCCCGGTTGGGCTCGAAAATCCCAACTGGGATGTTGATCGCATCATCGTCGCTCATAGGTATGTCCTGTCAAACCCTGACACTCTTGACGCTCGCACAACCTGTGAAGGAACTGTTCGATGGCTCTTGCCGTGCGCTGTCCGACTTGCGGCAAGCCGGATCCCTCGGGTAGAAAAGTCAGGCGAGCGCTTCTGCTCCGACTCGTCGCGCTGGGCGTTTTTGTCGGTGGGTGCTGGTATTTGTGGGAAGTCGCAATCCCGGAACTGAGCCAGGACTTCGTTCAGCAAAGTCGATAGAAAGCGTAGATCCTCATCAACGCGCCTGCGTGCCACTCCGAAGATGAGCCAGCCGCGAAACGGATCTGTTGCAAGCTTATTGAGACGAGGAGCATGGAGAGTGAAGCACAGCGCATCCGCTTCGTTGAATACACCCTGGAGCGTCCAGTAGGCGTGCAGGCCAGTCCCCGAAGCCCAGGCGTCGCGGAGTGTTCTCTCGATTGCGGCTGCGACCGGAACGGGGCATGTGAAGTACACATAGGGCGCACGACCACCCCAGGCATGGCCTGCGCAGGAGCCGATGGTCGTTACACAGCAACTTGCAGTGAGTGTGCTCACGAGTTGTCGAACACCATCATCGATTTGAAGCAGGTCTGGCAAAGCCCTGTCCCGATCACTACTGAAGGCCCTTCGCTTACTCATCGCTCGGCATCCAGAACTCGGTGAACTCACCGAACGGTTGGCTGATATCGCACTCCAGCTGCCGCATGGCTAGAAGGTGCCAGATATGCGCAATCCCTTGGGCTCGATAGATCCCCATGAAATGGCGCGCGAGGAGGTAGTCCATCGTGACGCAGCCCATCTGCTGCACCGTCTCCAGCACCGCTGCGCTGTCCTCCGGAGCAAACTGCATGCGCTTGTAGCGTTCCAGGAAAACGATGTTCTGGAACGCCTGGTCGCGGATGCGCGTTTCGTCGTGGATGTGGAAGGTACAGCCTTGTTCCTTCGCATACCGCCATGCTGCCTTCCACTTCGGTAGCCACCGGCGCCAGTGCTTTCGCCATTCGGTAGCCGGCTTCACTTCGACGAGTAACGGCTTGGGGTAGTCCTCGTAGTGTCGGTTGCCGAGCCGGTAGTAGACGAGGTAGTCCGGCGTGTAGAGGTAGCTTCGCCGTGTCTTAGGGTCGAAGAACGGAATCTGGCAAGGCTGGGCGATGACGTCGGCGACATCCAGCGAAAACTCCTTCCTGACCAGGAAGTCGCGCTCAAGCGATGACTCGAACGGTATAGACGCCTCTCCGCGAAAGGCATACACCCCAGACACGCTCCGTCGAGTAGGGCCAATGCGTCGAACTTGAGTCAGCATAAGGGAGTCGCACCTATTTCTAGAATTTCGAGGGTGTGTCGCAGCTATTTACATCATTTATATCGCAACAATTTCGAAAAACAAGGCCCTAACTCATTGATCTATCGTTGGCATTGTCGCATGAATTTCGAAAACTGACACGAGGTGCCGATCATGGTCAGCGTGCCGCCGAGGATCGTCGCGTAGGAGAGCGGGATCAGCAGCTTGGAGGGCAAGGTATCCGAGCGCCGCGCCAGGGCGATCGCCACCGGCGTGAGGATGACCACCACCGGGGTGTTGTTGATGAAGGTGGAGATCAGGATCGCCACCAGCATCAGCCCACCCAGCAGGCGCACCGGGCTGTCGCCGACCAGGCGCGCCAGCCAGTTGCCGAGCACCTCGACGCAGCCGGTGCGCTCCAGCGCGGCGGAAAGCACGAACATGCAGGCGATGGTGAGCGGCGCCGGGTTGGAGAGTACCGACAGCACCTCGGCGGGGGTCAGCAACTGGGCCGCCAGCAACGCGGCCACGGCAGCGCCGGCCACCACGTCGGGGCTGCGCTTTTCGCGCAGGAAAGCCACCAGCACGGCGACTATCACCAGCACGACAAAAGGCAGCGCGTAGGAATCGGGGAGCATCGGGGGCAGGCGTGTCCGTTGGCGCCGCCACGGTGCGGCGCACAAAAGATAGCCTCAGCCCTTTATACAGTCCAAGACTGTTTATTGATTTCCTTATAACCGAAAACTCTATTCTTCAGGATGCTGCACCGCCAGGTGGACGGGCCTTGAAGGCCTGCAGGTAGTCGCCCATCTCCGCGGCCGGCAACGGGCGGCTGATCAGGTAACCCTGGATGGCATCGCAGCCGAAGCTGCGCAGCATGGCGGCCTGGCCGTCTTCCTCGACCCCCTCGGCAACCACCTCCAGCCCCAGCCCGTGTCCGAGGGCGATGACCGCCTTGACGATGGAGGCGCTGCCGGTGCTGCTGAGCATGCCGCGGACGAAGGACATATCGACCTTCAGGCGGTCCACGTCGATCTGCTGCAGATAGGACAGCGAGGAGTAGCCGGTGCCGAAGTCGTCGATCGACAGCCCGATGCCCTGCCCCTTGAGTTCGGCAAGCGCCTGCAGGGCCTGCGCACGCTCGGCAAGCAGCACGCTCTCGGTGATCTCCACTTCAAGCAGCGTTGCCGGGATGCCGCTGGCCGTCAGCGCTGCGCCCACCGCGCTGGCGACCTGCCCGCGGCTGAACTGTACGGCGGAGACATTCACCGCCACCCGCGGCGCCTGCAAGCCGGCATCGAGCCAGGCGCGCACCTGCCGGCAGGCTTCGTGGATCACCCACTCGCCGAGCGGCACGATGAGACCGCTGTCTTCGGCCAGTGGAATGAACTCCGCCGGAGAGACGCTGCCAAGCTGCGGGTGCTGCCAGCGCGCAAGTGCCTCCAGGCCGACCAGGGCACCGCTGCAGAGGTCGACCTGCGGCTGGTAATGGAGGGCCAGCTGCCCCTCTGCCAGGGCCTCGCGCAGGCCCGCCTCCAGACGCAGGCGGCCACGCGCACGCGCGGTGATCTCCGGGGCAAAGAAGCGCAGACCGCCCCGCCCCTGGGCCTTGGCCTCGCGCAATGCCGCCTCGGCACTGCTCTGCAGGGTTTCGGCGCTGCGTCCGTCGGCCGGATAGAGAGCCACGCCGACACTGGCGCCGACATACACCGTATGACCGTCGATGGCGAAAGGCACCGCCAGCTCGTCGATCATGCGCTGCGCCAGCAGGTCCGGCGCCACCCCTTCGCCGAGTTGGACGACGATGGCGAACTCGTCGCCACCGATGCGGGCAATGGCATCACCGTCGGGAACCAGCGCCTTCAGGCGCTTGCCGATCCCGCCAAGCAGGGTGTCGCCACAGCGATGGCCGAAGCTCTCGTTGATGGTCGTGAAGTTGTCCACATCCACGTACAGCAGCGCCAGCCCGCCACTGTCGTTGCGCTCGGCGAGCATCAGTTCGTGGGCGAGGATCTCGCCGAAGAGGACACGGTTGGGCAGGCCGGTAAGGGCGTCGCGATAGGTCAGGAAGCGGTACTTCTCCTCGCTGACCTGCAGCATCGCGGTACGCTGGGCGAGCAGATCCTCAAGGAAGCGACGCAGGCGGGAAAGCTCCAGATGGGTGCGGATGCGTGCCCGTACCTCATCGATGTCGAAGGGCTTGCTGATGAAGTCCGCCGCCCCCAGTTCAAAGCCGCGCACCTTGTCGGCCGGGGCGTCGATGACAGTGACGAAGAGCACCGGAATACGGTTGCCGCCCACCGTCTCCTTGATGCGGCGGCAGACTTCGTAGCCGTCCATCTCCGGCATCACCACGTCGAGGAGGACCAGATCCGGCGGCGTCTCACCATGAACGATCTCCAGCGCCCGCGCTCCGGAGCGCGCCACCATGATGCGGTACTCGTCCTTGAGTACCTCGATCAGGCCATGGATGTTCTCGGGGACGTCGTCCACCACCAGCAGCGCCGGCGGCTCGCCCGGACGCAGGCGGGCGCTGACGTCGAGCAGCAGCGGATGGGAGCGGTAGCGGCGCAGCTCCAGCAGGTTGCGCATGCGCGCCTTGAGCAGGCCGGGATTGACCGGCTTGGTGATGTAGTCGGCAACGCCCAGCTGCAGACCGCGCGCCTCGTCGGCGGCATCGTCGAGGGCGGTGACGAAGATCACCGGGATGTCGGCGGTGGCCGCATCCACCTTCAGCGCCGAAAGCACCGAGTAGCCGTCCATGCCGGGCATGCGGATGTCGAGCAGGATGAGCTCGGGCTGCGGCGCGCGGCGCGCCAGTTCCAGCGCCTTCTCGCCGCTGGTGGCGGCGGAGAGGGCGAACTCGTCGCCGAGGATGCCCTTCAGCGCATGCAGGTTCTCGGGCACGTCGTCGACGATCAGCACCCGCGGACGCTGGCCCCTGTCCTCCTGTTGTGCGTACTCGCTCATCACTGTCGCTCGGCCATCGCCTTTTCCAGTTGATCGAGGATCGCCAGCGCGGTGTCGATCTCGAACACCTCGACATGCGCGGCGACCCGCTCCACCTTCTCTGCCAGTGGGCTGCCGGCCAGCGCCACCCGCACGCGCTCGAGCAGGCCCTCGGCAGCGCCCAGATCATATTGCAGGGACTCTGCGAGGCTGCGCAAGTCCGCGCGCAAGGTCGCTGCATCGACGGCCACGGGCGCCGCCTCGGGTGCCGCGGCGCGCATCCCGCCGAGCGCCTCGATGCCCCCGAGCAGTGCCGCCAGACGGCTGTCGATATCGGCCAGCAAGGCCTCCGCGGGCAGGCGTCCGTGGCGCAACAGGGCGTCGACTTCGGCCAGGCGGTCGAACAGCTCGCGCGCGCCGATATTGCCGGCGACGCCTTTCAGCGCATGGCAGTATTCCTCTGCCGCCTGCGTGCTGCCGCTGGCGACGAGGCGGCGCAGTTCGGCCGCCGCGCCGCCGTAGTGCTCGGCAAAGCGGCGCAACTGGCGGCGGTAGGCGTCGACATTGCCACCGATGCGCCGCACCCCCTCGCCGGTATCGACACCGGCGAGCTGGCGCAGGTCGTCAGGCAAGGGCGCCAGCACCTGGCGCGGAAGGTGCTGTGCCCCCCCACCCTTGACCCAGCGCGCCAGTGCGGCGATCAGGCGGTCCGGGGCGATCGGCTTGGTGACGTTGTCGTTCATCCCTGCCGCCGCGCTGCTTTGCGCGTCGCTGGCCATCGCCAGCGCGGTCATGGCGATGATCGGCAAGGTGGCGAGATGGCGCCCCTGTGGTTGCTGGCCAAGCGCGCGGATGCGGCGGGCGGCCTCCAGGCCATCCATCACCGGCATCTGGATGTCCATCAGCACCGCGTCGTAGGGCCGCTGGGTGACCATGGCAAGGGCCTCCTCGCCATTTGCGGCCTCCTCCACCTCGATGCCTTCACTGCGCAACAGCTCGCAGGCAAACTCGCGGTTGATGGCGTTGTCCTCGACCAGCAGCACCCGCGTACCGGCCAGTTCGCCGCCGCCCAGAGTGGCCGGCACGGCCTTGCTGCGGGCGCCCTCGCTGCCGAGGATGCGCCCGCGACCGAGCACCGACAGCAAGGTGTCGAGAATCGTCGAGGGCGACACCGGCTTGACCAGGAAGCCATCCACACCGGCCTGGTCGGCGAGACGGATGACGTCCTCACGCCCATAGGCGGTAACCATGACGATGCGCGGCTTGACCGTCAGCGCTGCGTCGCCGCGGATGCGCCGGGCCACCTCGTCACCGTTCATGCCCGGCATCCGCCAGTCGAGCAGCACCAGATCCGGGCTTCCCGCGGGCGCCGCATGCAAGGCCGCGAGGGCATCGCTGCCGCTGGCCGCAGTGCTGACCTCGACATGGAAGTAGCGCAGCATCTCGGCAAGGATCTCGCGCGCGGCCTCGTTGTCGTCGACCACCAGCACCCGCACCCCCTGCAGCAGCGGGCCGGCCTGCTCCACCAGCTGGCGCTGGCGGGCCTGCGCGTTGGCGGCAATGCGCAGCGGCACGGTACACCGCATGGTGGTACCCATGCCCGGTGCCGAGGTGGCGATCCACATCCGCCCGCCCATCAGTTCGACCAGATTGCGGCTGATCGACAATCCCAGGCCGGTGCCGCCGAAACGGCGGGTAGTGCTCTGGTCGGCCTGGGTGAACTTCTCGAAGAGGTGCTGCTGGACCTCCTCGGACATGCCGATGCCGGTATCGCGCACGCTCACCTCCAGCGTCATGCTCTCCTCGCCGACATCGATGCCCTGGAAGGACAGCTCCACCTCGCCGTGCTCGGTAAACTTCACTGCATTGCCGCACAGGTTCAGCAGCACCTGCCCGAGGCGCAACGGATCACCGATCAGACGCGCCGGAATCGCCGCATCGTAGCGAATGAGGAACTCGACATCCTTGCGCTCGGCCTGGAAGCTCACCGCATCGGCAAGCTGTTCGAGCACCCCGTCGAGGCCGAACTCGACCGCCTCGATCTCCAGCTTGCCGGCCTCGATCTTCGACAGGTCGAGGATGTCGTTGATGATGCCGAGCAGCGCATGGGCAGCCCCCTGCGCCTTGGCGAGCTGGTTGTGCACGGCCGGCGGCAGTTCGGTGCGCAGGGCCAGGTAGAGCATGCCGAGGATGGCATTCATCGGCGTGCGGATCTCGTGACTCATGTTGGCGAGGAAGTCGCTCTTCACCCGCGTCAGGCGTTCGGCCTCCTCCTTGGCAGCGAGCAGTTCGCTGGTGCGCGCAGCGACCTGATGCTCCAGGTTGGCACGCTCGGCCTCCAGTTCGCGCGTGGTCGCCAGCAGCGCGGCGGTACGCTGGGCAACCACCCGCCGCAGCAGATACACCACCCCGCCGAGCAGCAGCAGCGAGGCCCCCAGCGCCGCCAGCGCGCGCCCCACCCAGGACGGCACCAGCACCTCCGGCGGCAGCGCCATGCTGCGCTTGAGGGCGTCGTAATAGAGGGAATCGGGATCATTGCGCCAGGCCGTGAGATGCTCGTCGATGCGCTTCAGCAGATCGCCGTTGCGGCCGATGCCGGTGGCAAAGTAGAGGCTGCTGGGAAGAAACACCAGCGGCGTCTCCTGCAGGCGGTAGCGGCTGCCATTGTGGGCGGCAAAGAAGCTGTTGCTGACCACCGCGTCAGCCTCGCCTGCCACCACCGCCTCATAGGCCTCGGTCAATGATTGCACCAGCACCGGGTGGTAACCGTAATCGCCCGATGCCATCAGCTGGGCGAAGAAACGCTGCTGGACGCCGCCCTCCAGCATCGCCACACGGCGCCCGGCGAGATTGGCCAACGAGGTGATGCGCAGATCCGGGGCGCTATAGACCTGCGACCAGCTGTTGGCCACCGAGACGGTATGGAAGTCGTAGCGCTGGCTGCGCTCGGCGGTGAAGGCGACGTCCGGCATGAGGTCGAGGCGCGCCAGTTCGAGCTTTTCGAGACACTCCGACCAGCGGCAGGGAACGTACTGCAGCCGCCAGCCTTCGAGACGGGCGATCTCTTCGAGCAGTTCGATGAAAAGACCGGCCGGACGACCGTCGGCGCGGGTATAGACCTTCGGGGCATTCTCATACAGGCCCACCAGCACCACCCGCTGCGCCTCCCCGGTGCCGGAATACGCCCGCCAGCCCAGCACTGCAGCCAGCGCCAGGGCGGCACTCAACAGGGCAAGAATCAACGGCCGCGATAGTGTAGTGTTTCATTCTGTTTGGAACTTAAGCGACTGTTGGCGCGAATGACCTTCTGCAGGATGTCGCGGGCGCTCTTGGTCCAGATGAACGGCTTGGGATTGGTATTGTGATGCGCAACGTACTCGTCGATGGCGGCCACCAACTCGGGGACG
>WPCG01078876.1_pt1 | contig 20145 bp, 12 predicted proteins | sample 5403311 | NCBI WGS metagenome assembly WPCG01 (sample SAMN12869467, study PRJNA574797) | sludge metagenome | isolation source: wastewater treatment of Control | place: China:Beijing | collected 2019-05-17 | reverse complement strand
TTGCTGTTAACCATGTCCGAGGATATCCGGGTGATCTTGATCAAGATAGCCGACCGGCTCCACAACATGCGCACCCTCTCCTCGATGGCCCCGGCGAAGCAGTTCAAGATAACCGGCGAAACCCTCTACATTTATGCCCCGTTGGCACATAGGTTGGGACTATTTGCCATCAAGACAGAACTTGAAGAACTCTGTTTCAAGTACGAGCACCCTGAAGTGTTTGCCGACCTCACCCGTAAGATCGAGGAGAGCGCCCCGGAACGGAATAAAATATATGAAAACTTCGCTGTCCCCGTGGTAAAAGCGCTCGATAAGATGGAGATCGATTACGAGATGCGGGCCCGCGTGAAATCGGTCTATTCCATCTGGAACAAGATGCAGACCAAGGGAATCGAGTTCAACGAGGTGTACGACCTGTTCGCGGTGCGGATTATCTTCGAGCTCTCGCCCGGGCTGGATGAGAAGAAGCAGTGTTGGGACATCTACTCCGCGATCACCGATATTTACAAGCTGCGCCCCGACCGGATACGCGACTGGGTGAGCCATCCCAAGGCGAACGGCTACCAGGCACTTCACCTTACCGTGATGGGACCCGACGGAAAATGGATCGAGATCCAGATCCGTAGCCGCCGGATGGACGACATCGCGGAAAAAGGGTTTGCCGCCCATTGGAAATACAAGGAGAGCCGCATCGAAGAGGACAATGAACTGGATAAATGGCTGAAGACGATCCAAGAGGTCCTGGCCAACCCCAACCCGAACGCGATCGATTTCCTCGACACGGTGAAGATGAACCTCTTCTCGTCGGAGATATTCGTGTTTACCCCCAAAGGAGAAATTAAAACACTCCCGCAAGGGGCCACTGCCCTCGATTTCGCGTACACCATCCATACCCGGGTAGGCGACCACTGCCTGGGTGCCAAGGTGAACCACACGCTGGTACCGTTGAGCCAGAAGCTGGGGAGCGGCGACCAAGTGGAGATACTCACCTCCCAATCGGTAGAGCCACAGCCGGAATGGCTCAACTTCGTGACGACCGCCAAAGCGAGAACAAAGATCGAAGCCTCGCTGCGTCGACAACGTCGCCGCGTGGGAGAGAAGGGAAAGAAGATGTTAGACGAGCTGTTTGATAACGAGCCCATCGATAATACCGTCTTCAATAAAATCCTCCACTTGTATAAAGCCGAGAACAAGGAGGACCTGTATTACTTGATTGGCAGTAGCGAGGTTATCCTGCCTGATAACAAGGAGGCATTCCAGAAAATAAAGTCCGCGGAACCGGACAAGCAAGACAACTTGTTCGTGCGATACGTGAAGCAGGCGATGAACGCCATCAAAAAAGGACCCGAGATTAAAAATTCAAAAGAGGCTTCGAAGGGGGTAGAGGAAGAGCCCTCTTCCGTTCCTATCCCGATGGTTCCTTCGATCCCGAAGATCGATCGGAAGTCGGTTTTCTCGTTAACCGAGTCCAATTTCCGGAAAAATTTTATCGTGCCGTTATGTTGCAATCCGCTTCCGGGCGACGACGTGTTCGGGTACATTACTGAAAAAGAGGAAGTGGAAGTGCATAAGCGTGCCTGCCAGACCGGGTTAAAATTAAAATCCAATTTCGGGGACCGGGTCATCGAAGTGGCCTGGGGCGATTACCGGCAGTACTCCTTTTTGGCATCGGTCGTGTTTACCGGTATCGACCGCATCGGCATCTTGAGTAGTATCTTGGCCAAGCTTGCAGAGGGGGTGAAGGTGAATATCCAGAGCGTGAACGTCTCCTCCAATGATGGTATATTCGAGGGTGTGTTTAACCTGCACGTGCATAGTGCCGAAGAGGTAAACCAACTATGTGCCAAGATAGCAAAAGTGGACGGCGTAAGCACCGTCCACCGTTCACCCGTGTAGTTTTTTTACGAAAGAGCGAGGATCTTCACCTTTTCTTTCTTTTAAATAGCATTGAAGTGGCTTTCCTGGCAGCGAACGCCAAGAGAGCCGGCTTGGTCACTTTCCACGTCAATGACCCGATCAAGGGCAGGTTCGATACGACAATGTTCATCACCGTGTTGTTCAACCACGGGTGGGCTCTTTTGGTCACGAAAGGAGTCATGGCGGTAGAGCCGCCGGACAGGTTGTCAACCGTTTCCGAAAACTTCGTGCGGATGGAAGAGGTTACCCCCTTGGTGAGCATCGTTCCCCAGTTATCATTCAGGTATTGCAGTTGATAAGCAAGGCGCTGGCTCGCGATGGAGCGTTGCTCGTTGTAGCGTTTCTTTTCCAAACGCAACTCTTCCAATGGTGTCAACTTGTACGTTTTCATTTTTTGCTATTTTTTCTTGTCATCTTGCTCCATCAGGAAGCGTGCCGCGCTGTTGGTCCACTTTTTCTTTAACGGCTTTTTGGCCGCGAGAAGAATGAGTAACACCAGCAAAGCGAACGCCGTAACGATGGCAAATCCCATCCACGAGCTCTGGAGTAGTTCGTTGAGGTATAACGCGGCCGTTACCAGAATAAACAGGAAGGTTATCAAGGCCACTCCTCCCACGATCACTCCGTAGGTAATAATCGAACTGCCGAGGCTAATCTTCTCGTAGATTTCCAGTTTTCCGAGCTCGAGCGTACTGGTGATATAGGCAGCTATATCATCCCTAATTTCTTCGAACCACGTACTTACCTTTTTTTCTTCCATTATTGCGGTAGCTTAGCGTGCCGGTTATTGTTTGGCTAACTCTTTCTTCGCGATCTCGGCGATATCGTCAATGTCTTCTTTCAGGTCTTGTACTTCGCTTTTTCCTTTGTAGACGGCCGACTTCACGTTGGCTCGCACTTTATCGGCAAATTCGTTGGCTTGCTCCAGCCACTCTTCCTTTTTATCGGTTCCCATGATGTAACCTACTGCTGCTCCAAGAGCGATTCCAATCCCGAGTCCTAATAATAATTTTGCTTCTGATTTCATAATTTTTGTCTTTGGTTTATCGTTGTTTCATTATTGTTAATTCCGAACTTCATTGTTCGAGTCGTTGAATGTTCTCTTAGGATAAAACGCTTTATTCTTAAAATTGTTCGCGGTTATTCTACAGGCTCACCCAATAGGGTGGCAGATGTAAAGCCGGTGACCTTTACTTTCACGAACTGTCCCAAGCGATAGTTCTTCTTGTCGAAGATAATCACTTTGTTCTGTTCGTTCCGGCCAAAGAGTTGCTCCCGGGACTTCTTGGAGACTCCCTCCACCAGGACCACGAACTCTTTACCCATGTCTCGCTCGTTGCTCTGGCGGGATAACTCCAGTTGTAGGTCGATGATCTCTTGCAGCCTGCGCCCTTTAACTTCCTCGGGTACATCGTCCTCGAGTTTTTCGGCGGCGTACGTGCCGGGTCGCTCCGAGTACTTGAACATGAACGCCGAGTCGAAACCGACTTCCCGCATCATCGAAAGGGTAGCCTGGTGGTCCTCCTCCGTCTCGGAGTGGAAGCCGCACATGATGTCGGTCGACAGGCCGCAACCGGGAATAATCCGCTTGATGGCAGCTATCCGGTCCATGTACCACTCCCGGTCGTACTTCCGGTTCATGAGCTTCATCATCCGGGGACTGCCCGACTGTACGGGCAAATGGATATAATTACAAAGGTTATCGTACTTGGCAATGGTTTCCAACGTTTCGTCGTTCATGTCTTTCGGGTGCGACGTGGTGAAGCGGATCCGCATTCCCGGCACGGCTTCGGCAACCAGTGCCAAAAGCGCCGAGAAGTCAATGATTTTATCTCCCTCCCGGAAGCGGTAAGAGTTTACGTTCTGTCCCAGCAAGGTGACCTCCCTGAACCCTTTTTCACGCATGTCGTTCAGTTCGTTGAGGATGCTTTCCGGTTCGCGGCTTCGCTCCCGCCCCCGGGTGAAGGGGACGATGCAATAGGTGCAGAACTTGTCGCACCCCCTCGTGATGGAGATGAACCCCGAGATGTTGCTGCCCGCTATCTTCAACGGGATCACGTCTTTGTAGGTCTCGGTCTTGGAAAGCTCGATGTTCATTGCCTTTTCTCCTTGCTCCGCGGCCCCAACCAGGTTGGGCAAGTCGAGGTACGCGTCGGGGCCCACCACGAGGTCCACGTTGTGGTGATCAATCAGGTCCGACTTGGCTCGCTCTGCCATGCATCCCAATACCCCCAGGATCAGGGGCTCCTTCCGTTTCTTCCGCAGCGAGTTGAAATACTCCAACCGTTGAACCACCCGTTGCTCCGCGGTCTCCCGGATAGAGCAGGTGTTCACGAAGATGGCATCGGCGTCCCGGTCGTTCTCCGTCAACGTGTAGCCATCCATTTCCATGATGGAGGCAACAACCTCTGTATCTGCCACGTTCATCTGGCAGCCATATGTTTCGATAAAGAGCTTTTTATCTTTAATAGTCTCTGTATTCATTGCATTCATCGCGTTTGTAAATTATAAACTGTGATCTTCGCGCGACAAGAGAAGTTAAAATCATTATTTTTCACTCCTAAAAGTTGCATAATAATCTTTCTTGTGCTATTTTTGTGACGAGGAAAAATAAAAAATTTTTTCATAGTTAAGGTTTTGGTTAAATATTTCGGGAGCAGCTGTGAAGTTGCTCTCGAATTTTTTGTAGCCAAATACCTCGCGATACATGAAAAATCATTACTTTTGCCTTACACTTTCTTGCCCAATGCGAGAAAATGCCTCATTGTTCGTTACGCGCAAAATTAATCAAAATATGGAGTTCGGAGACATTATTTATTTTATCCTTCTTGTATTTTTCATGATATTGGGTTTTTTTAATGATTCCCGCAAGAAAAAGAAGCAACAACAGCAACTCGAGGAGGAGACTGCCACCTATTCAGGTCCGGGCGAAGGGATGCCGCCCCGGCCTTCCGCGCCTCCCGTGAGAGCTCCTCGAAAGAAGGAGAAAAAGGAGGAGAGGCCGGTATTCCGGTCCTCGATGGAACAGGTAGCCAACTACAAGAAGTACGATTCGGGAGAGGAGATCGAGTTTAATTATGATACCGACCCGGTCGACGATTTTGAAGAGGGGGTTCCCATGCTACATGAGTCCATGCTCGGGAAATCCACGTTAAGGGAAACACCCGCCGCTCCCGGTGGCAGAAGGACTTCCGACGGGAGAAAAAGGGGGACACCGCATCCTTACTTGACTGATCTATACAAGGATGAAAGCATCGATGCATTAAAAAAGGGACTTATTTATAGCGAGATCCTCCAACGGAAGTATTAACGAGGCAACAACCGGGATCTATCCGCGATACGAGTTAAATGGCAGGCAGCCCTATGCCTGCCTCGAAAGACAATGAACAAACTATAAACAGTATAACAAATCGAAATGGCATTACAATTTATTAGTGCTGAAGAGGCTGCGTCGCTCGTGAAACACGGCGACAATGTTGGCTTCAGCGGCTTCACTCATGCCGGCTGCCCCAAGGTAGTGCCGGTAGAAATTGCCAAGCGGGCAGAAGCAGAGCACGCGAAAGGCAACCCGTTCAAGATCGGTGTTTTCACGGGAGCATCCACGGGTGACTCCATCGACGGCGCGCTCGCCCGCGCGAAAGCAATCAAGTTCCGCACCCCTTATCAAACCAACCGGGATACCCGGGAAGCACTCAACAAGGGGGAGTTTGATTTCTTTGACCTACACTTGTCGCAACTCGCGCAGGAAATCCGTTATGGCTTTTACGGGAAGATAAACGTGGCCATCGTGGAGGCGTGTGAAGTGACAGACGACGGGGAGATTGTCCCTACTACCGGGGTGGGCATAACGCCTACCATTTGCCGCGTGGCCGATATCATCATCGTGGAACTGAATAAGAAGGTCCCGTCAAAATTACGAGGCATCCACGACATCTACGAGCTTCAAGATCCGCCCAAACGGCGCGAGATACCCATCTACGAGATTCAAAACAAAATAGGGCTGGGCTACGTGAAAGTAGATCCCCGCAAGATCAGGGTGGTAGAAACCGAACGAGACGGGGAAGGCGGCGGTTTTGCCCCCGTGGACGAAGTAACGGCACGTATCGGTGAAAACGTGGCGAACTTTTTCGTGGCCGAAATGAACGCGAAGCGGATTCCCCCACATTTCTTGCCCATTCAATCGGGCGTGGGGAATATTGCCAATGCCGTGCTGTCGGCCATGGGAAGCCATCCCGATATTCCCCGGTTTGAAGTATATACCGAAGTGATTCAAGACGCGGTGATTGATATGATGCAAAAGGGAAATATCTCCTTCGCGAGCGGTTGCTCCCTCACTGTTAGCAACGAGGTGCTTCAAAAGTTTTATGACGACCTTGATTTCTTCAAGAATAAACTGGTGTTGAGGCCTACCGAGATCTCGAACAACCCGGGCCTCGCGCGCAGGTTGGGGATTATCTCGTTAAATACCGCCATCGAAGTGGATATCTTCGGAAGCGTGAACTCCACCCACGTGAACGGTACCAAGATGATGAACGGGATCGGTGGATCGGGAGATTTCACCCGTAACGCCTACCTTTCTGTCTTCCTGACACCCTCCACGGCAAAGAACGGTGCCATCAGTTGCATCGTGCCCAAGGTGACCCACGAGGATCACAACGAGCACTCGGTGAAGATCGTGGTGTCTGAATATGGCGTGGCCGACCTCCGGGGGAAAGGACCGAAGAAACGTGCCGTGGAGCTCATCGAAAAATGTGCTCACCCCGATTATCGCCCGTTGCTGCATGAATACCTCAACCGTGGCGTGGAAGGGCATATCCCCCAAGACCTCTATAGCTGCTTCGCGTTTCACCAGGCGTTGAAGGAGACGGGCAGCATGATGAATACTGACTTCTCGAAGTACCCGAAATTTTAACAGGCATGTACCGTTAACAGGTACAACCTGCTGGATCAGGTAAAAGGCTACCGTACCAAGTTTTGCTGCTTGGTGGGTAGCCTTTTGTTTGCTTGTCCCCTCACGGGTTGTATTTTTGGCGGTACTCCTTGGGAGTTAACCGGGTCTCTTTCTTGAACGACTTGGAGAAGTGAAACGGATCGTAGTACCCAAGTCGGAACGCGATCTCTTTAATTTTTAAATCGGAGAACTGTAAGTAAGAACACGCGCGTTGAATTTTTAACTGGTTGTAATATCCCATGGGGGAGTAAGAGGTCTTTTTGTGAAACAAATTCCCGAAATGGGAGGGAGAGTAGCCGATATGTCCCGCGATATCTTCCAGGCTGATATTTACCTCCAGGTTGTTTTTCATGAAAATAATGCTTTTCTGCACCACATCCATCTCCTTCACATTCTTGACCTCCCTGAATTGGGTTATATATTTAATGGAAGCGAGGAAATAAGAGAGACAATAACTCACGAACTCCAAATTTTCGGGGCTGTATCCCATTTCCAAGTTTTGGAACATCTCTTCGAATAGCATGATCCTGTCGTCCGGCCTGCTGCTGTGTGTTTCGTCGGTATCCGTTTTTTTCCCGGTGATGGATGCGAAAAGATCGATCTCCTCCCCCCTGAAATGAATCCAGTAAATGCTCCACGGGTCGTGCGCGTCCGCCCCGTAAGCATGCGCTTCTCCCGCGGGCAGTATAAATACCTGGTTTCGTTCCATGCGATGCTTTTCACCGTGGAACACGATCCATCCTTTGCCGCTCTCGCAATAAATAAGGATATGTTGGTTCGCCCCGTTTCTCCTCTCCCTGAAATGGTGCTTCGCTTCGGGGTAGTAGCCAATATGGGTCACGTGTAAGCGTTTCGTGACAGCGTTTGTCTTCAAGTAATCCCGCACGTTGTAAGGCAAGATGATCGCCTTCTCGTTTTTAAATCCGTCTGCTATTTTCTCCATCATGTTATTTTACATCTATATATTGAAATTATACATGATTGCCGGTATATGCCTGATTTGTTGTTAAAATCAATGCGAAAATAATTATTTTTTACATTTAATGCCAAAAATAATACATTTTAATTGTTTCTTGTTCCCTTAAATTTGTACAAATAAAAAATGAGCCATGCACAACGAAAAAAACAACGTGAATAGTGGATACCTGATTTTGATTTCCCTTATTGCCGGGATGGGCGGCTACCTGTTTGGATATGATTGGGTAGTAATAGGGGGCGCCAAAGCATTCTACGAGGTCTATTTTTCCATAGCAAATATTCCGTGGTTGCAGGGATGGGTGATGAGTAGCGCGTTGTTAGGCTGCTTGATTGGCGTGGTAATCTCCGGGGGGTTATCCGACAAGTACGGCAGGAAGTTCATGATGATACTGGCTGCCATCGTGTTCGGTTTATCCGCGTTTGGGACGGGTGCCGCTACCACGCTTGACGTGTTCATCCTGTTCCGGGTAATAAGCGGGGTGGGCATTGGTATCGCGTCAAATATTTCGCCGATGTACTTGTCCGAGGTCTCGCCTCCCGCCACGCGGGGCAAATTTGTTGCCATCTACCAATTGGCCGTGGTGTTGGGCATTCTCTCTGCCCAAATCGTGAACTGGTTAATCGCCCGGCCGGTGATCCCCGGTGAGGATATCCTGGCTTCATGGAACGGGCAGATGGGTTGGCGATGGATGTTCTGGGCACCTGTTTTTCCATCAATCCTATACCTTTTATTGGCCTTTGTGGTACCCGAGAGCCCTCGATGGCTTGTTTCGAAGGAAAAATATACCAAAGCAACGGATATTTTTGCCCGAATAGTAAATAGAACATACACGGAAGAACTGGTGAGCGAGGTCCAGAGATCAATCTCCCACGTGAACGAAAGAATTCCCTTGTCGCACCTCTTCAAAGGGAAAGCCCTCAAGATAGCCGTAATTGGTATAACCATAGCGGTATTACAGCAGTGGTGCGGCATAAACGTGGTGTTCAATTACGCGCAGGAGATATTTTCTGCGGCGGGTTACAGTGTTTCCGACATGCTCTTTAATATCGTGGTGACAGGGGTTGTCAACGTTGTCTTCACCTTCGTGGGCATGTATACCGTGGACAAGCTGGGCAGGCGCTCGCTCATGCTCATGGGAACCATTGGCCTGTCCATTATCTACGCCGTGCTGGGTGGTGGGTACTACTTCCAACTGGAAGGAATGATCATGTTGATCCTTGTCGTCTTGGCCATCGCGTGTTACGCCATGACCTTGGCCCCGGTAACATGGATCGTGATCTCCGAAATATTCCCTACCCACTTGCGTGCCAAAGGAATGGCCGTCTCCACCTTTGCCCTTTGGAGTGCCAGCTTCGTGCTCACTTACACGTTCCCGCTCTTGAATAATGCATTGGGCGCCTATGGCATATTTTGGTTATACGGGGTGATATGCGTGGTAGGGTTCCTGTTCATTAAAGCCAACTTGCCGGAAACGAAAGGAAAAACCCTGGAGGAGATAGAAGAGATAATTGGCGGGCAATAAAAGAGTAACTGAACTTTAGCGAGGTTTATATAGCTAAATGTGAGACCTATAGCTGTTGCCTGAATCGCTAACGGGTCACGAAATAGTGGAAGTCGAGACATTTGCTATAAACACACGACAAACGAAGTTTGAAATAGTAATTTTTTACCGAAGTTGAAATGACGAACTATTTGATTCAATCGACAGTAAACACCCCTGTCGTGAAAGCTTGGATGGAAGAGGTGTTTTTGCCGACCTACGAGGTAGGGGAAGAAGAGAAGAATCCGGTCTTTCTCGAGAAGAGAGTCTACCAAGGGAGCTCGGGCGCGGTATACCCCTACCCGGTAATTGAAAAAATAACCGATGAAAAAAAGGATAAAGCATACAAGGCCCTTTTTATCGAGAACAAGTACATCAAAGTGATGATCTTGCCCGAGCTGGGAGGGCGAATCCAGATGGCGTACGACAAAGTAAGGGAGTCGCATATTTTTTATTATAACCAGGTCATCAAGCCCGCGCTGGTGGGATTAACCGGCCCGTGGATCTCGGGAGGGATCGAGTTTAACTGGCCCCAGCACCATCGCCCCAGCACTTTCTATCCTACCGAGTTTTTGATCGAGGAGCATCCCGACGGGAGTAAGACCATATGGTGCAACGAGGTGGAGCGCATGTTCCGCTTGAAGGGTATGCATGGCGTCACGCTCTACCCCGACAAGGCGTATATCGAGGTGAAGGCAAAGGTGTATAACCGGACCCCTTTCCCGCAGACCTTCCTCTGGTGGGCCAACCCGGCCGTGGCGGTGGACGACGCGTATAAATCGGTATTTCCACCCGACGTGAATGCCGTCTTCGACCATGGGAAGAGGGACGTCTCCTCGTTTCCCATTGCCACCGGCGTGTACTACAAGCACGACTACTCGGAGGGGGTGGATATATCACGGTATGCCAATATCCCGGTACCCACCTCATACATGGCGATCCAGTCAGGATACGATTTCGTGGGCGGGTACAACGAGGAGTCCGGCGCGGGCTTGCTGCACGTGGCCAATCACCATATCTCCCCCGGGAAAAAACAGTGGACCTGGGGGAACGGCGATTTCGGGAAGGCGTGGGAGCGTAACCTGACTGATGAAGACGGGGCGTACATCGAGCTGATGACCGGCGTGTATACCGATAACCAACCCGACTTCACGTGGCTGCAGCCGTACGAGGAAAAAACCTGGTCGCAGTACTTCATGCCGTACGCCGGGGTGGGTAACGTGAAGAATGCGTCGAAGGATATTATCGCGAACCTTGATGTGAACGGCGAAGCAACTTCCGTCGCGGTCTATAGTACATCGGAGAGAGAGGTGACTATCTCGTTGGAAAACGAGGCCGGAAAGATTCTTTGGGGCGAGAAGACGGTATTATCCCCCGAGACTCCCTTTAAAAAATCGCTCCGGTTTGATGGAGGTAGCGGGGAAAACCGCGGGCTGGCAATTACCAGCGCCGATGGCACTGAACTATTGAGGTTCATGACTGGGGTTGAAACGGAGAGTCCCGTGCCACCCGCCGCGGAGGCTGCCGATAACCCGAAGGATATTCCCCTTATCGAGCAACTCTACCTTACCGGCCTTCATTTAGAGCAATACCGGCATGCTACCTTCAACCCCGTGGATTATTACGAGGAGGCACTATCCCGTGATCCGGGAGACGTGCGGTGCAACAATGCCCTCGGGCTCCTTCTAACGAGAAGAGGGCAATTCGAGAAGGCGCGGCCCTATTTCGAGAAGGCAATCGAAACATTGACCAAACGGAACCCCAACCCGTATGATGGCGAACCCTACTATAACCTGGGGTGCAGCTTGAAACTGCAGTCGAAGCTCGACGAAGCATACAATGCCTTTTTCAAGTCGGCTTGGAATGCCGCATGGAAAGATCCCGCCTATTTCTCTATCGCGCAAATTGACAGTATTAAAGAAGATTGGGATACCGCGATGGAGAACATCGAGCAATCCTTGGTGCGTAACTGGCACAACCATAAAGCACGCCAATTAAAGGCCTCCCTGTTACGAAAAACAGGACAAACCGAAAAGGCGTTGCTATGGATCGACGCGTCGTTGGAAATCGACCGGTTCAATATCGGGTGCCTCTTCGAAAAGTGGCTTCTCACGAAGAAAGAGGAGTTGAAGCATGAAATCGTGGAGCTTCTGCAAGGAAACGAACACAGCTACATGGAGTACGCTCTCGACTTTATCGGGGCAGGGTTATACGATGAGGCCATCGAGTTACTGGAGTGGGCTTCGGCAACCGACGCGGGCAACTACCCCCTGATCGGGTACACGTTGGGCCACGCTTATGCCCGTGCCGGTAACGAGGGCAAAGCACGGGAAGCGTATGACAAGGCGTTCGAGGCGTCGCCCGACCGGTGCTTCCCGAACCGGTTGGAAGAGGTGATTATCCTTCAAGAAGTGCTGAAGATCCGGCCGGAAGATTATAAAGCACTTTATTACCTGGGGAATTTCTGGTACGCGAAGCGGCAGTACAAGGAAGCCATCGACTGCTGGGAAAGATCGGCCGCGATCAACGACCGGTTCCCTACCGTGTTACGAAACTTGTCCTTGGCCTACTATAACAAGGCCAACAAGCAGGAAGAAGCGTTGCAGCTGTTGGAAAGAGCATTCTCGTTGGATCCGACCGACTCCCGGGTATTGATGGAGTTGGACCAGCTCTACAAGAAGCTAAACCGGGCCCCGACGGAGCGACTGAAGTTCTTGGAAGAACGCGTGGAATTGGTAGAACAACGCGATGACCTGTTTGTCGAGCGTATCGCGTTATACAACCAGTTGGGGCAATACGAGACCGCGAAAGCGTTGTGTGATTCCCGGAATTTCCACCCGTGGGAGGGTGGAGAAGGAAAGGTGACCTTCCAGTATACCTATTGTCGGATCCAGTTGGCCAAGCAGGCCATCGAAAAAGGAGATTACCGGCACGCGTTGAACTTGCTGAACGAGACGGATAGTTATCCGCACAACCTGGGAGAGGGTAAGCTAATCACCGTGAACGAGAACGATATAGAGTATTACAAGGGAGTTTGTTACCGGGGCTTGGGTGAGGAAGAGCGTGCCGTGAAGTGGTTCACGAAGGCCACCGAGGGGCCCGATGAACCCAGGCAGGCATTCTACTACAACGACGAGAACCCCGATAAGATCTATTTCCAGGGATTGGCCTGGAGAGCGTTGGGATATGAAGAAAAGGCACAGGAACGTTTTAAAAAACTAATTGAACATGGAGAGAAACACTTGAATGACGACTGCAAGATCGAGTATTTCGCGGTGTCGCTTCCCGATCTGGCGATCTGGGAAGAAGACCTGAACAAGCGCAACCGGATCCATTGCTATAACGTGATGGCGTTGGGATGGCTGGGCTTGGGCAACAATGAAAAAGCCCGGAAGTACATCGATAAAGTGATAGAGTTGGACGTGAATTATCAAGGTGTCATGTAATATTATGAGATCAGCTATTTTTTGTTTTATTTGCCTGTTCTTTATTTATGCCGGGCATGCGAGAGGAGACTCCATAACGCTCCACTCCCCTGATTCTATATTTCGGGTAATAATAAATTGCCATGACTCGATCAATTATAATTTATTTTATAAAGATCAAGAGATTATCAAACCTTCTCGTATTGGGCTGGATATTCAAAAAGGAGAAACGCGGATGAATCTGTTTTCTCAAATCGAGAATGTCACTTACGATCGTTACCGCGGGAAAATTTATCCTCTTTATGGTAAGTTTAAAGAGCTTGATGATTCCTATAACGAAGTCATCATTGATTTTGACCTTTACTCTCTAATCTTTAGAGCGTACAACGAGGGAGTTGCCTATCGATTCATCACGGAAATGGAGGGTAAAATAATCATTGTTGATGAAATCGCGAATTTCAATATTCCTAGCAATCCCTCGGTAATTTTACCGGAAACAGGAAATTATACCTCGTGGGAGTTAATGTATATTGATTACGATTCACACGCCTCCATTCATGATAATAAACGAAGTATTATTCCCATTTTGCTTGATAGAAAAGATGGTATTAAGGTAATTATCAATGAGTCGGATGTAAGGAACTATCCTGGCATGTACCTGACTAAAAACGAGCAGGGTTTTAAGGGCGGTTTTGCCTTATATCCTGATAGTGTATCACTTGGTAGCTGGGGGAACTTCGTGTCAGTTGTTAGGAGCCGAAAAGACTATATTGCAAAAGTTGATGGGTGTACCACGTTCCCATGGCGTGTTTTATCAGCAACTGATGACGACAGGGATTTACTGACGAATGAATTAGTGTACAAGTTGGCTGCTCCCTTGCAAATCGAGGGAGATCTCACGTGGATAAAACCAGGAAAAGCGGCTTGGGAGTGGTGGCATGACGCGATGTTGCCTGATGCCCCGATACCTTCCGGTATGGATAATAGGAATACAGCGCTATACAAGTACTATATTGATTTTGCTGCCGAGTATGGGCTCGAGTATCTATTGATAGACGCTGGCTGGTCTAACATTTTCGACCTGTCAAGTGTAAATAAAAATACGGATGTTCGATGGTTGATTGAATACGGTAAAAGTAGAAACGTTGGAATCTTTTTGTGGTGTACCTCTACCGCCTTAAAAGACAACGCCGACACTTATTTGAAAATGATAAGTGATTGGGGAGCGGTAGGTGTAAAGGTGGATTTTTTTGATAGAGACGATCAGCTGGAGATGGAATGGTACGAAGTGCTCGCGGCAACAGCTGCCAAGTATAAATTGATGGTCAACTATCATGGCTGTAGTAAACCGACGGGACTTCACCGGGCATATCCTAATATAATAACTTACGAAGCAGTAAGGGGTGCCGAGTGTTCAAAATGGGACTTAACGGCCAATCCGAAACACCATGTTGTCTTCCCTTTTCTCCGAATGCTAAACGGGAGCATTGATTACACCCCCGGATCGATGAGAAACGCCTCACCGCAACTATTCAAACCCATTGATGAAGGAATGCCTTACTCGCAAGGGACAAGATGTCATCAACTGGGAATGTACGTGGTATACGATCAATACATGGCAATGTTATGTGATGCTCCTACAGCATACCGGAAATTTTCCGACATTATGGAATTTCTGTCTGCTGTTCCCGTGACTTTTGACTACACCCATATTCTAGATGCAAAAGTTGGGGAGTATATTCTTACCGCCAAACAAGATGGTGATCGTTGGTTTGTCGGGGGCATGACCAATTGGGAGGCACGAGAAGTAATAGTGGATTTCTCTTTTTTGCCGGATGACGGGCATTACATCGCTACCATTTACAGGGACGGGGACAATGCAAATCTTTATGCGGAGGAGTATGTTTGTGAGACATTGGATATTACTTCAACTGATAGAATAAACCTTCGAATGGCGCAAGGGGGTGGGCTCGCGATAATGGTTATGCCCCGGTAAAAGTTCTCCTGAGGAGTATTTCTTATCGATAATGGATTTTGAAGTAGTTTTGTAGCAAAATCAATAAACCTCAAATTAACTGCAATGGCACATAAGAAAATAACATGGATGTTTCTTTTATTAGGATTCCTGACACCTCTATTCCCTAATTCTTCGAAATACTATTTTACAAAAATAAGTGTAGCCGAGGGTTTGTCTCAAAGCAATGTGAAGAGCATTTGTCAAGATAGTATGGGATTCATGTGGTTTGGCACTCGTAATAAACTTAATAGGTATGATGGTATCTCCATGAAGGTTTTTGACGTCATTGATGAGCAACAAAACAAGACCAACAATAATATTGGCGCACTCTTAGAAGACTCCGAATTAAAATTGTGGGTAGGAACAGATAAAGGAGTCTTTATTTTCGATCCACTCTATGAGAAGTTCTGTTTTTTTGACCAGAAAACAGAAGAAGGTATCCAGATAACTGAATGGGTTTCGGATATAAAAATGGATGCTGATGGGAATGTCTGGATTGTAATTCCGGGTCAGGGACTCTTTTTATATAGAAAAATAGAGAAAGAGCTCATTTATTTTGCTATCGGAAGTTACCAAGAGCCTAACCAAGGTAATCCCCAGTGTATCGACATCGATGCGAATGGAACTGTTTGGATAGGCACAAACGGTGGAGGTGTTTACTTATACGATAGTAATAATAATACTTTTATTCAATATTTGGGAGATGCATCGGGCAATAGCACATTGATAGGCCAGCATATTTATACTATTTGTGACTACGGGGACGAATTGGTAATTGGTATACATGAAGGAAAGCTGCTCAAGCTGCATAAAAGAAGAAATAAACTATCCGAGTTTAGCTCGGATGAAGTTAATTATAAAATAATTCGATGTATAGCCCACATTGACGAGCAACTTTGGGTGGGCACTCAATACGGTTTATTTATCATTGACGAGAAAAATGATACCACGACACATCTTACGGAATCATTCGTAAATCCGTTTTCACTCTCTAATAATGTTGTAGAGCGAATATATCAAGATAAAGAAGGAGGTGTATGGATTGGGACCTATTCAGGAGGACTCTCATATTTCCCTAACCAGGGGACACACTTTGAGAAATATATTCCCACGCTCGAAAAAGGGAGCATTTCTTCTAAACGGGTTAGTGTATTGGCCGAGGATCATGTGGGAAATATCTGGATAGGAACCGAAGATAGAGGAATGAATATTTTTTATCCTGAGACCCAGGAAATTTCTCAGATTCCTGAAACCGGGAATAGTGCTTTATTAAGCCAGAGAATCGTATCGGTTTTACTACAGTCTAACAAGGCATGGATAGGTTATTTTAAAAACGGGATAGATATACTGACACTGTCTGGATTCCAAAAAGATCACTATTCGGGCAATGATTTGCAATTAAATGAAGCTACTCCATTTGCATTATGTGAAGATAGATATGGAAATATCTGGTTAGGAAATGGTTGGGGTGTTTATTTCTGCGATGATACCAGTATGAAGTTCAAAATGGTTGAAGAAATTGGCTCAATTTACGTTTTTGATATTTTGGAAGACTCTGGTGGGAATATTTGGATTGCCAGTATGGGAAGCGGAGTTATAAAATTTAATCCTTTGACAAAGGAGATAAACTGGTATCAGAATGATGTGGAAACCCCCAAGAGCATCAGTTCTAATTCCGTGAGTAGTATTACAGAGACTTCAGATGGGGCCATTTGGTTTTCAACGGACCGGGGTGGAATTTCGAGATATAATAAAAGCAGTGATGATTTTACTTCTTTTTCAATCGAACACGGATTACCCGACGATGTGGCATATAAAATAGTCGAGGATAAAGATAAAAACTTATGGTTTGGCACGAACAAAGGGTTAGTTCGGTTTAATCCATCGTCGGAGTCAATGCGAGTTTTTACCCAAAGTGATGGATTACTAAGTAATCAATTTGCTTATAAGTCTGGACTTGCCTCAAAATCAGGGAAGTTGTTTTTTGGGAATAATGAAGGCTTAATTGCTTTTGATCCTTCTAGATTTATATCAAATGATTATATTCCTCCCGTTTATATAACAGATATCAAGCTGAATAACAAGATATTGAGCATAGGAGGTGAAGAATCGCCACTATCCACAAGCATTATTTTTACCGATGAAATAAAATTTAAACACGACCAATCAAATATAAGTATAAATTTTGCTGCACTTAGCTTTACTGCTCCTCTATCCAATAGGTATGCCTACATTTTGGAAGGATTAGATAAAGAATGGCACTACACCGACGGGGAGCATAGTGTATCCTACTCAAAATTACCCCCAGGCAGTTATGTTTTCAAGGTAAAAGGAGCAAATAACGATGGCGTATGGAATGATCAAGGTCAATCCCTTTCTATTCGTATCCTCCCTCCTTGGTGGCTTTCAACGGTTGCTAAGTATACTTATATTGTTTTATCACTTTTTTTCTTGTCTTTTTTTATCATGTGGTATGGCCGGAAACAGAAACGCAAACAACTGGCGCGACAAAAGCTTTTTGAAGTTGAAAAGGAGAAAGAACTGTATGATTCAAAAATGAAATTTTTCACGAATGTAGCACATGAAATAAAGACACCACTTACATTGATAAATGGCCCTTTAGAATCTATCAAAGAAATGAATATCGATAACCAAGAAATTAACAAAAATATTGATATTATCGATGATAATACAAATCAACTGATTGTGCTAATTAACCAGTTACTGGATTTTAGGAAAATTGATAATAATAATTTCGTTATCAACTTAGAACTCCAAAATATCAATCATCTTTTGCAAGAGATCTTTTTAAAATTTGAATTGACAGCTTCCAGAAAAAACAAAGTAATGGAACTTCAATTACCTCAAAAAGAATATGAGATACCGATCGATAAAGATGGGATAATAAAAATCTTCAATAATTTGTTTCTCAATGCGATTAAGTATTCAGACCATCAAATCTGGGTAGCCTTGGAAAAAAGTCCTTCTGAAAAAATCGTGGTAAGTATTTTAAGTGATGGTGCTATTATACCGCGGGATAAAAGGGAGGAGATATTTAAAGCTTTTTATCGATTAGATACTACTAAATCCTCGTCTAGCGGTTCTGGTATTGGATTGTCACTTTCTAGGGCAATCGCTCGATTGCATGAAGGAGATCTTTATCTTGATCCAAATACAGGTGATATGAATCGTTTTGTTTTAGAACTGCCTATTGCACAAAAAAAGCAAGCATGGATTAGTGACAAAACGGTCCATTTTGAGTCACACGACAGTAGCTCACATCGTAGTAAAGAGAAAGATAATATTCCCGTGATTCTTTTTGTAGAAGATAATGAAGATATGCTCTCCTTTGTTTCAGGAAAACTTCGTGAGTCCAAATTCACGGTGTTGGAATCCTCCAATGGTAATGAGGCAATTGGACTTTTGGAAGAGAATGCTGTCGATCTTATAATCAGTGATGTTATGATGCCCGAGATGAGTGGGATGGAGTTGTGTACTCACCTCAAGAACACTCTCGAATATTGCCATATCCCTATTATTCTGCTAACTGCTAAAAATGATATTGATAGCAAGATTGAGGGTTTGACAGCTGGTGCGGACGTGTACATAGAAAAACCCTTTTCATACGGGTATTTAGTGGCTCAGATCCATACTATTTTGAACAACAAGAGAAGAGAAAGGATGGCCTTTCTTCAGAGACCTTCATTGCCAGCTCAACAAATAGGATTAAATAAGGCTGATGAAGAATTCTTGGAGAGAATAATGTCCATAACAATAAGCAATATAACCGACCCTAATTTTGGTGTTGAAAAGTTATCGGATTTGGTGTTTATGAGTCGTTCAAACTTACACCGAAAAATAAGAGCCTTAACTGATCTTACCCCCACTGATTTTATTCGTGTAATAAGATTAAAAAAGGCCGCGGAACTTATTCGTGAGAGAAAATATCGTGTAAATGAAGTTTGTTATTTAGTAGGTATTAACTCTCCTTCATATTTTAATCAATTGTTCCAAAAACAATTTAATATGACCCCAAAAGAATATAGCAATTTGAATTAATCTTGTGTAACTGGTTAATATGTTTAGAAACTGATGGATAAGTTGTATTTATGCGACAAATTTTACGTTTTTTGCTACCGTTGTACTTGAAATCCTTGTACTCTCCTCCTACTTTTGTTGTGTTAATTTGATGTAACAGGGAATGATAAGAAGGTATTACTATACTCCTTGAAAGGGGATGAGGTAATTCAAACCGAGATCATGGATTACTTTATTAGTGAACTATAATCTTTTTAATAATCTAAAAGAATGAAACAGGAATTATTATTTGTTGCTTTTGCTTCTTTGGTGATTTACACGAGTTGCTCCCATAGTGAAAGGCTCGTTGTAAGTGATTGGGCTATACAGTATGATAGGTCATCGAATGCCATCGATATTTTCAAAGATGGTAAAATGATCTATAATGATCTTTATGCTACTTACAGGCTCTCTGATACCCTTTTTTCAAGTAAAGGGTATTCTCATGTTGAAATAGATACAAAAAGTATTTCAGATCATTTTGGCCAAGGTTCCCAATATCAAATAACATACACTTCAAAGGAGTTACCTGATCTGGTTCAATATTTTTATCTATATCGGGATAAAAGTTTTATCCTCACCGATTTCGAACTGAGAGATGGAGCAAGCGTGAGTACGAATTACATGGCTCCGGTAAATCTCGAAAATATGAAGGGTGTTATCGCGGCAGGCGAAAATAATCGGGCTCTCTTTATCCCTTTCGATAATGATAAATGGATTAGATATCAATCGCATCCACTCAATTTTAAACAGTTGACTAGCTATGAAGTGACGGCTATTTTTGATAATGAAAGCCGGAATGGAATCGTGGTCGGCTCCGTTGAGCATGACTACTGGAAAACGGGAATCGATCTATCGTCGGAAGACCAACAACTCTCTTCGCTGATTTGCTACGGGGGTATCGCGAACGAGACTACACGGGATGTCAAACCTCATGGATCGTTGAATGGGGAGTCCGTGAAATCCCCTAAGATATTTCTTGGGTATTTTGAGGACTGGCGATCGGGGCTTGAAGAATATGCCGATGCGAACGCTATAGTAGCCCCTCCCCGCGAATGGAACCACGCGGTCCCGTTTGGTTGGAATAGTTGGGGAGTGCTACAGTTTGATTTAACGTATAATAAAGCACTGCAAGTCTCCGATTTTTTCAAAGATAACTTGCAAAACAGTGGCTTTTTGAATACAGACGGCCTCGTTTATATCGGACTTGACTCGGGGTGGAATAGTTTTTCGGAGGAA
>WPCG01081006.1_pt1 | contig 20272 bp, 19 predicted proteins | sample 5403311 | NCBI WGS metagenome assembly WPCG01 (sample SAMN12869467, study PRJNA574797) | sludge metagenome | isolation source: wastewater treatment of Control | place: China:Beijing | collected 2019-05-17 | reverse complement strand
GCTCCCGGGGCACCGGAGCGCCGGCGCAGCCCGCCAGCAGGCTCAGCGCCAGCAGCAGCAGCCACAGCGCCGCCGACCGGTAGCGGCCCGGGCGGCGCGCCTCAGGTATCGCCATCGTCGTCGGCCAGCCGTCGCGCCAGCGCCTTGCGCGCCTTGTTGCGCCGGTAGAGGCGCACCAGGGCGATCCCCAGCGCCACCGTCACCATGGCCGCCAGGATCCAGCCCTGCCAGGGGCGAGCGGCGTCGCCCATCAGCGTTTCCAGGGTGATGATCAGGATGAAGCCCAGCGCCTGGCTGGCGATGGCCAGGGCGCGCAGGGTGTCGAAGGCTGACTTGGCCATGGTGGCTCCCGTGACGAGGGTCGCTGACGGATGACAGCCATGCCGGCCGGCAGTAGGCTTGGCATGGAAAGGGACGGCGGCGTCCCGAGGGTGCCCAAGTGTAACCGCTAAGGCGCCGATCGCCGACCCTGCAGCGCCACCCCACCTCTGCCATGACCAGGAGCCCCCATGGATGCCATCGCCCTCGGCCCCGTGCTGATCTCGGTGCCGCGCCTCTACGCGCTGGGCGCCGCCGCGCTGCTGCTGGCGCTCAGCGCCTGGCTGCTGGGCCTGCCGAGGCGCGAGCACGCCCGCTGGTTCAATGGCCTGGTGCTGGCCTGGCTGGTGGGGGCGCGCGCCGGCCACGTGCTGACGCACCTGGAGGCCTATGCCGCCGCCCCTCTGGATATCCTGAAGCTGTGGCAGCCGGGCTTTCACGGCCTCTGGGGGCTGCTGGCCGCCCTGGTCTGGACCGGCTGGACGCTGCGCCACCACCTGCTGCGGCTGATCGGCGCCATGGCGCTGACCGTGGGGGCGGCGAGCCTCTGGCTGGTGCTGATGACCCTGGCACCGCTGGGCGGCGGCATGCCCATCGATGAGCTGCCCGATATCACCCTGGAGACCCTGGACGGCGACAGCGTCAACCTGCGCGACCTGCGGGGGGAGACGGTGGTGCTCAACCTCTGGGCCACCTGGTGCCCCCCCTGCCTGCGCGAGATGCCGCTGCTGGCCGAGGCCGACGCCCGCGACGGCGTCACGGCGGTGATTGCCAACCAGGGCGAGGAGCTGCTGCAGGTGGCCCGCTACCTGGACGATCAGGGGCTGGCGTTCCGCTACCCGCTGCTCGACCCGCGCCAGGAGCTGATGGTGCTGCTGGAGTCCCCCGGCCTGCCCACCACCCTGCTGTTCGACGCCTCCGGGCGCACCGTGGAGCGCCACGTGGGCGAGCTCTCCCGGGCCCAGCTCGGCGCCTGGCTCGACCGCCACGGCGCCGAGAGCCCTTAAGCCCCGCGAGGCTTTGCTGTAAGATACCGCGCCCTGTTCGGTCCGCCCCGTCCCGGCGGCCATGAGCGCACCCAATCTTCAGCATCCTCCGAGGCATCATGAGCGACTTCTCCCCCGGCCAGCGCTGGATCAGTGACGGCGAGGCCGAACTCGGCCTGGGCACCATCCTCAGCGTCGACCCCCGCAGCGTCACCGTGCTGTTCGGCGCCAGCCAGGAAACCCGCACCTACAGCAGCCGCCAGGCCCCGCTCACCCGGGTGGTATTCGGCAGCGGCGACCGCATCCGCGCCGCCGAGGGCTGGACCCTCACCGTGGACGACACCAAGGAGGTCGGCGGGCTGATCGTCTATATCGGCGAGGACGAACAGGGCGAGCTCACCGAGCTGCCCGAGGCGCGGCTCGCCGACACCATGCAGTTCGACCAGGCCCGCGACCGCCTGCTCACCGGCCAGGTGGATCGCAACGACTGGTTCGACCTGCGCTTCCGCACCCTGCACCACCATCACCGCATCGAGCAGAACCCGGCACTCGGCCTGGCCGGCCCGCGCATCGACCTGATCCCCCATCAGCTCTATATCGCCGACGAGGTCTCGCGGCGCCACGCGCCCCGGGTGCTGCTGGCCGATGAGGTGGGACTCGGCAAGACCATCGAGGCGGGGCTGATCCTGCACCGCCTGCTGCTCACCGGGCGCGCCGAGCGGGCGCTGATCCTGGTGCCGGCGAGCCTCTGCCACCAGTGGCTGGTGGAGCTGCTGCGCCGCTTCGCCCTGGAGGTGACCCTGCTCGACGAGCAGCAGAGCCAGGCCCACGGCGACGCCAACCCCTTCGAGGCCGGCCAGATCATCCTGGCCAGCCAGGACTGGCTCTTCGCCAACCCCCACCGCCAGTCCCAGGCCCTGGCCTGCCGCTGGGACCTGCTGATCGTCGACGAGGCCCACCACCTGGACTGGAGCGAGGAGAAGGTGGGCCCGGGCTACGCCTGCGTGACCCGCCTGGCCGGCGAGAGCGAGGGGGTGCTGCTGCTCACCGCCACCCCGGAGCAGATGGGGGTAGCGAGCCACTTCGCCCGCCTGCGCCTGCTCGACCCCGACCGCTACCATAGCCTCGAGCGCTTCCGCGAGGAGGAGGCCCACTACGTGGAGGTGGCCGAGGCCATCGACGCCCTGGAGCGCCTGCCCGGCGAGGCCGCGGACCGCGAGCGGGTCGCCGCGGTGATCGACGAGGCCGACAGCCTGGCGCTGCTCGATACCCTGGCCAACCCCGAGGCCAGCGAGGCCCAGCACGCAGCCGCCCGGGACCAGCTGCGCGACCAGCTGCTCGACCGTCACGGCACCGGCCGGGTGATGTTCCGCAACAGCCGCCGCCACGTGGGCGGCTTCCCGGAGCGCCGCCTGCACGTCACCGAGCTCGCACCGCCCTCCGCCTACCGCCGGGTGCTGCGCAAGCTGGAGCGCGACGAGGACTACCTGGACGAGCTGCTGATCGAGACCGGCCTCGACCACCCCGAGGTGCTGATCTATCTCGACGCCATGTACCGGGCACTTGCCGACGACCCCTTGAACGAGGAGCCCTGGTGGCAGATCGACCCCCGGGTCAACTGGCTGCTGGAGCGGCTGGCCGATGACGGCGAGGGGGGGCTCGCCGGCGACAAGGTGCTGGTGATCGCCCACGACCGGGAGACCGCCCAGGGGCTCGCCGAGGCGCTGCGGGTGCTGGGCGGCTACCACGCCCCGGTGTTCCACGAGGGGCTCTCCCTGGTGGAACGCGACCGCGCCGCCGCCGCCTTCGCCGACGAGGAGGAGGGGTGCCAGGTGCTGGTCTGCTCGGAGATCGGCTCCGAGGGGCGCAACTTCCAGTTCTGCCGGCACCTGGTGATGTTCGACCTGCCCATCCACCCGGACCAGCTGGAGCAGCGTATCGGCCGCCTGGACCGCATCGGCCAGCGCCACGCCATCGAGCTCCACGTTCCGGTCTTCGAGGCCAGCCCCGGCGAGAAGCTGCTGCGCTGGTATCGGGACGGCATGGACGCCTTCCGTGCCCCCCACGGCATCGGCAGCGAGATCTTCGACGCCTTCGGCGACGCCCTGGCCGAGGCGCTGCTCGACGAAGAGGCGCTGGCCGAGGTGGTCGAGGAGACCCGGACCTTCTTCGAGAGCCGCCTGGCCGAGCGCGACGCCGGCCGCAACCGCCTGCTGGAGCTCAACGCCTGCCGCCCGGAGCGCGCCGAGGCGGTGGCCGCGGCGATCCGCGAGCTGGATGAGGACCGCGCCCTGCCCCGCTACCTGGACCTGGCCCTGGACATCTTCGGGGTCGACAGCCAGGAGCTGGGCGGCGGCATCCAGCACCTGACGCCCAGCCAGCAGATGCTCGACGGCCTGCCCGGCCTGGCCAAGGGGGAGGAGGGCTTCTCGGCCACCTTCTCGCGGCTGCGGGCCCTGGCCCGGGACGACGTCCAGCGGCTCTCCTGGGAGCATCCGCTGCTGCGCGAGATGATGGGACGGATTCTGGACGGCACCATGGGCAACACGGCGCTGGCGCTGCTCAAGCATCCGGCGCTGCCCGCCGGCCGCATGATGGCGGAGCTGGTGTTCCGCACCCACTGCCCGGCGCCGCGGAAACTGCACCTCAACCGCTTCCTGCCGCCCACCGCGGTGCGCGTGCTGCTGGACGAGTCCGGCGCCAATCTGACCGACAAGATCTCCTTTACCGGGCTCGCGAAGAACCTGCAGAAGGTCAAGAAGGCCATGGCCCGGGACCTGATCCGCAGCCGGCTCGAGGTGCTGCGCGAGCTGCTCGACCGCGGCGAGGGGGAGGCGGAGCGCGAGCTGCCCTCCATCGTCGAGGCGGCCCAGGGGCGCATGCGCGAGGCCCTGGACGGCGAGCTGGCGCGACTCACGGCGCTCGCCCGCCACAACCCGGCGGTGCGCGAGGACGAGATCGCCGCCCTGCGCGCCGAGCGCCAGGCGCTGGACGAGGCCATCGAGGGCACCCGCCTGCGCCTGGACTCGGTGCGCGTCATTGTGACGGTGGGGGAAGAGGCCCGCTAGCCAAAAATATCCGCCAGGGCGGCGTCCAGGGTCTCGAACTGGAACTGGAAGCCCGCCTCCTGGAGGCGCTTCGGGCGCATGTCGGCGCCGGTGAGCAGCAGCCGCGACATCTCGCCGAAGGCGGTCTTCAGCACGATGGCGGGCACCGGGAAGATCGCCGGGCGCCTGAGCTGCTTCGCCAGGGTGCGGGTGAACTCGGCGTTGGTGACGGGATGGGGGGCGCCGGCATTGAAGGCGCCCTCCAGCTCGTCGTTGGCGAGCAGGAAAAGGATCGCCTGCACCAGATCCTCCCGGTGCACCCAGGGCATGAACTGCTTGCCACTGCCGAAGCGCCCGCCCAGCCCCAGCTTGAAGGGGGGCAGCATCTTCTCCAGGCTGCCGCCGCCGGCATCGAGCACCAGGCCGATGCGCAGGATGGCGACCCGGGTGCCGTAGTCCGCCGCCTCCCGGGCGGTCTCCTCCCAGCGCTTGCAGAGCCGGTGGGCGAACTCGTCGTGGGGCGGCGTCTCCTCGGTCACCTCGCGGTCGCCCTGGTCGCCGTAGTAGCCCATGGCCGAGGCCGACACCATGACCCGCGGCGCTCGCACGCCGCTGCTCTTGAGCTGCTCGCAGAGAATGACCAGGTCGCGGGTGATATTGACCCGGGACTCGATCAGCCGCGACTTCTGGTCGTCGCTCCAGCGCCTGGCGGCGATGGACTCGCCGGCCAGGTTGACGATGGCATCGGGCGGGGTGTCGACGAAGTCGAGCACCGAGCGGCGGACCTCCGCCCCCTCGGGAAGCCGTTCGCGCACCGCCTCGGGGTCCCGGGAGACCACCAGCAGCTGATGGTCCGCCTCGGCCAGGCGCTGGCATAGCCGCTGCCCCACGAAACCGCTGCCACCGGTGATGAGCACTCGCATTGGGATCTCCTTGTCTGTCATCGATATGGACCCGGCCGAAGCCAGTCGCTGCCATAGGTTATACAGCTGTTGTACACTTCTGCTAGTCTAGCTGAAACCCCGGAGGCAACGCGTCAATGCGCTCACCGCTCTCACACTCTACCGCCATCATCGGCGCCGGCATCGCGGGCCTGGCCTGCGCCAGGGCCCTGGACGCCGCCGGGCGGCCGGTGACCCTGTTCGAGAAGGCCCGCGGCCCCGGCGGCCGACGCCCCATGAATCGACCGCGACAGGAGTCCGCCATGTCAGCCATGTCAAATGTCCAGGCCGTGAGTACCGACAGGATCCGGGAGGCGGTTTCGTCATGAACGACCACTCGCCGCACGGCAGCGATACGCCGCTCTATCCGATTCGCGAGGTCTCTCGCCTGACCGGGGTGAACTCGGTCACCCTGCGCGCCTGGGAGCGCCGCTACGGCCTGATCCAGCCCCAGCGCACCCCCAAGGGCCACCGCCTCTACACCCGCGAGGATATCGAGCGGGTGGAGCAGGTCCTGCAGTGGCTCAACCGCGGCGTACCGGTGAGCCAGGTGCGCGAGCTGCTCGACCGCCCCGAGGCGAGCGAGGCGCCGCCGGCCGACGCCAGCGACTGGCCGGGGCAGCGCGCCCAGCTGGTGACCGCCGCCGAGGCGCTGGACCTCGAGCGCCTGGCCACCCTCCACGACCGCTCCCTGTCGCTCTACCCGGTCTCGGTCTGCCTCGCCGAGCTCTGGGGCCCCGCCGTGCGCGAGCTGGAGGAGCGCTGGGGGGAGCGTCTCGGCGACACCCTGCAGCGCCTGAGCCTAGAGGCCTTCCTGCGCACCCGTATCGGTACGCGCCTGCTGCACGCCAACGAGCAGGCCCGGGGCCCCGTGCTGCTGCTCGTGCCGCTGCCCGATGACCCCGGCACCCTATGGCGTCTGCTGGCCGCCCTGGCCGCCAGCGACCGGGGCTACCGGGTTGCCCTGCTGGATACCGAGCTGCCCTTTGGCGAGCTGCCCCTGGCCGTGGAGGCCCTGGGCGCCAGCGGCGTGCTGATGGCCGGCAGCCACGCCGGCCGCAGCGACCTGGTGCGGCGCCAGCTGCCGCGCCTGGCCGAGCAGCTCGAGGTACCCCTGGCGCTGTGCGGCCCGGTGGCGCGCATCCGCGAGGCCGACCTGGCCGACAGCGGAGTGGCCATGCTCGGCGATGACCTGGCCCAGGCCATGAACGGTCTCGCCGACCTGCTGCCGCCCGCCGGGGAGCCAGCGCGATGACGGCTACCCTGATGTGGTTTCGCAGCGACCTGCGCGTTCATGACAACCGCGCCCTGGCGGCGGCCGCCGCCCGCGGGCCGGTGGTGGCCGTCTTCCTGCGCGCCCTGCCCCACTGGCGGCGCCACGGCCACGGCGCCAATCAGCTCGACTTTCGCGCCCGGGGGGTGGCGGCCCTGAAGGCGTCGCTGGCCGGCCTCAACATCCCCCTGCTGCACCGCGATATCGACGACTTCAGCGAGGCCCCCGCGACCCTGCTGGAGATCGCCCGGGAGCACGGCGCCAACGCCCTGCACTTCAACCACGAGTACCCGCTGGACGAGCAGCGCCGCGATGCCAGTGTGCTCGCCGCCTTCCGGGAGGCCGGCCTCGAGGCCCGGGGCCACCACGACAGCGTGGCCTTCGCCCCGGGGGAGCTCCTCACCGGCAAGGGCGACTACTACGGCGTCTTCACCCCCTTCGCGAAACGCTGGCACCATCAGCTGACGGCCGAGCGCCTGGCCCTGGCCGACGCCCCCGCCACCCAGGCGGAGACCGGCATCGCCTCCGCCCCCCTGCCCGAGCTCCCCGAGCTCGAGGACGCCCCCATCGACGGCCGCCACTGGCCCGCCGGCGAGGGGCCCGCCGCCGACCGCCTAGAGCGCTTCCTGCGCTTTCGCGGACGCTACTACGCCAAGCAGCGCGACTTTCCGGCCATTCGCGGCACCAGCGAGCTCTCCCCCTACCTGGCCCTGGGCATGCTCTCCCACCGCCAGTGCCTGCAGGCGGTGCTGGCCGAGAACGGCGGCAGCCTGGCCGAGGGCGATGCGGGCCTGGTGGCCTGGGTCAACGAGCTGGTATGGCGGGAGTTCTACCGCCACGTGGCGGTGGGCTTCCCCCAGGTGTGTCGTCACCGCCCCTTCCAGGCCCACACCGAGGCGCTGGCCTGGCGCGATGACGACGAGGGCTTCGCCGCCTGGTGCGAGGGGCGTACCGGCTATCCCATCGTCGACGCCGCCATGCGCCAGCTCGTCGCCACCGGCTGGATGCACAACCGCCTGCGCATGATTACCGCCATGTTTCTCTCCAAGCACCTGCTGATCGACTGGCGGCGCGGCGAGGCCTTCTTCATGCGCCACCTGGTCGACGGCGAGTTCTGCGCCAACAACGGCGGCTGGCAGTGGGCCACCTCCACCGGCACCGATGCGGCCCCCTACTTCCGCATCTTCAACCCCACGACCCAGTCGAGCCGCTTCGACCCCGAGGGCACCTTCCTGGCCGAGTGGCTGCCGGCGCTGGCCGAGCTGCCGGCCAAGGCCCGCCACGCCCCGCCCCGGGACCTGCTCGGCGGCGTCGACTATCCGCCTCCCATCGTCGACCACAAGGCGGCCCGGGCCCGCGCCCTGGAGGCCTTCAAGGCCCTCAAGGCCGGCTGAGGCCGCGCCCCCGCCCTCCCATCTACCGCCGGAGCCGAGCATGACCGCCGACGAGCGCCTGGAGGCCTTCTGCGCCTTCTTCAATAAACTGGACAAAAGCTGTACAAGAGAGCTCTACGAGTTCTATACTCCTGGCGTGCTCTTTATCGACCCGCTTCACCGGATAGAGGGCTCAAGGGCGCTGGAGCGCTACTTTGCGACCCTGTACGAGAATGTGACAGCGTGCCGTTTCCGCTTCCACGACCGTCAGGCCTCGGGCCAGCAGGCCTTCGTGACCTGGACCATGCAGCTGGTTCATCCGCGGCTGAACGGCGGGCGCGAGATCGAGGTCGAGGGCTGCTCCCAGCTGACCTTCGCCGAGGATGGCCGGGTGGCCCGGCACCGCGACTACTTCGATGCCGCCGCCCTGCTCTACGAGCGCCTGCCGCTGCTGGGCGGGGTCATACGGATGGTGAAGCGACGAATCGACGGCTGACCGGGGGCATCCGGCGGCCGCCAACACCGGCGCACCGCGCCGACCCAGGAGGTCCCATGCCCCTCGATGGCAAGCAACGCATCTGGCTCACCGGTGCCACCTCAGGCATCGGCCGCGCCCTGGCGCTGCGCCTGCTGGCCGATGGCCACCGGGTGGCGCTGAGCGCGCGCAGCGAATCGGCCCTGGCCGAGCTCGCCGAGGGGCATGCCAACGCCCTGCTGCTGCCCCTGGACGTGAGCGATCGCGCCGCCGTGGCACGCGCCGGGGAGCGCCTGGCGGAGGCCTTCGGCGGGCTGGACCTGGCGCTGCTCAACGCCGGCACCTGCGAGTACCTGGAGGCTCGCTCCTTCGACGTGGACCTGGTGGAGCGGGTCTTCGCTCCGAACTTTCACGGCGCCATCTACTGCATCGATGCCGCCCTGCCGCTGCTGCGCCGGGCCAGGGTCGAGGGGGGCCGGCCGCTGCTCGCCGCCACCTCCAGCGCCGCGGCCTACCTGCCGCTGCCCCGGGCCGAGGCCTACGGCGCCTCCAAGGCGGCGCTCAGCCACTTTCTCGAGTCCCTGCGCCTGGACCTGCACGGCGAGGGTATCGACGTCAGCCTGATCCACCCCGGCTTCGTGAAGACCCCGCTGACCGACCGTAACGACTTCGCGATGCCGCTGCGTATCGAGGCCGACCAGGCCGCCGAGGCGATCCTCCAGGGGCTCGCCCGCCGCCGTCTGGATATCCACTTCCCGCGCCGCTTCACCCTGCTGGTGAAGCTGATGGGGCTGCTGCCCCCGGCGCTGCGCTACCGCCTGGGCCTGCGCCTGGTGCGCCAGCCTTCCACCGCGGAGACCACCCCATGACCGCCTTTCAACACCCTTCCGGAATGGCCGTGCCCAGACGCCGCATCGCCGTGGTCGGCAGCGGCATCGGCGGCATGGCCGCCGCCTGGTACCTGTCGAGCCGCCATCAGGTCACCCTCTTCGAGGCCGACGGGCGACTTGGCGGACACACCGCCACCGTGGATGTCGAGCTGGACGGCAGGCACTACGCCATCGATACCGGCTTTATCGTCTTCAACGACTGGACCTACCCCCACTTCCAGCGGCTGCTGGCGCGGCTGGGGGTGCGCACCCAGCCCACCGAGATGAGCTTCTCGGTGCACGAGACGGCCCGGGACTTCGAGTACAACGGCCACACCCTGGCGAGCCTCTTCGCCCAGCGCCGCAACCTGCTGCGGCCGAGCTTCTACCGCCTGCTGCGCGATATCCTGCGCTTCAACCGGGAGGCGACCCGGGCCCTGGAGAGCGGCGACCTGGACCCGTCCATGACCCTGGGCGAGTGGCTCGCGGCCAACGGCTACAATGAAGCCTTCCAGCGCCGCTACCTGCTGCCCATGGGGGCGGCCATCTGGTCCGGCAGCCTCCAGGAGCTGCGCGACTTCCCGCTGCAGTTCTTCGTGCGCTTCTTCCGCAACCACGGCCTGCTCTCGGTAAACGACCGTCCCCAGTGGCACACCCTGGTAGGCGGCTCGCGCAGCTATATTCCGGCGCTGACCGCCCCCTATGCCGGCCGCATCCGGCTCTCGACCCCGGTGCGGGGCATCCGCCGCCTGGTCGACGGCGTGGAGCTGCGCACCGACGCGGGCAGCGAGCGCTTCGACGAGGTGGTGCTGGCCTGCCACGCCGACCAGGCGCTGGCCATGCTGGAGGACCCGACCCCCGCCGAGCGGGAGATCCTCGCCGCCCTGCCCTACCAGGACAACGAGGTGGTGCTGCATACCGACACCCGCCTGCTGCCCCGCCGTCGCCGGGCCTGGGCGAGCTGGAACTACCGGCTGGACGGCCGCGACGAGGGCCAGCGCATCTCCGTCACCTACGACATGAACATCCTCCAGCGGCTCGAGGCGCCCCACACCTTCTGCGTGACCCTCAACGACGGCGACGCCGTCGCACCGGACAAGGTGCTGGGACGCTTCACCTATGCCCATCCCCAGTTCACCCTGGCCGGCGAGGCGGCCAAGGCGCGCCACGCCGAGATCTCCGGCGCCGCCCTGCACACCCACTACTGCGGCGCCTACTGGCGCAACGGCTTCCACGAGGACGGCGTCTGGAGCGCCCTGCGGGTGGCCAGCGCCCTGGGCTGCGACGAGGATGAGCCGCGTCCCGGCGAGCCCGGCTGGGCCCCCGCCTCCTGGGAAGGGAGCGCCGCATGAGCCGCGCCCCCCGCTCCCGGGTCTACCGCGGCACCCTGCGCCACCGGCGCTTCCTGCCGCGCGCCCACGCCTTCACCTACCGGGTGTGGATGGCCTGGCTGGACCTGGACGAGCTGCCCGCGCTGTTCGACGGCGTCCCCGGCTTCAGCGCCCGGCGCCGGGCCCTGGCGCGGTTTCGCCGCGAGGACTACCTGGCCCCCCACGACCGGCCGCTGAAGGAGGTGGTGCGCGAGGAGCTGGAGAAGCAGCTGGGGTTCGCACCGGACGGGCGCATCTGCCTGCTGACCCAGCTGCGCCTGCTGGGGGTGGGGTTCAACCCGATCTCGCTCTACTACGCCTTCGACGCCTCGGGCCAGCTGCGTGCCGTGCTCGGCGAGGTGAGCAATGTGCCCTGGGGAGAGCGCGTCCGCTACGCCTGCGCCGTGGACCCAAAGCGCCAGAGCCACGCCGCCGAGTTCGCCAAGGCGATGCACGTCTCGCCCTTCAACCCCATGGAGATGACCTACCGCTGGCGCTTCAACACCCCCGAGGGCCAGCTGCTGATGCATATGGAGAACTGGCGGGCGGGCGAGCGCCACTTCGACGCCACCCTGACCCTCGAGGCCAGCCCGGCGACCCGGGGCGAACTGCTGCGCACCCTGATGCGCCAGCCCTGGATGAGCCTCAAGACCCTGGCCGGCATCCACTTCGAGGCCCTGCGCCTGTGGCTCAAGCGCGTGCCGATCCATGACCACCCCGGCCCCGACCCGAGATCCCGTGAGGAGAGTTCATCGTGAACACCCTGCGCTCTGCTAGCACCACCCGCCCCCTGGCGGAGGAGACCGACCGCCTGACCCGCTGGCTGCAACCGCGCCTGCTGGCCCAGCTCGACCGCCTGGAGGGCGGCCAGGTGACCCTGATCGAGGGGCACCGCCGCCATCGCCTGGGCCAGGGCGGCGAACTGAACGTCACCCTGGTGGTGCGCAACAGCCGGGTGTGGAAGCGCCTGGCCCTGGGCGGCACCGTGGGCGCCGCCGAGGCCTACATGGACGGGGACTGGGATGCCGACGACCTGGTGGCCCTGGTGCGTCTCTTTGCCCTCAACCTGGAGCGGGTCAACGGCGAGATGGAAAACGGCACCGCGCGGCTCGGCCGCTGGCTGCTGACCGCCCTCTATGGCCTGCAGCGCAACAGCCTCAAGGGCTCCCGACGCAATATCGCCGCCCACTACGATATCGGCAACGAGCTCTTCGCCACCTTCCTGGACGAGCACCACCGGATGTACTCCAGCGCCGTCTTTCCCTACCCGGAAGCGAGCCTGGAGGAGGCCTCCACCTTCAAGCTGGACCTGATGCTCGACCGCCTGGACGTGCGCCCCGAGCATCACCTGCTGGAGATCGGCACCGGCTGGGGCGGGCTCGCCATCCACGCGGCGAAGACCCGCGGCTGCCGGGTCACCACCACCACCATCTCCGAGGAGCAGCACGCCTACACCGCCCGGCGCATCGCCGAGGAGGGGCTCGGCGATCGCATCACCCTGCTCAAGCAGGACTACCGGGAGCTTCAGGGGCGCTTCGACCGGCTGATCTCGGTGGAGATGGTGGAGGCGGTGGGGCACCAGTATCTGGACGCCTACCTGGCCACCCTCGACCGGCTGCTGACCGACGACGGTCAGGCCATGCTCCAGGCGATCACCATTCGCGACCAGCGCTTCGAGGAGGCCAAGCGCGAGATGGACTTCATCAAGCGCTATATCTTCCCCGGCGGCTTCCTGCCCTCCCATCGCGCCCTGCTCGACGGGCTGGCCCGCCGCACCTCGCTCAACGTGCTCTCCCTGGACGAGATCGGCCTCCACTATGCGCGCACCCTGCGCGAGTGGCGCCACCGCTTCGAGGCCAGCCTGGAGACCGTGCGCAAGCTCGGCTATGACGAGCGCTTCATCCGCATGTGGCGCTACTACCTCTGCTACTGCGAGGGGGGCTTCCTGGAGCGCACCATCGGCACCTGCCACCTGCTGGTGGCCAAGCCGGGGGCGCGACCGGCGCCCCAGGCCGGCGGCCTGTGAGGGCGTCCCGTGCTCGCCGCCCTGCGTGAGCCCGCCGGCCGCCGGCTGCTGATCAACTTCGCCGCCTTCGAGCTGGGCTGGCTGGCCTGCGTCCTTGGAGGGGCGACGATCGGCGCCCTGGCGGCGGCGGCCATTCTCATTCTGCACCTGGGCTGGCAGGCGCGCCCCGGAGAGTGGCGATGGCTGGCGGGCTTCGCCCTGCTGGGCCTGGCGGTGGATGGCGGCCTGCATCTGGCCGGCGGCTTCGAGTTCGGCAACCAGCCGCTCGCCTTCGGGGTGCTGCCGCTCTGGCTGTGGCTGCTCTGGCCGCTGTTCGCCACCCTGCTCCACCACTCCCTGGCCGGGCTCTGGCAGCGTCCCTGGCTCGCGGTGGTCGGCGGCGCCCTCAGCGGCCCCCTCTCCTACTACGCCGGCGCCCGCCTGGCGGGAGTCGAGCTCGCCCCCTGGCTGCTGCCCGCCCAGGCGCTGGTGTGGGGCCTGCTCTGCCTGTGGCTAACCGTTCGCCTCGGCCGCGGCGAGCGCAGCACCCGGCCCTGAGCCCTTCCGCTGCGCTCTCGGCGTGCATTCCCCCTGCGCGGACAGTAGACTTGACCCAGTCGCCTGGCGGCGGCCCGCCGCCTGCTGCACACAATAACTTCGACCTTCGGAATGACTCAGTGACCAAGCAACACTCCTTTGATCGCGAAGAACTGCTGGCCTGCTCCCGCGGCGAGCTGTTCGGCCCGGGCAATGCGCAGCTGCCGGCCCCCAACATGCTGATGCTCGACCGCATCACCCGCATCTACGAGGATGGCGGCGACTTCGGCAAGGGCGAGCTGATCGCCGAGCTCGATATCCACCCCGACCTGTGGTTCTTCGACTGCCACTTCCCCGGCGACCCGGTGATGCCCGGCTGCCTGGGGCTGGATGCCATGTGGCAGCTGGTCGGCTTCTACCTGGGCTGGCTGGGCCACCCGGGCCGCGGCCGCGCCCTGGGCTGCGGCGAGGTGAAGTTCACCGGCCAGATCCTGCCGGATGCCAGGAAGGTCACCTACAAGATCGACATCAAGCGCATCATCACCCGGCGCCTGATCCTGGGCATCGCCGACGGCACCGTGTCGGTCGATGGCCGCGATATCTACCAGGCCACCGACCTGCGCGTGGGCCTGTTCACCTCCACCGCGAACTTCTGAATCAGGAGGCTTCCATGCGACGAGTGGTAGTCACCGGCCTGGGTATCGTGTCCTGTCTGGGCAATGACCGTCAGGCCGTTCTCGAGGCGCTCAAGGAAGGGCGTTCCGGCATCCGTTTCAAGGAGGAGTACGCCGAGCGCGGCTTCCGCAGCCAGGTGGCGGGGGTGGTCGATATCGACCTGGACGCCCTGATCGACCGCAAGCTGCGCCGCTTCATGGGCGACGCCGCGGCCTACGCCTACGTCTCCATGGCCCAGGCCATCGAGGACTCGGGGCTGACCCCGGAGATGGTCTCCAGCGAGCGCACCGGCCTGATCGCCGGCTCCGGCGGCGCCTCCAGCGCCAACCAGGTAGAGGCCGCCGACGTGATGCGCGAGAAGGGCCTGCGCCGAGTGGGACCCTACCGGGTCACCCGCACCATGGGCAGCACTGTCTCCGCCTGCCTGGCCACGCCGTTCAAGATCAAGGGGGTCAACTACTCGATCTCCTCGGCCTGCGCCACCTCCGCCCACTGCATCGGCAACGCCATGGAGCAGATCCAGATGGGCAAGCAGGACGTGGTCTTCGCCGGCGGCGGCGAGGAGGAGCACTGGACCCTCTCCTGCCTGTTCGACGCCATGGGGGCGCTCTCCACCCAGTACAACGAGAGCCCAGAGAAGGCCTCCCGCCCCTATGACCAGGCCCGCGACGGCTTCGTCATCGCCGGCGGCGGCGGCATGCTGGTGCTCGAGGAGCTGGAGCACGCCCGCGCCCGCGGCGCGAAGATCTACGCCGAAGTGGTCGGCTACGGCGCCACCTCCGACGGCCACGACATGGTCGCCCCCTCCGGCGACGGCGCCATGCGCTGCATGCGTCAGGCCATGGCCACGGTGGACGGCAAGATCGACTACATCAACACCCACGGCACCTCCACCCCGGTGGGCGACGTGGCCGAGCTCAAGGCGATCCGCGAGGTGTTCGGCAACACCACCCCGGCCATGAGCTCTACCAAGTCGCTGACCGGCCACTCCCTGGGCGCCACCGGCGTGCAGGAGGCGATCTACTCGCTGCTGATGATGGAGAACGACTTCATCGCCGCCTCGGCCAACGTCGAGACCCTCGACGAGCAGGCCGACGGCTTCGATATCGTCACCCAGCGTCGCGATGGCGTGAAGATCGAGCGGGTGCTCTCCAACAGCTTCGGCTTCGGCGGCACCAACGCCTGCCTGGTGCTGGAGAAATTCAAGGACTGAGTTCAAGGACTGGGCTCAAGGAGTGAGCCCGACAGCCTGCCCGGCAGACACGAGAACGGCGCCCCGCGGGGCGCCGTTCTCGTTCGCGTCTCGTCATCGGGCCCTGCCGTCAGCCGGGTGCCCCTCAGGCCGACGGTCGCGGCACCTCGGAGATCTCCGCCAGCCGGGCCTCGATCCACGCCTCCACCTCGACCAGCACCTCCTCCGGCGTGCGGCCGGCGGTCGCGATGGGCTCGCCGACTACCAGGGAGAGCCGCCCGGGATTCTTGATCCAGTGGCGCCCCGGCCAGCGTTCGCCGGCGTTGTGGGCCACCGGCACCACCGGCACCCCGGCACGGCAGGCGATCACCGCACCGCTCTTGTTGTAGCGCTTGCGGTGCCCCGGTGCGACCCGGGTGCCCTCCGGGAAGATCAGCACCGAGAGCCCCTCGTCCAGGCGCTGCTTGCCCTGGGTCAGCACCTGCTTCATGGCCCGGGCGGGCCGGCTGCGGTCCAGGGCGATGGGATGCAGCAGGCGCAGCCCCCAGCCGAACAGCGGGATGCGCAGCAGCTCCTGCTTGAGCACGGTGCAGACCGGTGGCTTGAGGATCTGCAGGTAGATGGTCTCCCACTCGCACTGGTGGTTGGCCAGGATAACGCAGGCCCCCTCGGGCAGGTGCTCGCGGCCGCGGATCTCGTAGCGCACCCCGCAGGCCCAGCGAAACCAGGCGGTGATCAGGTGGTTGTAGACGTTGAGCAGGCGGTAGCGGCCGCTCAGCGGCAGCAGCGGCGCCAGCGGCAGGAAGAGCACCCCGCACACCAGCATGACCAGGAAGTAGCCGACGTAGAAGAGCAGGCTGCGCAGGGCATTCATGAGGACGCGGGTCCCTCCGGCGACTCCTGGCAGCGATGGTTGGCCTGGCACCAGGCGTCCAGCATGGTCCCCACCTCCAGCCGCCAGGGTTTCTGGTGCACGCCGAATACCTCCAGCACCCGCCGGCAGTTGAGCACTCGGCGCAGCGGGTGGTCGTGGTGGTGGTGCAGCGCCTTGACCTCGCCCAGGGTCACCTGCTCGCCGCGCCCCTCGAGGCGGGTGGCGAGCTGGGTGCGCACCATGGAGACGAAGGTGTAGACGCTGACCGGCTCGGTGCCCGCCATATGGTAGCTGCCCCAGGCACCGGCCCCGCAGTGCTGCTGCTGGAGCATGCCGATCAGCGCCATGGCCACGGCGTCCGCCGAGGTGGGGCAGCAGGTGACGTCGGCCTCGCCGCGCACCTCGCGACCGCTCACCAGGGTGTCGATCAGCTCGGCCAGCCAGGCGTGGCCACCCTCCAGGGCAAACAGCGGGCCCAGGCGCACGATCAGGTGGCGCGGATGCTCCGCGCGAATGCGGTCGCCGGTGACGACCAGGCGGCGCAGGCTCTCGTCACGGGGGCGCGGAATGACATGCTCGTCGATGGGCTCGGCGAAGCCGTCCTCGTAGAGCTGGTCGGAGACGCACCACACCAGGGGGACGCCCGCCTCCCGGCAGCGCTCCATGCACTGCTCCACCGCCTCGGCGTGGGCGCTGACCTCCGCCGGCGCCGCCCGGATGGGGCGCGACAGCGGCGGAATGATCAGCGCATCCGGCGCCACCTCGGCAAGCCGTTCGGCATCGACCACGCTGGCGGCGTCGATCACCAGCTCGGTGTCGCTCCGCCGGTTGGCCTCTCGCGCCAGTGCCAGGCTCAGGCAGTGGCCGGCATCCAGTATCAGCAGCTTCACTCGTGCTCCTCCCTGCGCCCCCGGGGCTCCCGGTGTCCCGCGTCCGACAAGGTGGTCAGAACGGGATTTCGTCATCGAAGTCGTCGAAGCTGCCAGGATCCGGCGCCCCGTAGTTACCCTGCTGGTTGCCCTGCTGGTTGCCCTGCTGGCCCTGCTGCTGCTGGCCGCCCGGCTGGGCCGGCGCGGGGCGCTGCTGGGGCTGGGCCGGCCGCTGAGGCTGACCGCCGAAGCCGCCGCCCTGCTGAGGCTGACCACCGAAGCCGCCGCTCTGCTGAGGCTGGCCACCATAGCCGCCGCCCTGCTGGGGCGCACCGCCGCCGTACTGACCGCCCTGATAGCCCCCCTGCGGGGCCTGGCCACCGCCCTGGAAATCACCGCCGCCTCGAGAGTCGAGCATCTGCATGTCGTTGACCACGATCTCGGTGGTGTAGCGGTCCTGGCCGTCCTGGCCCTGCCATTTGCGGGTCTGCAGGCGCCCCTCGACGTAGACCTTGCTGCCCTTCTTGAGATACTGCTGGGCGATCTCGGCCAGCTTGTTGAACATCACCACGTTGTGCCACTCGGTGCGCTCCTGGCGCTGGCCGGACTGCTTGTCCATCCAGGTGTCGGTGGTCGCCAGCCGCAGGTTGGCGACCGGCGCACCGGAGGGCATGAAGCGAACCTCGGGATCCTGTCCCAGGTTGCCGATAAGAATGACCTTGTTGACGCCGCGGGCCATTTGGGACTCCTTTAATCATGAATGCATGTGTCTGCAGGCAGGCCTGCAGGATGGCGCATCGGGCGCCCGGTTGCGAGCGCGGCCGAGGGTTGCGCTCTCCCTCAGGCGCGCTCCTTGCCATTATCGATCACTCTGGCCAGCGCCTGCTCGTCGAGGCGCTGGCGATCCACCTTCAGGTAGGCCAGCCGCTCCTCGGGCACCACCAGCACGTCCTCCACCCCTGCCACCTCGGCAAAGCGCGCGGCGAGGCTCTCCAGGGCCGTTCCCTGGTGCTCCTCATCCAGGGCCACCACCTCGCTGGCCAGGTGGGGCGGCGGTGACATGCCCGCCATGGCCGCCAGCCAGCCCAGCGCCAGCAGGCCGGCCCCGACAAAGACCGCGGAGAGGCCCCACTGCTGGGCCAGGAAGCCGCCCAGCACCCCGCCCAGGAAGGCGCCCAGGAACTGGCTGGTGGAGTAGACCCCCATGGCGGTGCCCTTGGCGCCCGCCGGGGCCAGCTTGCTGAGCATGGAGGGCAGGGTCGCCTCGAGCAGGTTGAAGGCCACGAAGAAGAGCCACAGCCAGGCCAGCAACCCCCAGAGGCCGCCACCCAGCCCCGCCATGCCGCCCAGGCTCAGGGCGATGGCGCCGATGGCGGCCAGACACATCGCCTTCATCTGACGGCGCTTCTCGGCCAGGATCACCAGCGGAATCATGCCGATGAAGGCCAGCAGCATCACGCCCAGGTAGGTGAGGCCGTGACGCTCCACCGCGATGCCGGCCTCCACCAGCCGGAAGGGCACGGCAACGAAGATCGCCATCAGGACCAGGTGCAGGGCGAAGATGGAGAGGTCCAGGCGCAGCAGGTCCGAGCGCCCCAGGGTCGACCCGAGCTGGGCCCGGTCGATGCCCACGTCGCGATGGCGCAGGCGCCGCGGCGCAGGCGGCACCAGCCGCCACAGAACGATGAGCCCCAGCCCCGCCAGTAGCGCAGTGAACCAGAACACCGAGGAGAGCCCGAAGGCGGCGGCCAGCCAGGGCCCCAGCACCATGGCCACGGCGAAGGCCACGCCGATGGAGAGGCCGATGGTGGCCATGGCGGCGGTGCGCACCTGCTCCCGGGTCTGGTCGGCGAGCAGCGCCATGATGGCCGCGGCCACCGCCCCGCTGCCCTGCAGGCAGCGCCCCAGGATCACGCCGCCGATGCTATCGGCGTTGGCCGCCACCACGCTGCCGACCAGGAAGAGCAGCAGGCCGAAGGCGATGACCGGCTTGCGGCCGAGGCGGTCGGAGAGGGCGCCGAAGGGGATCTGCAGCACCGCCTGGGTCAGGCCGTAAACGCCCAGCGCCAGCCCCACCAGCAGCGGCGTGGCGCCGACCAGCTCATCGGCGTAGAGCGCCAGCACCGGCAGCACCATGAACAGGCCCAGCATGCGCGTGGCATAGAGGCCAGCCAGGCCGGAAATGGCACGCCGCTCGGTGGGGAGCAGCAGCCCGGAAACCTTTCGCATAGGGTTGTTGACGTTCCATGCTCGGGTGCGAGGCACCCCTGAGTGAATCGCATATTCTAGCGGCTCGCCACCGCCCAGGGAAAGCCGCGCCCCGGTGTCGCTTTGCCGCCGCCGCGGGCGGGCCCGTATAATCGATCTTTTGCCGCGCTCTTTTGCCGAGCTCATGAGGTGGGAATGGACAGGATTCTGGTCAGGGGTGCGCGCACCCACAACCTGAAGGATATCGACGTCGAGCTGCCCCGGGACAAGCTGATCGTGGTGACCGGGCTCTCCGGCTCCGGCAAGTCGTCGCTGGCCTTCGACACCCTCTATGCGGAGGGGCAGCGCCGCTACGTGGAGTCGCTCTCCACCTATGCCCGCCAGTTCCTGTCGATGATGGAGAAGCCCGACGTCGACCATATCGAGGGGCTCTCCCCGGCGATCTCCATCGAGCAGAAGTCCACCTCCCACAACCCCCGCTCCACCGTGGGCACCATCACCGAGATCTACGACTACCTGCGCCTGCTGTTCGCCCGGGCCGGCACGCCGCGCTGCCCGGAACACGGCGAGGACCTGGAGGCCCAGACCATCTCCCAGATGGTGGACCAGGTGCTGGCCCTGCCCGAGGGCAGCAAGCTGATGCTGCTGGCCCCGGTGGTGAAGGGGCGCAAGGGGGAGCACCTGCAGCTGCTGGCCGAGCTGCGCGCCCAGGGCTTCGTGCGCGCCATGATCGACGGCCAGGTGCTGGAGCTGGACGACGTCACGCCTCTCGACAAAAACAGGAAGCACGACATCAGCGTGGTGGTGGACCGCATCAAGGTGCGCGAGGGGCTCCAGCAGCGCCTGGCCGAGTCCTTCGAGACGGCCCTGGGCCTCTCCGACGGCGTCGCCATGATCCACTTCATGGAGGGCGAGCGCGACGATATCGCCTTCTCGGCGCGCTTCGCCTGCCCGGTGTGCGGCTACTCCATCGCCGAGCTCGAGCCGCGCATGTTCTCCTTCAACAACCCCGCCGGCGCCTGCACCACCTGCGACGGCCTGGGCGTGCAGCAGGTGTTCGACCCGGAGAAGCTGATCAGCCATCCGGAGCTCTCCCTGGCGGAGGGGGTGATCAAGGGCTGGGACCGGCGCAGCGTCTTCTACTTCAACCAGCTCCAGGCCGTGGCGGAGCACTACCGCTTCACCCTGGAGACCCCCTGGCAGGAGCTCGCCCGCCACGAGCGCGAGGTGATCCTCCACGGCAGCGGTCACGACGAGATC
>WPCG01068236.1_pt1 | contig 20356 bp, 18 predicted proteins | sample 5403311 | NCBI WGS metagenome assembly WPCG01 (sample SAMN12869467, study PRJNA574797) | sludge metagenome | isolation source: wastewater treatment of Control | place: China:Beijing | collected 2019-05-17 | reverse complement strand
TGATGTGGTACGTGACGAAAACGGCAACATCATTGTCTTAATCCTTATTCTAATGGATATTGCTATATGAGAGACGAGTAGGCGATGTGTTGCATTTTAATGTTACCAGGTCTTAATCCTTATTCTAATGGATATTGCTATATGAGGAATAAAAATCTAGTTGATTTGATTACAGATATAACGTCTTAATCCTTATTCTAATGGATATTGCTATATGAGCCAGTGCTACGATGCCTGGCACTAAATATCGACATGTCTTAATCCTTATTCTAATGGATATTGCTATATGAGCTTATGTAATTTTTAACCCCCACGATTTCAATATTGTCTTAATCCTTATTCTAATGGATATTGCTATATGAGTAAGGTAGCCAGATTAGGGGTGTTATTAGGTACAGGTCTTAATCCTTATTCTAATGGATATTGCTATATGAGCAGTCAGGATTTCATATTTCACGGATGTGATGTCTTAATCCTTATTCTAATGGATATTGCTATATGAGATCCGTTTATGCTTTAATTCTCATAAAACAAATAAAATGTCTTAATCCTTATTCTAATGGATATTGCTATATGAGACAAGGAAAATTTGACACTTTAGCTGCTGCTCTATATTAGTCTTAATCCTTATTCTAATGGATATTGCTATATGAGTTCGCTACTGAAGGTATTAGCAGCGAGATCACGATTACATGTCTTAATCCTTATTCTAATGGATATTGCTATATGAGAGCTATGAAATATTTATATGTTGATCCTGAGTTGTCTTAATCCTTATTCTAATGGATATTGCTATATGAGGCGTCTACGGAAAATGAATTAGCCGATTGGTCTACCCCGTCTTAATCCTTATTCTAATGGATATTGCTATATGAGGTACGGATCCCAATTTTACAGCAAATGGTTTTGGGTCTTAATCCTTATTCTAATGGATATTGCTATATGAGAGCAGAGAACCGTCGCCGAGTAAACTTCCTCCTCGTCTTAATCCTTATTCTAATGGATATTGCTATATGAGCAGGTGTTAGTCTACGCAACTGACGGAAAGAGTTCAGTCTTAATCCTTATTCTAATGGATATTGCTATATGAGAACTTCGGTGCTACAGGTTAAAGCAGTGCAAAAGGGTCTTAATCCTTATTCTAATGGATATTGCTATATGAGAGCAAGTTTGTTTAATTGTTTGTTTAGTAGGTATTTAGTTTTGCGAATATGCGAGATATTATTCAAAAAACAACACAAATACTATTTTTTTTATGGAGCACAAAGGTAATAGTTTTTTACATAATTTCAAAGATCTAAATAATTAATTTATTTTTTAAAAGAAATAAGTATTCTTTGTTTGCAAAATTAAATCGATATCAATAGTTTTACCAATGATTTTCATGGAATTAAGCAAATCTGTCGATATTGGAACTATTAATATACTGTCATTGTTTTCATAAAATGATTGAATGCTATGAAGGTCTGTTTTAATCCTCTCATAAACCTCTCTAGTACTATTTGATAGAAAAATAGACTTTTGAACTCTTATACACGATTGCTTAATTAAGTATTTTGACACATAGTATCTAACTTTGTTGTCTTCAATATCATACATAATAAAATACAGCATCTTATTTTTGCTTTCAGCTTTTTTTAATATTCCTAAAATTTTAGATATTCTTGTTTCTATATTATCAGTTTCTTCGATTTCAGAAACAATTAAATCAGGTGGTTTAGAACCAGAAATGCCTGCTTTTTTAATTTTTTTTAAGTCATCAAATAGTAATCCCATAATTTATAATATAGCAGAACTTATAATGTCAGCAACTAAACTATTTAACTCTTTATCTGTACCTGTTTTAGGTGATTGTACTACAGTAAAGCCCTTTTTACCATAGAAAATATTAACCTCGGCTTTTTTATTTAAATAGCATAGTTTATATTTTTTTCCATAATTTATGTTAGAAACGTCAACTATATCAATAGAGTAGTTTAATAAATTTTCTCTGATTACTTCAGTTACGCTCTCTATCTCTTTGGGTGTAAATATATTTTTTTCCTTTTTTGTAATTTTTAAATTAGGGTATAATTTTTCTTTGATTTTTGAATATATATCTTCTGTCAACTCATTTTTTTCATTTTGTACATCTGCATCATGAGTATCATTGAAAATATCTATTTCTTTAATTTTTTTATTATTCTCGTTAAAACTATCGATTGAAACATAACTTTCTAAATTGATTGTTGAGCTAATTGGGTTATAATATATATCACTATCAGAACTTAAAAAGCATGCTCTACAAACATCAAATGTTCTTTTGTCTATAACTTGTTCTAAATTATATGTTTTAGAAAAATCATAAACAAACATTTTATAAAACACACTATATAGCCCATGGTCAAAGCATTTATTATTCAACATAAAAATTACCTTCAATCCATCTTCACTAGGAGAGTTAAAGCATAGCAATACTCTATCATCTTTGCAAATATCATTTTTAACTTTTTTTATATCAAGCCCCTTTTCGTTAATATGATCTATATCTACTACAAAATATTGTGTATAAGAAAAATTGTCTGTTTTTCTATATGGTGGATTAAAATGAGCACAAACAATATATGGTAATTGTCTTTTTAGACTATTATATTTTGTTTTGTCAATTTCAGAAATTAACCTGAGTTGTTTAATCAATGTCTCAAGTTTACTTGATGGATTTTTAATTGAATTATAAAGATATTCAATACTAATCTTGACCAACTTGTCTTCTGCCGAAATTATATTATTGCCAGAGCTAATCATAATCAATATTTTTTAAATTTTTGTGCAAGTGCTTGACAGTATAAAAAAATATGTTCTAGTCTAGATCTAGAGACCCCAGAAATTTTAATAACTTCTGCTAAATAATCATTAAAAGATTGAATTACTATTCTTCGTCCTAAACTTTCTAGCCAATATGATCCATCTTCTCTAATTGAATAGAATTCTTCAGTAACTGCATTTTGTAATGAGATAGATATAACAACATAATCTGCCCAAACTCTATACAATTCTATAATATCATAAACCAGGACAGGTCTATTATAATCGTCTCTATGAAATATCCCAACATATGGATCAATTCCACTTTTAATTAAAGCACCCTCTATCTTGCTATATAACATTCCATAGGAATAATTGAGTAAACAATTAAATAAATCCTTAGCAGGATGCTTGCTTCTTTCTTTAAATTTTAAATCATTGGGAAGAATCGTATTAATAGATTTAAAATATTCTTTAGACGAAAGTGCTTCCCATCCTCTTAAACTAGGAGCAATTTCTGGGATATAATCTCCCATTAGCGAAGAGATTTTAGATTTATAGTCATCTAATCTGTTAATTGTTTTTTTAATAGAGGCATTTACAAAAGAGTCATCTCCTGAGAACATTAATAATAAAGCTTGCTGATTATCTATTTTGGCAGATATTATTTCTTTAATCCAGTGAATAGCATCATTTGAAAGCGAAAACTCAAGCTGACCCTTTCTTATTGATGATATTGAACCATATTTATTGCTCCAAACTCGTCCTTTTAAATCACCAGACTTGTCAACAAAAAGAACATCAATCTCTTTATCTACAGCCAAAAAGATAGCATCGCTACTTATTTGAACACCTTTAGCAAGAGAAATAGACTTGATGCCTTTTACGGGTATTTTCTGAACTTTTTCACAATTTGAGATGACAAAATATTCGTTCTCTTTACTTACAGAGGTCCCAAATGTATTAATAAAGATATCCATAATTAAATTTATTATCATTTATAAAATAATGTCAATTATGCTTTGTTATTTGGCCAAAGCCATGACTTGACCCTTTGCCCAATCCAATATCGTCAGTCAATAAGATATTCGTGTTAAATTTTGCATCAAAAGATACAAGAAAAACACCTTTATGTTTTATCATTTTTGTGGGACTCATTTCAGTTATTTTACAAATAATTCTGTGTTCTATATTAAATGAAATGCCTTTGCATAAAGATATTATATTCCCGATTAATACATTTTCCAGTATCTCTATTTGATCTATTAAAGAGTTGCTGTTTAAGTATTTCTTATAATTCGTCTCATTTAAAGGCAGCCACTTAGTTATTTTATAAGAAATATTTTCACTGATGATATTAGGAATAAATTCTTCATATGTTATACTCTCTAACTGCAGTACAACAGCTTTTTTCCCAATAAAAACAGGTTGATCAAAACATTTAATTAGCCCCTCAATCATATCTACTTTTTCTCCAATTGCAATTATAGCTGCTTTATTGTCTATAATTTTATACTGAATCAATGGATATCTGTAAATATATCCATTGATATTATCGTGATTATGATATATATTGTTCGAGGTATTATATAGAGATAAAATAGCTCCTCGAAATAATGGTATCTCAAAAAAAGAAATTTTATTCTTAAATAAAACAACTATTTTCTTCATTAGCTTTAAATTTCTATTAAGATTATAGACAATATTATATTAGTATATTTAATATCATAAAGTTAATAAAAATAACCATACTTCAGTATTACTATGATTTAAAATCTTTGTCATTGTATCGTTTATAAATGGATATATATTGTTTGTATGTGCTATATTAAAGATTTATAGATATTTATTTGCAAAAAAGCATTATTTAAAATATATTTACAATACATAATTAGAACAGTATCTAATAAAAAACAAGCATATAGAAGGAGCTGGTTACGCTATGGAATATTAGTTCATAAATAAAATAAACATAAAATATGAAATACTTATATGGGGCTGCCATACAAGGCATACAAAGTTTTATCTTTCAAACTGATAAATTAAAGGAAATAGTTGGAGCTAGTGAGTTGGTAGAAAGAATATGTACGGAATTTTTCAAGAATGAATTTGATGATGGTGCTTTTAATGAGGAAAACAAACTTCTTTCTGCAGCTGGTAATATTAAATACATTTTTGATAATGAGGCAGATTGTAAAAAAATTGTACTTGAATTTCCTTTATCAGTTATGAAAATAGCTCCTGGAATAACAATTAGTCAAGCAGTTGTAAAGTATAGCCAAGGAGAGTTGAATGAAGCACTTTCCTTACTAGAAGAGAAGCTAAAGGCACAAAGAAACAAGGTAAGTGTCCCCGTAGAGATTGGCTATATGGGAATAGGCCGCGTGAGGAGAACGGGAGGTTTAGCATTTAATGAAAGTCCTAGTCCTATTGGATCTTCTGAAGAGGAAAATATTTTGGATAAATTGACAATCAAGAAGATTAATGAATATAGAAATCAAAACTCTTTATTCAAGAAAATTTCAAACAACTTAGACTTAGAAGATCGAGAAAATGATTTATGGAACGATACCGATAAGCTTTTTATGAGAGAAAGTAAATCTTGGATTGCAGTAGTTCACGCAGACGGAAACGGATTGGGGAGTATAATACAAAACCTAAATAAAAATCTAAAAGAGCATAGCGATGATGATGTTAGAAATGCATTCAAGTCATTCTCGCAAGCTTTAGACAAAGCAACAATAACTGCTGCTCAAATAGCTTTTGAAAAAGTAATAAAACCCAAGAAGGAGAATGGAGTCCCTTATCCGATAAGGCCCATAATACTTGGGGGTGATGATATGACTGCAATTGTACAAGCAGAATTGGCCCTAGACTATACAGTTGCATTTTTAAATGAATTTCAAAAAGCAAGTGCACGCGAGCTAATGTTTTTAAAGAAGGACTACAGTATAACTGGGTTTGAAAATGGAATAAGCTCTTGTGCTGGAATAGCTTATGTCAAAAAATCATACCCATTTCATTATGCAATAAACTTGGCAGAAAAACTCTGTACAGAGGCTAAGTATTTTGTAAAAAAAATTGTGGGATATCAGGGTATGGTTCCTAGGTCTGCTCTTTCTTTCTTTAAAATTCAAGACTCTTTTATAGAGACCGATCTTAAATCTATAAAACAAAGGTCGCTAGAGGCAATAAATCTATCATTTGATTATGGACCTTATTTAATTGGCGAATCTATAAATGGTCACGCAGATATAATTAGTTTGATAAATAAAAAAAAGACTATTGAAGACTGGAATAGCGAATATAAAGATGATGCCAATGGAATCTCTAAACTAAGACAATGGGTTACGGAGACTTTTAAAGATGAAAGCACAGCAGACTTTATGTTAGATAGAATGGAAACTGTAAATAGGCAATTCATTGAAAAAATTGGGGAAATTAAAGAACTAGATAATAAAACAGGTAAATACAAATCTATTGTGTATGACCTTATCCAACTAACCTCTTTAAAATAAATACTATGAAATATAAAATTAGCATTTTAAGCGACTGGCATATTGGCTCAGGTCTTTCTTCAGGTGCTGAGTCAGATGCAAACGTACTTAAAGATCCAGATAACCTCCCATATATTCCAGGGAAAACCGTAAAAGGTCTTTTTAAAGCAGCATTAATGGAAATGCCTCTGAGTGTTGTTAGTGAAATTGACATAACTCGTATTTTTGAAAGTGGCTCTACTTTTTTCTCTAATGCCTATCTTTCTAAAGAGGAGAGGGATGAAGCCAAGTGCTATAATAACTTTTTGTACCGAAAAATAGCTTATACCTCAATTGGAGAGAATGGTATTGCTCTTAATCATTCATTACGAACAATGGAAGTTTGTATTCCTCTGGTTTTACAAGGAGAAATCACAGGCTTTTGCGAAAAGAAGGACAGAATCTTTTTGGAAATGGCTGCTAAATGGATTCGCGGCATTGGTGTAAACCGAAATAGGGGTATGGGCAGATGTAAGATTCAAATCACGAATAAATAGCAGATTATGCAAGAGATATACTTTAAATGTACACTTATATCTGATGTCGTTTTAAATAGTAAAATGGCAACGGAAGGTAATATGACAACTCTAAACTATATCCCTGGAAGTAATTTCCTTGGTATTGTTGCAAAAGAGTTATACAAAGATTTATCACCTGAAAAATCACTTAGACTTTTTCATTCAAAAGAAGTACTATTTGGAGATGCTGTAATTTCTAAAGACAATGAAGAATACTATCCAGTACCTTTCAGTTATATGCAAATAAAAGGTAATGAGCAACTAGGTATAGATAATGTATATCTATACCACCTTATAAATAAAGAAAATGCACCAAAAACCGATGGTAGTTTCAATGCGCAACTTAAACAAAAAAGAGAAGGTTACATATCTGCTATGGGCAATATGATAAAAAATCCTCAAAAAACGTTCTCTTTAAAATCAGCTCATGACCCTATTACGCGTAGGTCTAAAGAGGGTGCTATGTTTGGTTTTGAATCTTTAAAATCAGGCCAGGAATTTTTATTTTCAATTAAAAGTCAAAATATAGAATTGCTAGATACAGCCAAAAATGCAATAGTTGGATTAAAGCGATTGGGCAAATCAAAATCTGCAGAATTTGGACAAGTATACATTGAAGAGTTAAAAATACCACCTAAAAAAACGACAACATTCGACTCTCAAGAATTTTGTTTAGCATATGCAAAAAGTGATATATGTTTTTTTGATGAATATTTTCTGCAACCAACATTCCAGCCAACAGCAAAGCAGTTTGGTCTTGAAGGTGAAATAGATTGGACTAAATCTCAAATTAGAACTTACTCTTACTCCCCATGGAATGGGCAAAGAAATACTACTGAATCGCAAAGATACTGCATTTTAGCGGGCTCTGTTTTTTATATCAACAAGGGAAATAGAGCAGGTGAGATAACTGTTGGAGAGTATCAAGCAGAAGGTTTTGGCAGAGTTATTATCAACCCTATTTTTTTGGAAGGTAACCCACAAAATGCTTTACTCAAGTTTTCTTTAAATGAATGCACAAAACAATCGCATATTAAATACGACAACCCAACTCCTCATACAATCTTAGGTAAATTTTTAGCTAATAAGAAAGAACAAAAAGATAGAGAATTGAAACTATCAAAAGCTGTTTCTGATACCGTAAAAAATGACAGTTCCTCTTTGTTAGAAATTCCAGCTAGTCAGTGGGGTAACATTAGAAATTATGCAATAAAAGCCACAACCATATTCAGCCTTCATGAAGATTTATTTAGAGAGTCTAATGATGATACTAAAAAAGGTTATCTTGTCAAAGGTGTCGCATATGACCGTCATTGGAATAAAAAAAATAATAAAGCACTCAAAGAATTTAAAGAAGTCTGCAAAAATAACGAAGAATTTGGGCCAGACTTCATTGCTAAGTATGCAGCTGAAATAGTGAAGAAAATCCAACAAAAAGGCAATAATCATGGAGAATAGAAATAATTATAAGTTCATAGCGCGAATAAAGGTTGAGTCTCTTACCCCATTATTTGTAGGTAGTGGCAATGACTCTCTACTAAAGGATGCTATAGTTCAAAAAGATTTTCGAGGGCTTCCAGTAATTCCTGGCACAGCCTTAGCTGGTGTTTTAAGGCATTCATTTTTAGATTCATATAAAAAGTCGGACTTGGTCAAATATTCCCAAAAAGAACAAGACAGATATTTTAATCTATTAGATCTTTTTGGTGCACAGTTTAGAGAAAGGTCATCCGAGGAGAAAAGTGAAAAAGAATTGTTTACTTTATGGTACAAAAAAAGAAATAAGGTTAGTACATCAAAGATTCCAGATGGATTAGGATCTAGATTAAAAGTCAGCACTGCATATTTTATTTTGCAAGATGGCAAGGTTGCCGAAGATTTAACTACACAAGTTGATCCCAATATAGTTGCCAGGATGACAAATTTACCCCTTAGAAAGCATGTAAGGATTAGCGATAAAGGTGTAGCTAAAAAAAGTGCATTGTTTGACAATGAAGTTGTCTACAAAGGAGCTAGGTTTTTATTTGAAATTGAACTCACAGGAACACAGGAAGACAAAGATATATGGGTTGATGTCATAAATAGTGTAAAAAGTCCTCTTTTTAGAATTGGACAAGGAACACGTAATGGTTATGGACGATTAAAAGTTACAGAAGTATATAATAAAGTTTATGATATTAACGTTAATAGTGAGTTTGATGAATATTTAAATTTTGATCCGTCTTTTAATTCAACATTAAAATTTGAAAAGGTAGATCAAACATCTGAAAATAATTGCTTAACATATAAATTATCATTAAAGCCCGATCGTTTCTTTATTTTTAGTGATGGATTTGGTGATAATGAAGTTGATAATAAGCCTCTTAAAGAAGAAGTTATCAAATACAACAATGGCAATATTACATTTGATGAACACACAGTTATTCCTGCTGCATCTATTAAAGGGGCAATTTCTCATAGGGTAGCTTTTCATTATAATAAGCTAAAGAAGTGTTATGTCGATAAAACAAGTGATTTGTCAGAATACATAGGAGATAACAACAGAGCTGTAAAATTACTATTTGGGTATAAAAGTGATTCAAAGTCTAAAGGAGATAGTGGAAGTCGTGGAGTCGTTGTAATGGATGATTTATTTTACGACAATATTGATAATGAAAAAATTTTTAATCATGTGGCCATTGACCGCTTTACGGGAGGTGCCATTAATGGAGCGTTATTTTCTGAGAAGGTGTCATCTAGTGATAAAATTGAATTCTTAATCTATATTACACATAATGATATTGAAAAAGATATTCTACAAGCCTTTGAAGAAGCATTAAAAGATATATGCAAGGGTCTTCTACCATTAGGAGGAATGACTACCAAAGGTCACGGTATGTTTACAGGAGAACTATGGAAAAATGACGAATCGATTTTTGCTTATAAAATAGATAAATTATCATGAAATCAATAAACGACATACCAAAAAGTAAATACGAAGGGTATATATGGTATTCAAATGAGAAGCAACCCATAGTACTTTCCGGCAAAGATTATTTTTCTTTTGACGAAAATGAGAACGATAATCCATTTGTGATAGAGGCATTATTGTTTGATAAAGAGAATCAAGTATCCATAACAATCAGACATACTGGAACGTTTTTAATTAAAATTTTTGACCTTAAAAACCTACCTCAAAACGCTATACTTTCCGATACTAAAGAGTATTATCCTCATAGGCTTGGTAATGAAGTTTCCAAGGTTTGCTTTAAACAATTATGGATTCCCGAAAAAGATCTTAACTGTGAAGAGATGGAAGTGTTTAATATGAAAGCATTCATCTTCACTGGATTTAAATACAAATAAAATTTTTGTACAATGGACGTAAAATCTACATATAATTTTGTGCCAGCACCAATGAATGATGGTGTGTACTTTGTTGAATGGGCAAATCAAGTTAATCATGACGTACCATTCTCAGATGGCGAAAGTGGGGAGATTGAGATATCAATAACAGCTAAAACCCCCATCTTCATTAGAAATGGTCATAGTAAGGACAATAAAGAAACATCCTTTTCAAATTACAAAGAAAAGTATTTCATTCCCGGATCATCTTTAAAAGGAATGTTTCGTAATGTATTGGAAATTTTGAGCTGTTCCAAGTTAAACAAAAAAATGGTGTCAAACAGCAGATATTCATTCCGTGACCTAACTAAAGGTAGTTTATACATGGAGTCATATAACCCATTTAAGGTTAAGGCGGGATGGTTGAAGCAAAAAGTTGATGGAAAATGGGAGATTTATGAATGTGAAGATTTTTATCTGATACATCATGAAGAGGTTGACAAAGCACTAGGTACAACTTTTAGAAAAGAGTTCCTTGAAAAAGTTCCAAGTGATAAAAAAGCTCCAAGTGATAAATCGGCTATGTATAAATATGATTTAATTAAAAATAAAGTTAGAAGTTTAGACATCAAATTTACGCTAAAAGTGGTTGATAAAAGAAAAAAGGCAATTTTTGATGAAGAAGGAGAATACTCTGGAAGGATTGTTTTTACTGGTCAATCAAGTAAAAGGAATGAAGGTAAGAAACCATCAGGAAAAGTACATGAGTTTGTTTTTGTTGGTAAAAAGTTATCATCGCCTATTAAGGTCGGTGAAGAGCAACAAGAAGATTTTAAATTTATATATTATAATGATGAAAGTAATAACATCTCAAAGGATTGGAAATATTGGAGAGATAAATTAGAGGGAGGTTCCGAAATTCCTGTTTTTTTTACTAAAAATCATGACGATAAAACTTTAAATCATTTTGGATTGGCGTTTATGTACAAGTTGCCTTACAATAACAGTATCCATCAAATGAATCCTATAAAAAGCTATGATAATAATCTGGATATGGCAGAAACAATTTTTGGAAGAACAGCAGACCATAAAGATGATCACTCATTAAAGGGGAGAGTGTTTATAGGGAATGCTTTTTCTGATAATGCAAAACCAGTTGATAGTGAAAATAATAAAAAAGATATTTTTGCAACACCAAAGGCTTCATATTATCCATTCTACCTAGTGCAAGATAAATATAATAAACCTTATATCACCTATCAAGATGATGGCACATTAAGAGGATTTAAAAGATATCCAGTTAGAACAAAAATAAGTAATAGGGATTACACAGAAGAGCAAAAAAAAAATACTAATGTATTTTCCGAATATTCGCCTTTATGTGAAGGTTCTAAGTTCAATGCAAAAATTAGGTTTCATAATTTAAGAAAAATCGAAATAGGAGCACTTATTTCGGCAATTACTTTTAACAATCAAAAAAACTGTTTCCATTCACTAGGTGGAGCTAAATCGTATGGATATGGTAAAGTTGATGTAAAAATAGTAGGTACCAAATATCTGGAATTAGATCAAATGGAGTATTTACTTGAATTTGAAAATGCTATTGGTAAAGATAGATTGGAGAAGCAGTTAAAAGAATTAATCTCAATGGCAAGTAATACAGAAGAAAAAAACTTAGAGTACCCATTACTAACCAAAAACAATAACGAATTCATAGAATACAAAAAAAAGAATCAAAACCTCAAGTCTTTTACATCAATTAACAATCAAAATGTCGAATTAGTAAGTACTATTAAAGAAAGAGAAAAAGAACAAAAAGATAAGGAAGATAAAGAGAAACAACAAAAAGAGAGAGAGAAAGAGAGAGAGAAAGAGATAGAAATCTTGGCTGAAAACTTAATTAAAACAGGTACTATTGAAGATCTCCTGGAGTTTATCAAAAATCATCCGACAAATAGGCATATTCCCAATTTTGAGGTTAAATTAAAGGAATTGCAGATTCTGAAAAAAAAGGAGAAAGCCAATGAGATGCAAGGCAAAAAAATATCGGGTTTAACTGGGCGCATAGAAGAAGATAAGAAAATACTTAATAAGATGTTGGAAAATAAATATTTCTCTTTTTCTGAAAGTCAAAAAGATGACATAATTGAAAACATAAAAATAGCATGGAAACAAGATAATAAGAGTTTTTACAAAAAGAAAAAACTGGCAAAAATTACTGAATTTCCTTGGACTAATATCAAAGAATGGATCGGTGAGACTAAAGCACAAGATTTATATAGTGAATTAGTTTTAAATAAATAACAAAGATTAGAATAAGTCATGGGTAGAAAAGTTTTTATATCATTCTTAGGTACAGGAACATACAAAGAATGCCGTTATGTATCGAAGTATAAAGGAGAGAGCGAAGTTGTAAAATATGTACAGACCGCAATATCTGATTTATATTGCTCTGATTTTACAGAAGATGATATTGTATACATATTCCTTACAGAAGGTGCAAAAACTAAAAATTGGGATAGTCTCAAAGCAGAACTAGATATAAAAGGAGCAAACTATGAACCAATATATGATTTGCCTAACGGATATTCAGAAGAAGAGATTTGGAGGATATTCGATATAGTATTTAGTAAATTACAAAATAACGATTCTGTTATATTTGATATTACACACAGTTTTCGTTCACTTCCAATGTTAGGCATTGTACTACTCAGATATGCCAAATTATTGAAAAATATAACAGTAGAAAATATTTTTTATGGTGTCTTTGAAACCCTTGGTCCATCACATTTAATTGATGATGCTATCCCTAATCCTAAAGATCGTAAAGCTCCATTAATTGATTTGAGTACATTCTCAGCAATAGAGTCATGGACTTTTGGTGCAGATACTTTTGTCAAAACGGGTTCTGTTAAGCTAATCAAAGATCTAACAATGCAAGACATTAATCCTATTTTGGCTAACACTCAAGGAAGAGATACTACAGCAAATGAAATTAGAACTTTGATGAAATCTTTGGATCATATAAGTGATTATATAATTACAAATAGAGGTAAGAAAATATATGAAACTAACGAATTTCAAAATGTATTTAGATCTCTTGAGTTTTTAACAAAAGATAATCAGGATATTTTACCCCCATTAAAACCTTTATTGAATAAAATTGAGGATAAACTAAATATTTTTCGTGATGATATGCATAATTGGGAGGCTTCAGTGAAGTGGTGTATTCAACATAATCTTATTCAACAAGCAATAACTCAGTTACAAGAAGGTATCATATCTAATTTATGTGATGAGTACAAATTATCTTTTTTAAATCATGAAGACAGAGAAATTGTTTCTTCTGCGTTCAATATTTTGGAATTAAATATTAATGAAGATGAATGGAAAAAGGAAATACGTTCTAGAAAAGATAAAATCAAAGAAATAATGACATCATATTTTGTAAAAGAATATGTTAAAAATTTTGCTAGATTGAAAAATTTAAGGAATGATATCAACCATTGCGGATACTTAATAAATTCTAAAAGTAATGGTAAATCGTTCAAACAAGAAATTGAAGATCTATTCAATTATTATATAGAAAAAAAGCATTTAATTAAAAAAAAGCCAGTTATGATTAATCTCTCTAATCATCCAACAGAAAACTGGACCGATATACAGAAAAATGAAGCCCTTAAAGAGTGTGAAGATATTATAGATATACCCTTTCCTCAAATAGATCCAACATGCTCTTCAGATATGATTGGTGAATTAGCTATCTCTTATATTGAGAAAATTAAGACCTATCAACCGTGTATAGTTCACATTATGGGAGAGATGACTTTTACATATAATATTGTGAAAAATTTAAAAGAGGTAGGAATAAAATGCATCGCTAGTACTACTGATAGACTCTCCGATATAAATAATGATGTAAAAACTTCTATTTTTAAGTTTATTGGGTTTAGAGAATATTAATTGAATTTATTTAATTTGAATTTATGCCACTGACTTCACACCAACAAAGAGTATTTGATCAAATGTGGGCGTTTATTGAAGATCCAACATCAAAAGTATTTATTTTGACAGGGTATGCAGGTACAGGAAAAACCTTTTTAATAAAAGATCTAAGTATCAGACTTAAACAAGAAAATAAAAAATTTTCATTACTAGCTTCTACGGGTCGAGCTGCTTCAGTCTTAAGAGAGAAGACGGAATTAGGTGCAAAGACTATTCATTCTGAATTGTACTTATTTTCAGAAGTAGAAGGGGATAATAAAGAAATTCCACTAGATGCTACAATAGATGAGTATGGACAAATGAGACTTATTTTTACAGTTAGGCAATATGATAATACCGCTAGTAAAATATACATTGTTGATGAATCATCTATGATCAGTGATGTTGACACAAGTACAACGTCATATGCACGATTTGGCTCTGGTAGATTATTGTTTGATTTGATGAAAACAGTAGGTAATAACAAGATCATATTTATTGGTGATCCATGTCAGCTTTCTCCCGTTTGTCAAGATTACAGTCCAGCTCTTACAACTGATTGGTTTAATAAATACAATCATAATGTTATTGTTTCTAGTTTGTCAGAGATTATTCGTCATGATAGTGACAGTGGCATCTTAGCCTTAGCGACGAGAGTGCGTTCTTTATTGGAAAAACCTATAAAGAGTCTTTGGATTAAGTTGCAAGCTACAAACACACCTAATGTACATATTTATAATGATGAGTCTTTAAAGGAAATGTTTGCTATGACTCTAGAGATTGAGGGATATGATAATTGCATTGGAATAAGTTACTCAAATAGAACCTGCCATTATCTGAATAATTACATTAGAAAAAGAAGATACAAAGAAGCACATCCTAAATTGCAAAAGGGAGATATCTTGATGGTTACACAAAACAACTATTTGGTAGATTTGGTCAATGGCGATTTTATTGAAGTCTTGTATATTGAAAATACTTTTAATCATAAGGGATTTCAATTTGGTCAATTAAGAGTTAAAGCAAAGCATAATCAAAATGAGTATAATGTATTATTATGTTATGATTCTTTATTGCAAACAAACGGTAACTTGAGTATTGATCAACAAAGATTATTGATGATTGATTTTAGACAACGTATGAAAAAAATAGGGATTAATCCCAAAAACCCATTATATGCTATAGGATTGAAAGAGGATAAATACTTAAATAGTTTAAGAGCATCTTTTGGATATGCTGTTACGTGTCACAAATCTCAAGGTGGAGAATGGGATAATGTTTTTTTGTTTTTGGATAAAGGAATGTATCATATGGGTGCTGTAAATCTTGCAAAATGGTGGTATACAGCAATTACAAGAGCTAAGAAAAATCTATATCTGACAAATGGATGGTGGATAAAATAACATTTGATACAATACTTTTTCCTTTGAATAAAATAAAAGAATAATGCCTGAAGTAGTAAACGATAAAAAAGTATTTTCCTTACTCGAAGTTACGAAAAGCATACAGAAGACAATTGTAGAACGATACAAAAGTTCTTTTTGGATAAAAGCTGAAATGAACAAGTTGAATTTGTATAAACAATCAGGGCATTGTTATCCGGAACTTGTTGAAAAGCAAGGTGGGAAAGTAATTGCTCAAATAAAATCAAATTTATGGAAAGATGACTACATTAAGATTAATAACTCTTTCCAGAGGATTTTAAAAGAACCATTGAAAGACGGCATAAAAATTCTTTTTCTTGCAAAGATTTCCTTTGACCCGGTATTTGGACTAGCACTTAGAATAATTGACATTGATCCAAGTTACACCTTAGGCGACCTTGAAAGAGAAAAACAGGAAACAATAAAGAAATTGAAAGAAGAGGGAATATTCGGCCAAAATAAGACGCTTCCTTTTGCACTCCTTCCACAGAGAATTGCAATTATTTCAGATGAAACGAGTAAAGGATATGCCGATTTTCTAAAAGTAATTGATAATAATCCATGGAATTACAAATATTTCTATATATTGTTTCCTTCTCTTCTCCAAGGAGAAAAAGCTGTAGATGGAATTATTAATCAGCTAAGGAGAATCAAAAAAGTGAGAAATCATTTTGATGTTGTTGCAATCATAAGGGGCGGTGGTGGTGATATAGGATTATCTTGCTACAATAATTATTTACTTGCAAAAGAAATTGCATTGTTCCCAATTCCTATTATAACAGGTATTGGTCATGCAACAAATGAAACAGTTGCAGAGATGATTTCATTTTCAAATGAAATTACACCTACAAAGTTGGCAGAATATCTTTTGCAAAAATTTCACAACTTTTCTGTTCCAGTTCAAAAAGCGGAGGAGGTAATTATCGATAAATCCAAAAGATTAATTAGTGAAGAAAAAACAAAATTTCAATCGGAGGTAAAATTATTTCGTTCCGTTACAGAAAATATTTTGATTAAAAATAGAAATCAAATTAAAGGCGAAGTTCAATCTTTATTTCAGCAATCAAATTTTCTTTTTAAAAATGAAAAAGAATATTTGTTTTCTATTAGGGAAGATATTAGGAAAGGAATAAACACATATTGTAATACGGCAAAGCAAGAAATTAAACAGTTTGCTTTGACAATGAAAAAAGATGTTAGAACTCAACTTAACGCTGCTAATTTGATTATAAATCAAAATGCTAACCAAGTAGTAAGGGGTTCGAGAGTTTTACTTATATCAAGGAAGGATAAAATTGTTCATTTGAAGGAGCGTTTTTCAGAAAAAACTTTATTGCTTTTGAAGAATGAAACAGTTGAACTAAATAATATTGAGAAAAATGTGAATAATATGAACCCAAAAGAAGTTATGAGGCGTGGTTACAGCATAACTCTTATACATGGAAAAGCAATAAAGAATTTTGACGAGGTAAAAGAAGGAGATACAATAAATACATTGGTATTTGAGGGCAATATAATTAGCACTGTAAAATCATCATCAAAACCAAATGAACTATGAGTGAAAAAGTTAATTACACCCAAGCATTTAAAGAATTGCAGGAAATTGTTTCCGAAATTGAAAAAGGAGAAATATCTGTTGACGAACTTTCAGAAAAGGTAAAAAGAGCAGCTCTGCTAATTAAAATTTGTAAAACAAAACTTGCAACAACAGAAGAGGATGTTAATAAAATTCTTAAGGAACTTGATACAGCAACGAAAGATGATTAGCTATTCTGTTCCATTCAAAATAAAGACAAATAAGTTAGCATAAGTTAATTAAATTTGTTTGATTAGTTTAATTATGCTTAAAAAAGGAATATACGAACATATTATAAATCAGGAGACTGATAAACTGATAAGTGATTCTGTGGAGTCTGGATTGGTGTGTAGCTATTCTGGTCCATGCTGGTTCTTCGTCACATTTGGTGCAAAATTGGCAATAAAACCACGACAATAAATCTACAGATAAGCATTTGATAATCAATAAAATAAATACGTAAAAGTTAGCATAATCAAATCATTTTTATTAACTTTAAAGTTCTGACTTCTAAAGAATTAAAGATGTTTAACGATGCTAACTCAGTCAAATGTAATAATTTTTCAATTAATAAACGGTCTCTACAATGTTTTTTTGGGATTCCAGGTGTAATTTTTTACGACTCTAATATTACAGATAACTCAATATTACTTTTTGCTTGACTATTCTGGAGATATAGGGCCACTATTCTGGCGCATATGGGGCCAGTTACAGTTTTCTTGCTTTGATGACAAAAGTGCATAAAAAAAATATATTATTATTTATTCTCTGAGAGATTTTTTTGATTTTATTTCTATTCTAAATGCTCCATTTACCAGTCTATCCATAATGGCATCAGCAATCGTACTTTCACCAATGATATCATACCACACTTTTACTGGTAGCTGAGAGCTTATTATTGTTGATTTTATTCCATATCTATCCTCCATTATCTCCAGCATAATTAGTCGATCAATATCATCAAGTATATGTAGTCCAAAATCATCTATTATCAAAAGATCCTGCTTTGCAATCTTGGCTACTAGCTTACAGTAAGTATCATCTGCTTTAGCATTTTTGAGTTTAGCAAAGAGTTTTTGAGCATTGTAATACATCACCTTATATCCATTATAGCAAGCCTGATGTCCAAAAGCAGAAGCAAGATAACTTTTTCCTGTTCCAGTAAATCCTGTTATTAATATATTCTTTGCCTGTGTAATATAAGAGCAATCAGACAACCTAATAATTTGAGACTTATCTAGCCCTCTATCATCGTCGTATCTTATATTTTCAATAGCTGCCTGATACCTGAACTTAGCCTCTTTTAAAGCTCTTTCTATTCTGTTATTTTCTCTATTATCCCATTCTGCATTAATTAGCATTGTTAAGAGTTCTTCGTTGGTTATAGCATCACACTGTCCTGATCCTATCATGTTTTTGTAGAGGCTATGCATTCCGTCTAGCCTCATTGAGTTCATTTTACTTAGTATATTATTGCTATCCATAACTGTATTATTTATAATATTGAGCTCCTCTAATATTCTCGTGTTTAGGTAGTGTTGTGATATTTTCCACTGGTGTACTAATATTACTATCCAGACTATTAGCTAAGATGTTCTTTAAAGTTGTATAATCATATACTCTATAAGCTAAAGCTCTTTTGCATGCATTTGTAAGCCTATAATTCCCGTATTTCTTACTTAAGTGAACAACTCCTTCGTACATTCTTCTTGCCAAATGAGGATATGTGCTATTAGAGATCATATTTCTCATAAATTCTTCTACAATCTGGTCTATAGTACTTCCCCATATGTAAGCAACAGAAGGCTCCCATTGGTCAACATATCGATGATTTGGATGCCTATGCTCATCTTTTGTAGAGTAGCCATTCTCCTTATCACTCCTTATGTGTGATGCTATTTGCTGATTATTGTAATAAAAGCATATTGTACTAGAAGATACAACAGCTTTAATTCTTTTTCCAGTATATTTATATGGCACACTATAGCTGTGTCTATCCTTATTAAAAAAGACATGATACTCTTTGTTTACCTTAAGTTTATATGATTTAGTTATCTCGTATCTATTTACTGGTAATGGCATAAGAGCACTCTTTTCATGCTTTTCAAATAGGTCTTTGCGACTATAATCTCTATTCTGAAAGTTCTTAGCCACAGCAATAGCAACTAGCTCTTTTATTCTCTTATTAAGCTCTATGAGTCCGTAAGGTAGTTTATCCCTAAGAGGAGCAAATACAGTTGTATAGACCACATTAATAATACTCTCTACTAATGCCTTGTCTTGAGGTTTCCTGGATCTGGCTGGACTTACAATTGCCCCATAATGATTAGCCATAGAGAGAAATGTATTATTGATTACTGGTTGATACTTATCTGCAGTAGTTACACCTGACTTAAGGTTATCTGGAATAAGCACTTTTGGAACTCCCCCAAAATTATGGAGAGCATTACTTACTGCCATTGTAAAGTCTTCTACTTTTTGGCTATCAACGGCTTCTACTTCAAACATCCTGCTTCCACCAAGTATGGTAACCAGAACTTCAGCTTCTATAACCTTACTTGAATTAGAACAAAAATATTTAAGTTTATCTCCTGTAAAGTCTATAAACATCTCCTGCCCATATTCATGCTCAAGATGCATTGAGACATTTTCACTATTTAGCCACTGCTGATAGTGGTGACACATCTGAGAATAGCTGTAACCTTGAGATCGAGTCCTACGATACTCCTCCCATAAAATAAACCTAGTAACACCTGTTCTCTTGAGTTCTTTCTTAAAGTAGGGAAATTGACTCTCCAAGTACTTATACTCTTCGCTTGTATCAAAGTATGAAGTTTCAGTCTTAAATAATGCCTCTAGTTCTTGGTCAGAAATAGTTTGAAGAATTTTTTTAGTTAAACTTAACTCCTTACTTTTTGAAAAATAATGACTTACTGTTTTTCGGTCAATCTGTAAACACCGAGATATCTCTCTTTGAGAGACACCCTGTTCGATAAATTGCAAAATTTGTTTTACTTTGCTCATTGTTATAAGTTTTCCTGCCATATAAGGTCATTTTGTGTGCAACTACAAAAATAACCTATGTGCTTAAAAACTGTAACTGGAGGAGAGCTTGCTCTCCTTCTTTATTTTATGAAATGGCCCAGTATGCGCCAGAACGGTGGCCCAGTATGCGCCAGAATGGTGGCCCAGCATGGACCAGAATAGCTA
>WPCG01095860.1_pt1 | contig 20357 bp, 16 predicted proteins | sample 5403311 | NCBI WGS metagenome assembly WPCG01 (sample SAMN12869467, study PRJNA574797) | sludge metagenome | isolation source: wastewater treatment of Control | place: China:Beijing | collected 2019-05-17 | reverse complement strand
AACAATGTGCTTAATTTTGACAAGAAGTTCGTGGCATTCACATTCTTTTTCAATTGGCAGCACTCTACCAAAAAATCCTGCTTTATTATACTCAAAATCGACAATAGAAGACTTACCATTTTTTTCAAAAGTATATCTCTCTCTATATTCTAGATGTTTAATATCAGAAATTACTTCTCCATTTGATAATTCTTTGATGATAAAATCGAATAAAATTTTTAAGAATGGCTTTTCTTTTTCAATTTCTACATCAAATTCTATGTGCGGAATAATAACACCCGTATTATTTCTATCTACTTCAATTGGTATAGAATTATCTAGTATTTTTGTAATTTCTTCAAATAACTCATCTGAATTAGTTTGGGCTGATAGCTTTTGATAATTGCTATTAAATACATTCTAACGATTAAGCCAGTATTTAAATGATGCTTTTTGTGCTTCTCTCTTGAAGATATAGCGTACTTCATACTCTATCCTTTGCCATGCTGCAATATCTATGTGGAACTTTCGTAAATTGTACCATCTGTAAATGAAATGATCTTGTATTGCTAAAGGCTCATTAGTCAAACCTAATTTTTCTAATTCTGGTATAACTACATTAATATTGATTATTTTCAAATGATTTGATTGCCCACTAAACTCACTAAGTGCTTGTTGAACATTCACATCAATAAAATTCATGTCAGAAAAGGATGAAAAATATGGAGGATTGATACAAAAAAGATTCTTAGATGCCCTATTAACTGCAGTATATGCCCAACGATAGAAATCTGAATTAGTTTTACCAGATCGATTATGTTCCGATTCATAATAATTGAAATTGGTTTGTACTCCTATATCCAAAAAAACAAAGGCGTTCTCCCATTCGCCTCCCTGGGCTTTATGGCAGGTAACAGCATAACCATATTTTAAAAGAATGCAGTTTATGTACTTATCATTGATAATAGCTTCCTTGAATTCTTCTGTTCCTTTTTTAAGTTTTGGATGCCTATTCTTAAAATCTATATAAAGAGCTCTTTGCTCTTCGGGTTTTAAGTAATTATCACCATATAGATAGTTTTCTAAAATAAATCCGTTTATGTTTTTAGGCTGATTATTTTCATCTGGTAAAACAAGACTTATTCTTCGCCATGTAAGTCTCACACTTTGGGTTTTACCTCCTTTAGAATAAAAACATACCTCTCTACTTTCAACTGATTGACTTGATTCTGAATCAATAGCGAATTCACCGTTCATTATGTCCAAACGATAATTGTTAGATTCAATGATTACAGTATCAGATGGCTGAATAGGTAAATCAATACCAAATTTATCTTTACGGATAGCAAGGTTCAATTCAAGTGCCGTTTTGTTTTTATAGCAAATGATAATTTTCTCCTGTTGTTGAGACTTATAAGTTTCAAGATAATCATGGTAGGCGGGGTTAAAAATGTCTCGTTTATTTTCTCTCAAATCAAAGTCATTAAAGTAACCATAAGTAAGACACTGCCTGATTTTAGTTGCTGAAATCAATATACTATTATTAGCATCTTGACGTTTTACATCCGTCATTTCTACTTGAGAAACAGAAACTTTGTATAAATCAGCTATGTATTCTAATTCAAGTGTAGGAGAGAAGTTCATACCAATTGGTGGCAACTGAGCAGGATCTCCTATGAAAATAATTTTGCTGGATATAGTCGGTTCACTAATTCTTCCATAAGTCATAAGGTCTCGCAGCAAATATCCACTACCAAATCGGTAAAACTCTCCTTGGTTTAAAGTATCGCTTATCATAGAAGCTTCATCCACTATAAGCAACGAATTATGAACTTCTGGATTAATTCTAATTTTATATTCATACAAAAACGAAATATCATTCTCTTCTTCACCTTTATTAATTTCCTGCAATTTTTCAAAGCAGTAAATACCTTTGTGAATAGTTGTGGATTTAAGGCCTGTTTTTTGATTTATGACTTTGGCTAGTGCAATATGTACTTGTGATATCCATAATAAGACTAATCTACCTGACATCTGTTGTCTATACGATATCGATATTAATAATCATCATAATGCCTTGGAAGACGCAAGGGCTTGTGCTAATATATTCATTAAGTATCAAAAGATCCATAAAGTTACTCACCTTATGGATAAACCATCTTCAAAATCAAGAAAGGAGAAAACTAATGATTTCTTTTCTAATCCTAGACGAAGGCTGGACAAAGAGGTTTTAAAGCAAGATCTTAGTAATGTTAAAAATAAAGACAATATCTTTTACGATAAAAAAGTTGTAATCACTGGGACATTTAAATCTTTCCCTGTTAGGCAAGATCTGGCAGAGCGACTTAAACTTCTCGGAGCTAATATTAATACCTCAATCTCTAAAGTCACTGATATTGTTGTATGTGGTGATGATTATGGTCCTGCTAAGCTAAAAAAAGTACAGGAGCTTAATGATGCCGGCTATCCTGTAATTATAATGAAAGAGGAAGAACTAATTACTAAACTTTAATACTTATGGAGAATATAAATATAATATTATCAATATTATCATTCCTAATTTTAGCTGCGACTCTATGTCTTGCTATTTTTACATTTATTAATAATAAAGATGCATTAAAGCTTCAAAAAGAAGTTAATAAATATAATATAGAGAATGAACAAAATAAAAGAATAGAAGAAAGAAAAGCAAAATTTGAGTGCATTTTAGAATCTTATACTAGAGATGCTAAAAAATTAAGAATTACTAATGTAGGGCATTCTGAAGCCAGAAATGTTAAAGTTGAAATCGAAGAAATACCAGAAATCAATATTTCAAATTTTAGCTATGAATATCCATTAATAAACTCAAATAATTCTGAAACAATAACTATAAATTTTATAATGGGAAATTCTAAATGTTTTTCCGTTAAGACAACTTGGGAGGATGATTTTAAGAAATTAAATGAAACAACTCAAACAATCCAATTGGATTAATAATTCAAAATACGATGGAAGCATTTGAATTTGAAGGAGATCTGCTGGTTGAAAGGTAACCTAAATCAACTGGTACATTATCAAAACTAAATATTAAAATATGAATATATTAATAGGATTCTTATTTACTCTTTTCATTATTGCTTTAATAGTTTACTTTATTCGAAAAGGGAATAAAAAAACAAATACTAGAAGATTCATTGATATTGCATACGAAAAGCACAATCTCCATCCTCTATTGCAATTTTCAATCAAGGGTATAAACAAGCAAAAAGGTAATAAACCTGGCTACTATGAAGATGTAGAGTTAATCGCTTCAATCAATAACCGTTATGACCCATATGCGATTGAAGTTAAAATTAATAATAGAATAAGTGGATATACTCCTGCTGGCAACTCCTATTTACATAATTTTATTATGATTAATCATAATGGCACTCTAAAAGCTTTATGCGCTATTATAGATAATGGCTATGACATAGAAAATAATAAATCTTATTTGTATGGTCGAGTTGCTCTCACTAAAGATGATTCAAAAATAATAGATAGCGACAAAGTTATTTTTAACTAAACAACTTTATCAAATCTAATACCTTTCGATTCGCTCGGTCTATCCGGGCGAAGTCTTTTTTAATATAACCAGAAGTCACTTTATGCTCAGATACGTGGTTCAGGCAAAACGCAGCTTCAGATTCTGAGCCACCGCATTCATTCACAAACAACGTTGCCCAGGTGTGCCTGGCTGCATAAAAATCCAACTGATCAACACCAATAGCTTTCCCTATTACTTTTAAATATTCATTTACAGCCGAGTTAAACCCAGCTGCAGTAGAATACCTGTAGTGGAAGTTGAACGCCCTCTCTTTATCTTTGTCTGTATATTTTTCAATTATGCTTTCCACTTCTGGTTCTATCTTAATGGAGATCTCAGCACCATCGGCACGCACTCCCCTAGTCTTGGCCCGTCTGTATGTGATCCTCTCTCCAGATATCTTTGGCAACTGATATAGATCGACAGAGTTCATTCCAACCAAATAGAATGACATTAGAAATACATCCTTGGCAAACTGAACAGTTTCCTTGGTTGGTTCATATGCTATGAATGCCTTGAGCTGCTCAAGCGTTAGAGCCCTCTTCTCTGGAGTTTCTACTTTAGGCAAAGAAAATCTTTTAAAAGGATTTTTAGTTATTAAAATAACGTCATTGTCCTCATCATTATACTCTCGTATCGCAGCATTAAAAATAGCCCTCATATTAGACAAGTACAAAGCTCTCCCCCTTGTTCCTACTCCAGTATTTTTAAGCCATGTATCGAACTCCGAAAGAAAATTAAGAGTTATATCATTAAATGACAACTTATTATTGCCAACAAATGCAGATATCTTTCTTATAGATATTCCATAATTACCTCGTGATGCCTGGTTATTCTCTTCCATCCTGGCAATATGCTTTTCTGCATACTCAAAAAAATCTAAATGATTATTTTTATTAGTGTATAGGTAGGATCTAAGATAATCTCCTATCTGATTTGCTGTTCTATCTGCAAGTTGCTCAAATGAATTAACAACCTCTCTCCTTGCTCTATTAAGATCTTCATCAACCTGCATCTGGAGGAAACGGTCTTTGATTTCAAAAGATTTATTAATTTGAAATTTTGTTACAAAGTATGGAGTTGCAATATAAGATGATTTTCTTTGGTAAGAAATTCGTAGATTTACTGGCCAAGTCCCATCCGCTTTTTGCCTATTAGGCCTTATTACCATTTTCAATGTAATCATAACTCATTATTTTTGTCAAACATGTCAAACATTTGTCAAACAATTTTGAGTAAATGTACAAATAAATCGTGTACATTTAAAATACTCTGCCCAAATTAATAACAGTTATTTTAGAGCTAAACTAACACTGTACGCAATAGTTTATTAGCCTAATTAATTGATTTAAAGCAGAATAAAAAAAGCCATGCATTAATTGCATGGCTCTTTTCTTTGTGATTCGGTTGGGATTCGAACCCAAGACCCACAGCTTAGAAGGCTGTTGCTCTATCCAACTGAGCTACCGAACCGATACCGCCGTTGTTTTGTTAACGGGAGTGCAAAGATATAACTTTTTTTTATTTTACAAGAATTTTTGAAAGAAATTCTATAAGAAATACAATAACGAATCCAATTATCATAAAAACAATTGCAGGAATAATAAGACTATCAAGGCCTGTAATTATTTGATAATTCGCAGGAAGAGTTGGATAATCTAACCCTTCAAATCTAATTGAAGCTATCTTCCATGGCCAAACTTTTATAAGAGAGCCAATCATAAATCCAGATAATAAAACTATAGTTTTGGAGTAGTATTTTTTTAATAACCAAGATAAAAAGTGAGAAAAGGCAAGAAGTCCAAAGATTGCACCGCTTCCAAATACAGCAATAACTATTAGGTTAAGCTCTTTTATTGATTGCATCATAAATGCATATTGACCCATTAGTAGCAAAATAAAGCTGCCAGATATCCCTGGAAGGATCATAGCACATATTGCAATCATCCCTGTAAAAAATATGAAAGGCAGAGTACTTGCTGTCTCAGTTGGAGAGGTTAAAGAGATCCAAGAGGCAATAGAGATACCTATAACACCAAAAATTATATCGGTAAACCTGATTTTTGTTAGATCTTTTAAAATATAAATGGCTGACGCTAGAATCAAACCAAAGAAAAACGACCATATTTGCACAGGGTGGTTTGTCAATAGATATTGCATCAATCTAGCTAAAGTGAAAATACTAAAAAGAACTCCAGAAAAGACTGCCACTAAAAACGAGCCGTTAATATGCTTCCAGAACTCTTTTAAATTGCCATTTAATAACTTTTTTAAAGCTATGTGGTCTATTGATTTTAATGAATCAATTAACTCTTTGTAAATTCCCGTCATAAAAGCAATAGTGCCACCAGAAACACCTGGAACAACATCTGCAGCACCCATTGCAATACCTTTGATTGCTGTTAATATAAATTTTTTCATTTTAAGAGTTAGATTCTTTCATTAAACTGTTTATTTTCTTTAAAATTGATTTGTTTTTTTTGATCTCAGGAACCAAATCGTATAACTTATTTAGATATAAAGAGTCCTCTTCTACAAGCTCCTGAATGAAAGTATACATTCTTTTCAGATCGCCTAATTTGTATAATGATATTAAATAATATACCAAAAACTCTTTATTTGTTGTCTCTATGTATGCATTTAAAAGATTATGACCTATAAAAGAAAAATCTGTTGCTGGATTAGTGCCGATTTTTCTTATATAAGGTAGAGATTCATAGTAGTTTTGCTTTAGTATGTAGATATATGCAGCACCACTATTTGCCTCTAGACTATCAGGAGCAATGCTTAAAGCCAAGTGAATTTTTGAAAGAGCCTCATCGTATCTCTCTTTAAATATATAAGCATCTGCAATCCCTATTATTGCAAATAAGTTATCTGGCTCCAATTCTAAAAATTCATTAAACGACTCTATACCTTTATCGTATTGTGAAGAATTAATATATAGGATTGCTTGGTTATAAAGAGCAGATGAGTTATTACTATTTAAAGCGACCGCATATTCGAATGCCTCTTCTGCTTTATCATTTATTCCCTCCCTAGCATATATTGTTCCAAGATTAAACCAAACATTATCATTGAAAGGATCTATGTCTAAATATCTATTATAATACTTTAAGCTAATTGACAGTTTGTCGCACCTTTCATAACAAAAAGCAATATCATTTAATAATTCAATATTATTAGGCTCTAATTTCTCTCCCTCTAATAGAAATTGTAATGCAGTATTATGATCATATGTATCTATAAACTCTTGTGATATAGATAAAATAATGTCAATTAAACTCTCATTTGGAATGGAGATAGAATTTTTAAAATATAGAAGAGCCTCCTCTTTATTATCAATTTTTAAATAACATTTACCTAATAAAAATAGAAGATCACTATTATATGGATATGAGTTCTTAAGACTATTTAAAATTGTTAGAGAGTCTTGAAAATGATCTCTAGACATTAATATGTCTGCATATCTAAGTGTTAATTCAAACGAGTAAGGATGTTGGATGTATGACATTGTAGATAACCTATATACAATATCATCTTCTAGCTCGTCAATAAAATGATTAATAAGAAACTCAAATTCCTCTTCTGAGAATCTCTCGTCCTCTAATGAACCTTGATTATATAGCTGAATGCATCTTTCTGACAAACCATCAAAATCGTTTTCGGGATTTGTGTCAAAAAAGCTGTTGTTAGATACCATTTATGCCGATTTTATAGATGATAGGTAGTGAATTATAGTATTAAGATAATTTCTAGAAGAACCCTCTTTGATATTATCTAATATCAGATCATATGGGTTATTTAGATAAATTGTTCTTCCAATCTTAAAATTTGAATTTACAATAGAGCAAATATAATTAAACGTAAAGTTTGGATAAGCATTAAAATCTAATAATAGATTATAATCTCCCTTTATAAGCTCATAAATATCTGAATTAGTAGGCAGTCCATAAAAATTTAAATCTCTTTTTTCAATAATATGGATTCTATGATCAAGAGATTGAGTTGGAAACTCTTTTTTATAAAAATTAAAACCTAGGATTTTAAATTTAATCGCGCGATTTTCTAATATCTGGATCAATCTTTTTATTGTATCCAATATGTTGTCGTCATCTAAATTAAAAACAACCACAACGCTTTTTATATCATACAGAGACATATATTTTATATGCCTCTGCATAGTTATTTTTGAAATAGCTCTTTTTTGGAACAATTTTTTAAAAAACATAAAAAGAAGTATTGTGCCTGACAAATGTAAACAAAAATTAAGCCATTATCAATTTATAAATACTAATTTAGAATCAAAGTAATCAACAATTATCTTTTTGTCTTGTCTTATATCGCCTTTTAAAATTAATTTAGATATTTGATTCACTAGCTCTTTTTGAAGCAACCTTTTTAAAGGTCTAGCTCCATATGAAGGGTCGTATCCCTTAGAGCATAGATAATCAATAGCATACTGAGAAAAATCTATATCAATTTTTTGTTCTCGTAATTTACTTTTTAATTGGTTTATCTGTAATTTAAGAATATCATTTATATCCCTTCTAGATAATGGTTTAAACATAATTATATCATCTATCCTATTTATGAACTCTGGTCTGACAATAGACTTCAATACATCAATTACCTCTTTTCTAGTATTTTCAATTAATTCGTCGGATAATTCATCATTACCATCAGCTTGATTATTTATAAGTCGATTTTCAATGACATTACTCCCAATATTAGAGGTCATAATTAATATCGTGTTCTTAAAATCAACTAATCGTCCTTTATTATCTGTTAACCTACCATCATCCAAAACTTGCAAAAGAGTATTAAAGACGTCTGGATGAGCTTTTTCTATTTCATCTAATAATACCACAGAATATGGTTTTCTACGTACGGCTTCTGTTAATTGACCACCCTCTTCATATCCAATATATCCTGGAGGAGCCCCTACTAATCTAGAAACAGAGTGTCTCTCTTGATATTCACTCATATCTATCCTAGTAATCAAATTCTCATCATTAAAAAGATAATCGGCAAGAGTTTTTGCTAGTTCGGTTTTTCCAACGCCAGTAGGTCCTAAAAATAAAAATGAGCCGATAGGTTTTTTGGGGTCGTGCATACCCACTCTACTTCTTCTAATAGCATCAGAAATTGATTGTATAGCATAATTTTGACCAATAACTCTTTTATGCAGTTCATCTTCCATATGAAGCAATTTCTCCTTTTCACTCTCTAACATTTTCTTAACAGGTATTCCTGTCCATTTAGAAACAACCTCAGCAATATCTTCTGGTGTTACATATTCATTGATAATAGATATATTACTATTCTTCTTCTGAGTTAAACGCTCAATCTCATTTTGCATATTTGTTAAAGACCCATATCTGATCTCCGCAACTTTTCCATAATCTCCATTGCGCTCAGCCTCGTCTGCAACAAACTTTAACTTCTCTATCTCCTCTTTTCTTTTTTGTATCTGATCTATAATCTCCTTCTCTTTTCTCCACTGTTTAGTTTTAATATCTCTAGATTTATTTAACGTCTCAAGTTGTGCAGAAATTGATTTGATCTTATCTGTATCTCCCTCTCTTTTTAGAGCCTCTTTCTCAATCTCCAACTGTTGAATTTTTCTATTTAATTCATCTATCTCTTCTGGAACAGAGTTAATCTCTAATCTCAATTTTGAAGCAGCTTCATCAATCAAGTCGATAGCCTTATCTGGTAAAAATCTAGAAGTAATATATCTATTTGAAAGATCTACAGCTGCAATAATTGCGTCATCTTTAATCTGAACTTTATGATGATTCTCATATTTCTCTTTTAATCCTCTAAGTATAGAAATAGAGTCATTTACTGTTGGTTCAGAAATCATGACCATTTGAAATCGCCTCTCTAATGCTTTATCTTTCTCAAAATATTTTTGATATTCATCCAAAGTAGTTGATCCTATAGATCTAAGTTCTCCTCTAGCTAAAGCAGGTTTTAATATGTTTGCAGCATCCATAGCTCCATCACTTCTACCAGCACCAACAAGTGTATGAATTTCATCTATAAATAAAATTACTTCACCATCACTTTCAATTACCTCTTTTACTACGCCCTTGAGTCGTTCTTCAAACTCACCTTTATATTTTGCTCCAGCAATTAGTGCTCCCATATCTAATGAGAAAAGAGCCCTATCCTTTAGATTTTCTGGAACATCGCCTCTTAATATTCTTTGCGCAATTCCTTCTGCTATTGCTGTTTTACCCACTCCTGGCTCTCCAACCAGAATAGGATTGTTTTTAGTTCTTCTACTCAAAATTTGCAGAACTCTTCTAATTTCATCGTCTCGACCAATGACAGGGTCTAATTTTCCAGAGCGCGCACTACTTACTAAATTTATTGCGTATTTTTCTAAAAAATCAAATTTACTATTTTTCATATTGTGTTGTTTACTAATATTTTTATAAAAAAAATCTTCTAAATATGCTATATTGCAACTTATTTGCCAATTAAAAAAAACTGACAAAAAGACATTTCAGATATATTTGTTTTTAACTTTGCAATAAAAAAATGAAATATCCAGAATTACAAGATGGACTATTATTGCCTTTAGCAGAGAGTTTTTATACTATACAAGGAGAGGGATTCAATACAGGAAAAGCTGCTTTTTTTATAAGAGTTGGTGGATGCGATGTGGGTTGTAGTTGGTGTGATGCCAAAGAGACATGGAACCCTGGAAAATATCCTCCTACTCATATAGATCAAATAGTATCAGATGCTATAAAGTATAAAGCTAAATCTATTGTTATTACTGGTGGAGAACCATTATCATACCCTTTATTACCACTTTGTAAAAAGTTAAAAGAAAATGATATGGAGATATTCCTAGAAACTTCGGGTTCTCACTCTTTTAGTGGATTGTTTGATTGGATTTGTCTATCTCCTAAAAAAAGAAAACCTCCTATTGGTGACATATATCAAATGGCTTCAGAAATGAAAGTAATAATAGAAGATGAGAGCGATTTTGAGTGGGCCGAATATAATAGATCTATGATTTCTAAAAATACTAGACTATATCTTCAGCCAGAGTGGAGTAAACGAGATATTATTTTACCAAAAATAATTGAATATGTAAAAACCAATCCCATTTGGACTATTTCTTTACAAACACATAAATATATTAACATTCCTTAAATTTTTACTAATGAAAAATCTCAAATTACTTCTAGTAGGGGTTTTATGTTTGATGAGCTCTTATGTTGTATCTCAAACAAAACCAATCGCCTATGAGTTTACTACAGTAAAAGAGTTACCAATAACTCCAATTAAAAATCAAAACAGATCTAGTACTTGCTGGAGCTTCTCAGCACTCTCCTTTATGGAGTCTGAGTTACTTAGAATTGGCAAAGGAGAGCATCACCTCTCTGAGATGTTTATTGTATCTAATGCATACATGGATAAAGCCGATAAATATGTTAGAACTTCTGGAAATATTAATTTTGCTCCAGGTAGCTCTTTTGGAGATGTTCTAACTGTATGGAAAAATTATGGTATTGTTCCAAATGAAGTTATGACCGGCTTAAACTATGGAGAGGAAATTCATGTTCATAACGAATTTGATGCAGTTTTAAGTGGTTATGTTAAAGCCCTTTTAAGAAATCCTAATGGCAAGTATTCTACAGCCTGGAAAAGAGGTTTTAAAGCTATTTTAGACGAATATTTAGGTGAGACTCCTGAAAAATTTAACTATAGAGGAAAAGAGTATACTCCAAAGAGCTTTGCTGCTGAGTTGGCTTTAAATCCAGACGATTATGTCTCTGTAACATCTTATACTCACCACCCTTTTTATACTCAATTTGCATTGGAGATCCCAGATAATTGGAGATGGGATAGATCTTATAATCTACCAATCGATGAGTTTATGCAAATATTTGACTATGCAATTAGTAATGGATACACCATTATGTGGGGGTCTGACGTAAGTGAGAAAGGATTTACCAGAAGAGGCGTTGCAATTGTTGCAGAAACAGATGTCGCTAACTTATCTGGATCTGACCAAGCGAGGTGGTTGGGAGTATCAACTAGAGAGTTGGCCGATAAAATGAATAGCTTAGAGGAGATTGTTCAAGAAAAAGAGATTACACAACAAGATAGGCAAATAGCTTTCGATAATGGACAAACTACAGATGATCACGGCATGCATATTTATGGAATAGCAAAGGATCAAAATGGTACTAAATATTATATCGTAAAAAACTCATGGGGAGAGACTGGAGACTTCAAAGGGATTTGGTATGCTTCAGAAACATATGTTAAATATAAAACAATGAATATTGTTGTTCATAAAAATTCTATACCCAAAGAGCTAAGAGTAAAATTAGGAATTAAATAGAATTTAATATGATGATTAGTATATATAAAAGAGTAATAACACTTCTGCTTATATTGTCAATAAGTATAGGAGTTATATCGGCACAAGGGTATGTTTTTACAGATGTTGTAAGAAATGCAGCAACACCTGTAAAAAACCAAGCAAATAGTGGAACATGTTGGAGTTATGCGACAGCAGCTTTTCTTGAATCAGAACTTTTGAGAATCGGCAAAGGAGAATTTAATTTATCCGAGATGTTTGTTGTAAGACACAACTATATCAATCGTTTAAATGATAACTTTTTACGAAGAGGCAAAGGTAATCTTGGTCAGGGAAGCTTGGCTCATATGTTTATTAATATTGTAGACAAGCACGGTATTGTTCCATTTGATGTATATAATGGAATTAATTATGACTCCAATTTAAATAACCATAGAGAGCTTAATAAGTACCTAAATTCAATAGCAGAGGCCTCTGTATCACTAAAAGCTCAAAGCCCAGAGTATCATAAGTTGATAGAGTCTTTATTAGATATTTATCTTGGTCCAATTCCTAATGAATTTACTTATAAAGGTAAGAAGTATACACCAAAAACATTTTTAACTCACTTAGGATTAAAAATGGATGATTATGTTCAATTTACTAGTTTTACACACCATCCATTCTATTCTCAAGTATTATTAGAAGTACCAGATAATTGGGATCATGCAAGGTTTTATAACTTACCATTAGATGAATTGATGTTGCTAATTGATAATGCTCTACTTAATGGATATACTATCGCATGGGATGGAGATGTGAGCGAAAGCGGATTTTCTCATACACATGGTATAGCCATCAATCCTTATATTCCTAAAAAAGGTGAGGATTTTGGTGAGGATAGAGCTAGATTTGAGTCATTACCAAAAGATTATTCTTTAGATCAAGTTTTAAAATTTGAGCAGATATATCCAGAGATTGTGGTTAATCAAGAGATCAGACAGAATGGATATGAATCTTTTGTAACAACAGACGATCACCTTATGTTACTTACTGGAATTGTAAAAGATCAAAATGGAACTCAATACTATATTACTAAAAATTCTTGGGGAACAGATAGAAATAGATTTGGTGGCTATTTAAATATGTCTGAGAGTTATGTGAGAGCCAAGACAATATCAGTTATGGTTCATAAAGATGCTGTTCCAAAAATAATTAAAGATAAAATAGGACTTTAAATTATAATTTATGAGTATAAAATCTAATATCCCTAATCTAATCACATTATCAAATCTTCTATTTGGTTGTTTTTCTATTATTTATGCTATAAAAGGAGATGTTACACTCTCTTTATTATTTATTATTTTAGCTGCAGTAATGGACTTTATGGATGGATTTTTTGCTCGACTATTAAATGCCTATTCTAACTTAGGGAAGGAGCTAGACTCTCTTGCAGATCTTGTCAGCTTTGGAGTAGCTCCCTCCTTTTTAATTTATTTCACACTTGTAGATTTAAACTTCAGTTATCCTTCAATAGCATTTGCAGTATGTCTTGCTTCGGCATATAGGTTAGCTAAGTTCAATGTTGATACAAGACAAACATATAATTTTATTGGTCTTCCAACACCAGGAAATGCTCTACTAATAGCATCAATGATTCATTTTTCACAAAACTCAAATACAAATATTATAGGTCATCACTATTTTATACTAACAGCTATTATTATTTTGTCTTACCTTTTGGTAAGTGAAATCCCAATGTTTTCACTTAAGTTTAAAGATATGAGTATAAAAGGTAATATTAATAAAATAGTTATGATATTTTTTATATTAATCGTATCTATTTTTGTGATAGTTTTTGAGTTACCATTCTCTGCCGCTCCTTTCTTTGCAATTGTTTTTTATCTCTGTTTTAATCTAGTATTCTATATTATCAATTATAAAAGAGAGCTCTTTTCTTAAATTTTCTGCTTCAATAGATACCTCTTTTGACTTAGGACCATTAACAATAATTACTATTGCACTATTGTAATCTGAGTTGTTAAAAATTATTGTTCCATTATCATCTTTTGTGTAATAATGTGAAAATTTATTGAATACGGATAGAGTTTTATCATCCATTATTTGACAGTTTCCATATTTGCCAAGAGATTGAACCACATAAATAAATCTAGAAATATCTTCTGAGGTTGAAAAAAGTTTTCCATTATTATCTATATAAGTACCAATCATTCCGATTGCCTCTAAAATATTAACAGTTATCAATCTACTCAATGATGTATTAGATATTTTTTCTATTATCTCTTTTTGAATATCATAATTGCTCTCTCTATACTTTGGATACAAATCACTCTCATGAGGCTCAAAAACTCTGTTCATTATAACATCTGAAACTAATTTATTGTAATAAATACTCTCTTTATTAATGTTAAGATGCTTATTAACAAAATCTTCTAAAGATATATAATTGTGACTTGCTATATATGAAATAATTGGTAGAGTTGATATATATCCTTTAACCATACTTAGCTCTATAGCTCTAGATTTTTGATTCGTATAAATAATATCTCCATTTTTCATTAGCGATATCTGAATATCTGTTGTATTACCCCCTACTTTATTTATAAATCTATCAACTGCCTCCTCAACTCTTTTAGATTCAATTCCGTAATATTCAGGCAGTCTATAACCTACCCTTTTTTGATTTATAGAGGTGTTCATTCCATCCCTAAGATTGAATCGTCCAGCGGCAACAGGTAGTTTTCCACTACTTAAAATAGAACCAAATATAAGTGATGATACAGAGTTACTATTTTCTATTGTATTTGAATATGCAACAATGAATGAGTTAAAGTTATCTATATTTGGGATTAAATTTAAGGCTAATGGATTCCCAAAGTAACATAGTATTACATTTTTATCCTTTGAGAATTCAGAAAGTAAAGCAAAGTGGTTATTGTTTAATCCAAAATCTCTTTGTGGCCTTATATCGGTATTATGAATAGCGATAATTATCAGTGATTTATCTTTAAATCTAGATAGGTTAGATCTTAGTCTATCTTCGGTGATATTTCCTTTAATTATCAATGAGTCTATTTTGCTATATCTAGATAACGCCTTAGCTAAATGAGATCCATTAAATCCATTTTGATTATCTAGAGAAATATATCCAATCTGTTGATATTTTAGATCCGATATAGGCAGTAGATTATTTTTATTTTGAATTACAGTAATAGAGTTATCTGATATATCTTGTATTAGTGACCTAAACCTATTGTTATTTAATTCATTTAACAAATTTGTTTTATCTATTTTCTCTACTTCATATAAAATACCTAGTTTATCCTTAAGAGCTAACATCTTTTTTACCCTCATATTTAAACTATGCTCCGAAATATCCCCTAATAATACTGCTTGTTCTAATAGATCTATTGCCTTTTTTACATTCTCTGGCATTAGTAGAATATCACAGCCAGCTTTATACGCTTCAAGAGGAATTTGTTCTGCAGGTAGATGATCGGCAACGCCTTTCATATTTAATGCATCAGTAATTACTATTCCGCTATACTCTAATTCGTTTTTCAATAAATCGGTAACAATTTTTTTTGAAATTGAACTTGGTGTTCCCGAGCTATCTAATGATGGAATTTGTAGATGGCCAACCATTACCATATCTACACCATGTTGAATTAATTTCCTAAATGGATATAATTCAAGAGAGTCTAATCTATGTCTATCAAATGTTAGTAATGGAAGTGCTTTGTGAGAATCAATATCTGTGTCTCCGTGACCAGGAAAGTGCTTAGCAGAAGTTGCTATAGAAAAATCTTGCATGCCTTTCATGTATGCCAACCCATATTGAGTGACAATCTGTTTATCTTCTCCAAATGCTCTAGTGTTGATTACAGGGTTATTTGGATTATTATTAATATCAATGGTTGGTGCATAGTTTACGTGCATTCCAACTCTTCTAAGTTGCTCACCTATAGCTCTACCCATCTGGTATACAAGAGTGTCAGAATTAAGGGCTCCTAACTGCATCTGCCTTGGAAAAGACAGAACATTTTGGAATCTCATAGAAGCTCCCCACTCTCCGTCAATTGTGACAAGCAAAGGAATATCTTTAGATAAACTCTGCATATAATTAATCATATCAACTCCCTGCTCTAATCGAGAATTCATTATAATAACACCACCTATTTTCTCTTTCTTTATGAGTTCTATAGCCTCTTTTGTACTTCTATTATTAAAATCACAATTAAATGAGAGAATCATAATTTGAGCAATCTTCTCTCGAATTGTCATTTTATCAATTATTGTGTTAATGTGAGATGTGTTTATAGATTTATTACTCATTTTAATAAAATCTAACCTATTTGGATCACTATAATTAGAAGCTAATAATATAGATGAGGCACAACAAAGGAGCAATAGAGCAAAAGATACTCTATAAATAAAAGAACTAATTGTATGGGTCATTATTAATAATACTTAGATATTTGAAAATTGATCTTTGAGTTTTGAGATTTTTGCCTCTAAAATTTCAGTTACAGATTCAAAGTCTTCCCTAGAAGATAAAGAACCCTTTACTCCAAAATAGTATTTTATTTTTGGTTCTGTCCCAGAAGGTCTTATTGAAACGATTGTATTATCTCTACTAACAAATTGTATTACATTGGACTTTGGTAGATTTATCTTATATCTTAAGTCACTTACTAGATCTATACTCTCTTGCTTTTGGTAGTCATGAATTAAAACAATATCGGAGTTATCTAGCTTATGAGGAGGGTTCTCTCTAAATTTCTTCATAATTGCCGATATCTGTTCTACTCCATCTTTACCTTTTTTTGTTACAGAAAGAAGATCCTCTTTGTAATATCCAAATTTTATATAAATATCAATTAATAATTCATATAAAGACAACCCTCTTTTCTTTGCCCAAATTGCCGCTTCACACATCATAGCTGCAGTAATTACAGCATCTTTATCTCTTACAAATTCACCCACATTAAATCCATAACTCTCCTCACCACCACCAATAAAACATCTTTTACCTTCATTAATTTTAACAATCTCACCAATATACTTAAAGCCTGTAAGAACATTATATAACTTAATATTATAGTTAAGGCAGATTGATTGCATTAAATCTGTTGTAACAATAGTTTTAACCATATAATAAGAGTCACTACTACTCTTATTTATCTTCTCTAACTCTTTCATTCTCTCTAAAAGATAGTATGTAAGAATAGATACCATTTGATTACCATTAATTAGAGAAATATTCCCTTTATCATCACGTATAGCTACGCCTAATCTGTCTGCATCGGGGTCTGTGGCCATCACAATATCGGCATTAATCTTATCGGCTAAATCTAAAGACATCCTAAGTGCTTCGCTCTCTTCTGGATTAGGATATATAACAGTCGGGAAATCTCCATTAGCAATCGCTTGTTCTGGTACAAGATTAACATCTGTAAATCCAAATTCGGCTAACGCTTTTGGTACAATTTGAACCCCCGTTCCATGTAGTGGAGAATATACTATTTTTAACTCTTTTTTTAGTTCATTCTCTAATCCATTCATAAGAGATAGAGTCTTTATATCATTTATATATAAATCATCAATCTGGTCATTTAATACCTTAATTAGATCTTTATTTGGAGAAAACTTTACTTCCGAAGGTGTTTTTATATCTCTAACATAGTCAATTATCTGATTATCCTCTGGAGAGACAACTTGTGCTCCATCTGAACCATAAACTTTATAACCATTATACTCCTTTGGATTGTGAGACGCGGTAATCATAACCCCTGCACAGCATCCCAAATGCCTAATTGTATAACTTAACTGAGGCGTAGGCCTGATTTGGTCATATAAATAAACAATAAATCCATTTGCCGAAAAGACATTTGCTGTAATTTCTGCAAAATATTTGCTATTATTTCTACTATCAAATGCAATTGCTACAGATAAATCATTTTTTCTATTAGGATACTTGGATATAAGGTAATTAGAGAGACCTTGTGTTGCCATACCAATAGTATATTGATTTACTCTATTGGTTCCTACTCCCATAATTCCTCTTAATCCACCTGTACCAAAATCTAGGTTCTTATAGAAGCTATCTTCTAACTCTTTTAAATTGGAATTCAACAACTCATTTACGTCTTCAATAGTCTTATTATCAAACTCATGAGTCAACCAAGATTGGGCTCTTGTTATATAATTTTCCATAATATTTTATTATCTTTTACAATTAAACAAAAATAACCATTTAGGTATAAATATCAAATATAAAATAAAGAAGAGTATATTTGCACAATGAAATTCCTGGAACTAATACCATTTTATAAACGTAACTTGTCTGTGGCAATACCTGTAATGTTAACGCAGGCTGGACAAGTTATGGTGCATTTAGCTGATAATATTATGGTTGGAAGGGTTGGAACTACCGAATTAGCCTCTGTATCTTTTGCCAATTCTATTCTTATATTGGGCATGGTATTTGGCATTGGCTTTACTCAGGGTGTAACTCCTCATGTAGGTCAGGCTTATGGTAAAGGAGAACATAATTTAGTATCAAAGCTTTTGAGTAACTCTTTTTTTCTTTTTGTGATCATATCCTTATTTCTATTTGGGCTGATGTATGTAGCTGCTTATATTATGCCATATATGGGCCAAACAGAAAGTGTTACAAATTGTGCTTTAGACTACTATAAAATCTCTGTTTTTAGTCTTCCTCTATTTTTAGTTTTTTTTGGATTAAGACAATTTTCTGAGGGTATAGGCATAACAAAATATGCGATGTATATCACGCTTTTGGCTAATATAATTAACATTTTACTCAATTGGATTCTAATTTTTGGCCATTTAGGCTTTAGCCCTATGGGCGTTAAAGGAGCTGCAACTGCTACTTTAATTAGCAGATTCATAATGCTCATCCTATTTATCTCTCTTTTTTTAAAGTTAGACTGCTATAATATTTATATTAAACTGCTAAAATCTTTTGTACCAAAACTATCCATAATTAAGAGAATATTTCAAACAGCCGTTCCTCTATCTTTTCAAAATCTTGTGGAAATTACAGCTTTTAGTGCCAGTGCAATAATGGTAGGATGGATAGGAGAAGTAGAACTAGCTTCTCATCAAATTGCAATGACAATGAGTAGTTTCTCATTTATGTTAGCATTGGGAGTTGGAGCCGCTGCAACAATAAGAGTATCACATCAATTTGGTTCGGGGGATTATAGATCTATGAGAATTGCTGCTTTCACATCAATCCATCTATCTGTCTTTTTAATGTCAATATGTGGTGTTTTATATATTATTTTTAGACACCATATTCCTATAGTCTATTCTCAAGATAGTAGTGTAAGATATTTAGCCGCTCAATTACTAATTGTTTCTGCTCTGTTTCAAATTTTTGATGCTATCCAATTAGCTAGTTTGGCTTCCTTAAGAGCTTTAGCCGATGTAAAAGTTCCTTTAGTACTATCTATTATCTCTTATTATTTAATATGTTTGCCATTAGGATATTTTTGTGGCTTTATTCTGGATTTTGGTGCAATAGGTATTTGGATTGGATTGTTATTGGGGTTAGTATTTGCAAGCGTCTTATTTTTGCTTCGTTTCCATATAATTTCTAAAAAACTAATTAGTAATACCACAATTTAATGAGATTTGAATTTAAGCGAGCAACTTTGTTGATTATTGTTCTATCTACAATATTTAGAACAGTAAATGCTTTTTTTTTAGAGATAACTCCTTTAGAGGCCTACAATATAAACTATGCTTTATTTCCTGAATTTGGATCTATTACTTCTCCACCAATGCTTGGTTGGATTATTCAACTATTTACAAATAACTTATCTAGCTATAGTAATTTGATAATTAGGTTGTCTGCTATAATATGTGGCTCAACTAGCCTTTGGATTATTTTTACTATTGGTAGGAGATTAAAAAACGAAGCATGTGGTTTCTACTCGGTGTTACTTTTTTCACTTTCAGTTTACTTTAATACTTTTGGGGGGCTATTTCTCGTAAATGAATCTGTTTTACTTCTGTTTTTTCTTCTGTCAATATATTTTATTTTAGAAGGGTTCATTCATACAGACATTAGTTGTAATGAGTCCCGAATCCTTTGTAATATAGCAATAGTTATGACTGGCCTATTTATTGGTCTATCTGCCTTATCTCTTTTTTATTCTATAGTTTTATGGCCAATATTGATAATTTATTCATTAATCTATAAAAGATATCTTTTTTTTAAGGGAGAAATATATATATCAATATTAATAACATTATTAATTATTTTGCCTTATATTATTTGGAATGTAAATAATGACTTTATTCCCCTGGAGTATTTCCTATATAGTATAGAACCTGTTAATATTAAATCAATTAGTACAATTATACTTAAAACAGTAATTTTAGTAAATCCATTTGTATTATATAAAATAATTACACAATTAAAGC
>WPCG01119305.1_pt1 | contig 20373 bp, 21 predicted proteins | sample 5403311 | NCBI WGS metagenome assembly WPCG01 (sample SAMN12869467, study PRJNA574797) | sludge metagenome | isolation source: wastewater treatment of Control | place: China:Beijing | collected 2019-05-17 | reverse complement strand
CACATGCTTGGGAATCCATCCAGCGAAATTATTTACGGGGCGTGCATCGCGATCGAACAAGAGATGACCCTCAAGGAAATGCAAGAGGTAGTATTCCCACACCCCACCGTGAGTGAGATTATCAAAGAGGTGGTATTCTCGGTATAACTATCGCGCGGCTGGAATGAACATCGTCATTTCACGTTCTAATACCCCGGCATTTAACTTGGCGGCGGAAGAGTACCTTTTTTCCAAAAAAGGGGAGGATTTTTTATTGCTGTACCGGAACACTCCCAGCGTGATCATCGGGTCGAACCAAGCGGTTTTAAACGAGGTGGACCTCGATTTTTGCATCGAGAACGATATCCGCATCGTACGCCGGATGTCGGGCGGGGGGGCGGTTTACCACGACCTCGGTAATTTTAATTATAGTTTTATTCACGGGCAAACCGATGCCCCGTTGAGCGCCCGTTTCCTGGATCCGGTGGTTAAGGCGTTGCACGCGATGGGTGTCCCGGTCGAGATCAGGAAGAGAAAGGACCTCTGGCTGGGCAAAGACAAGGTGTCAGGGACGGCATCGCACCTCTCGCGTGGAAGGGAACTGCATCACGGGACCTTGCTCTACGATTCCGATTTGCAGAAGTTGACACGCGCGCTGCGTGCCGAAAACCGGAACTTGATCAGCCGGGCGACCGCCTCGGTAGTTAGCCCCGTGTGTAACATACGCGACTATTTGGAAGAAAAGATAGGAGTGGTCCCTGGGGTAGAGGCCTTCTTTCAGCAATGGGTCGGTCAAATGGCCCGGTTACTTGCCGTGAAGGAGGCGCGTGCTTTTGAGGATCACGAGGTGGCGCGCATCCAGGAGTTACAGGTGGCGAAGTATACCAGCCGGGAGTGGAATTACCGGAAGTGATATCGATCTGGCTGGTAGCGGGGAACCGGCGCCTAAGAACTAATGATGGCTTTGTAGCCGGCCGTGCAACCGTCCTTGCCAAGTGTCTCTCTCCATGAAACGTTTCGCGATCATTTCTGTTACCACGTGGTTCTTCTGGTCCCACGCGGGGGCGATCAATAGCTTCTTGGGCGATTGCGAGGTAAATCGCTCGATGTAGATGGCCGGGTTGAGTCGCTCGGCGAAGTCGACGCATAAATCGATGTACTCGTCGAGTTCGAAAAGGTCAAACGATTCGGGGAGTAACCTGAACTCTTTGGCCATGGCGGTCCCCCGGATGATTTGCAGTTGATGAAGCTTTAACGTGGCTAGCGGGAGCCCCGACAGCACGTCGGCATGGTGAAGGATCTCTTCCCGGGTTTCGCCGGGCAGCCCTAAAATCATATGTGCTCCCACTATGATGCCCCGTTGGGCGGTCTTCCGGATCATCGCGTCCGACTCTTCATACGTGTGTTGCCGGTTGACCCGTTCCAATGTCCTGTTTAACGTGGATTCCACGCCATACTCTATCATGACAAACGTTTTCTTACTCAACGCCTCGAAATAATCGAGCAGCTCCGGTGGCATGCAATCGGGTCGGGTGCCCACGATAAGCCCCACCACGCCGGGGCAGGAGAGCGCCTCCTCGTATTTATCGGTAAGGGTCTCAAGGCTATCATACGTATTGGTATACGACTGGAAATAGGCGAGGTATTTCATCTCCGGGTACTTGCGTGAGAAGAAGTCGATGCCGTCGGCCATCTGTTTCGTGATCGTTTTCGTGGGTTTGCCGTACCCGGGGCTAAAGCTCTGGTTGTTGCAATAGGTGCATCCCCCGCGGCCTTTACTGCCATCCCTATTGGGGCAGGTGAATCCGGCATTGAGGGATATTTTTTGTACTTTGTACGGGAATTTTGCAGAGAGAAATTCGGCAAAATCTCTATAGGGTTTGTCGTTTGAGAACATCGCTGTGATTATTTGGGAACAAAGGTATAAAAACCGATTGATTTTCCGCGTGAAAATCTGATTTTGAGTCTTCGACTCACGTTGGTGGTTGGGTTCCTGTGCAAGGGGATCCATATGGCAAGGCGTGATGTGTAGGAAGGAGAAGGCATACAGGCGGGGGCAAAAAAAGAGGTACCGTAAACCACGGTACCTCTAAAAATGTTACTATAAAAGAGATCACGCCTCTTTTTCGTCTTTCCCTTCAGCGTCGGGTGTAGCGTCTGCCTCGGCTTCTGCTTCAGGTGAAACTCCGGTTTCCACTTCGGTCGCTGGAGTTTCCACTTCCGTTTCGGGAGCAGCCTCCTTTTCGGCTTCTGCTTTCACTTCCGTTTCAGGAGCCTCTTCTTCCTTGGTTTCCGTTTTCATTTCTGCCTTGGGAGCTTCCTCTACCTTCACTTCTGCGGCCTCGGGAGTTTCTTCGGTTTTTGCCTCAACTCCGGGAGTTTCTTCGGCTTCTGTTTTTCCGGTTTCCGCTGCTTTTGCTTCGGCTTTTGCCTCGGCTGCTTTCGCGTCCTTGGCTGCCTTCTTCTTCAGCGCTTCTACCTTCTGGTTATCCAGTTTCTCTTTTAACGCGGCCAACTCTTCGATGTCGCCCAAGGTAGTTCTCTCCATCGCGGGTGTGGCGATCGCGGTTTCGCTGCCACTGCTCTCTTTTCTTCCACCGCGTTTGCCTCTTCTCCTGGAGTCGTCACCGGAGCTGTCTTCGTGAATTCGGCTGTGAGAAACGATGATTCGCTTGGCATCCTTGTTGAACTCGATCACTTTGAATTCCAGTTTCTCGTCGGCCTGGGCCTGTGAGTTGTCTTCCTTCACCAAGTGCTTCGGGGTTGCAAAACCTTCCACGCCGTAAGGGAGGGAGATGACCGCGCCTTTGTCGAGAAGTTCCACGATGGTTCCCTCGTGGATAGAGCCCACGGTAAAGATGGTTTCGAACACGTCCCACGGGTTCTCTTCCAGCTGCTTGTGGCCTAAGCTCAGGCGGCGATTCTCTTTATCGATATCCAATACTTGCACGTCGATGGGCGCGCCGATTTCGGTCACCTCGCTCGGGTGCTTGATTTTCTTGGTCCACGAGAGGTCGGAGATGTGGATTAATCCTTCCACGCCCTCTTCAATCTCCACGAATGCACCGAAGTTGGTGAAATTGCGGACTTTGGCGGTGTGCGTGCTGCCGACAGGGAATTTAATCTCGATGCTTTCCCATGGGTCGGGCTTGAGTTGTTTCACGCCGAGCGACATCTTGCGGTCGTCGCGGTCAAGCGTAAGGATCATCGCTTCCACCTCCTCGCCCACGGTCATGAAGTCTTGCGCGCTATGCAGGTGTTGTGTCCAGCTCATTTCGGAAACGTGAACCAATCCTTCTACTCCCGGCGCGATCTCCACGAATGCCCCGTAGTCGGCGATGACCACTACTTTTCCTTTCACGATATCGCCTACTTTCAGGTTCTCGCTCAGCGCGTCCCACGGATGCGGGGTCAGCTGCTTGAGGCCGAGGGCGATTCGTTTCTTTTCATTATCGAAGTCGAGGATCACCACGTTGATCTTGTCGTCCAGTTTCACTACCTCTTCGGGATGTTGCACACGTCCCCACGAGAGATCGGTAATGTGCACCAGTCCGTCTACTCCTCCAAGGTCCACGAACACCCCGTAAGAGGTGATGTTCTTCACTACTCCTTCGAGTACCTGTCCTTTTTCGAGTTTCGAGATGATCTCTTTCTTTTGTTGTTCCAGTTCTTCTTCAATCAGTGCCTTGTGCGAAACTACCACGTTCTTGTATTCGGGGTTGATTTTCACCACCTTGAATTCCATGGTTTTGTCGACAAATATGTCGTAATCGCGGATAGGCTTCACGTCGATTTGCGATCCGGGGAGGAACGCTTCGATGCCGAACACGTCCACGATCATACCGCCTTTGGTACGGCACTTGATGTATCCCTTGATGATCTCGTTGTTTTCGAGTGCCGCGTTCACGCGATCCCATGAGCGTGTCGCGCGGGCCTTCTTGTGTGAAAGGACGAGTTGTCCCTTTTTATCTTCTTGGCTCTCGATGTAGACTTCTACTTCGTCGCCCACTTTCAGGTCTGGGTTATAGCGGAACTCGTTCATCGAGACCACGCCATCGGACTTGTACCCGATGTTTACAACCACTTCGCGTTTGTTCATGGAGGTCACGGTACCGTTCACCACCTCCTTGTCACTGATCTTGCTCAGCGTGTTGTCGTAGCTCTCGGTAAGTTGTTCCCTGCTCTCTTTGCTGTAGGCGTCTCCTTCAGCGTACGCGTCCCAATCGAAATCCTCGATAGGGGCTGCATGTGTTAGGTTGTCAGTCATTTGTTGTTTACTAATTGTTTGCTTTAAATAAGTGAGACATTATATTACTTTAAAAAAACGGTGCAAAGGTAATGCTTTTTTTGTTAATAGTGAACTGATTGCGCTGTTTATTTCGGCAAAAATCCAGTGATAACCCCTTCTCCCCCAAAGAAAATCTCCGGAGGGAGGAAAAGATGAAAACAGGGGTAAATTGCCGGGAAGTTGTCCGTGGAGAAGACTTCGATTTACAGGAGTAGCCCGTTTTGTACTTCTTGCCGCACAGCGAGCCCTGCGATTTGCTCTACCAGCCTGAGGGCAAAATCGAACGCGAGCCCCGGCCCCCTGCCGGTGGTAATATTCCCGTCGACCACCACGCTTTCGCCGGTGGTTTGCGCGCCGGTGAGCTCCGGCTCGAAGCCGGGATAGCAGGTAGCCCGCTTGCCGTCCAGTAACCCCAGTCCCCCCAATACCATGGGAGCGGCGCAGATGGCAGCGATCTGGTTTCCTTTATCGTTGAACTGGTTGATCAATGTTTTTAACCCCTCGTGTTCGTTAAGGTGCTTGGCTCCCGGCATGCCGCCTGGCAACACGAGCACTTCCACGTCCGAGAAGTCGGCCTTATCAAACGTGGTGTCGGCTGTCACGGGAATATCGTGGGCACCGGTCACCACCCGTTCATCCGTGATGGAGACGGTTTGTACCGGAATCTCTGCCCTGCGCAGCACGTCTACCGTGGCGAGGGCTTCTATCTCTTCAAATCCGTTTGCTAAAAAGAGGGCGACTTTCTTCATGAATACTGTTTTTTTAATGTGAATGGTTTGCATTAATTGCCGGGCACGAGCCCTATTTCGCGCGAGCCAACCCGTCAGGGATATCGCGTGTATTCATCGCGAACCACTTTCGGGGACAAGTTGTTATCGCGCAACCCTTAATTGAGATTAAACCGGTAGGTAATTGTTCCCCGTTGGTTATTGGTGGAGTTGATCGCGTTGAACTTCGTGCCGCGGGCGGCACGCATCGCTTCGCTCCGAAGGGTAGTATTGGGCGTGTTGGTTCCTCTCCCAATTTCCGCGTGAATCACGTTCCCGGCGGGATCCACTGTAATGTTAACAACAACCGTGCCATAATCGTTCACCGAGTAACTCGGTTGCACCAGTCCGCCGCTGCCTAAACTGCGGCCTCCCAGGTCGTACGACCCGATGCCCCCGCTGCCGGTAGGTGATCCTTGGGTCGCGTTTCCACTGGTTACTCCTTGCGTTCCCGTCCCTTCGGTATTACCGCGGCTCTCCGCATCCTCCCCGAAAAGGCCCGACATCTGTTGGTTGATCTCTCTTCTTCGGGCTTCCTCCTCGCGCCGTCGCTGTTCCGCGAGTTCTTGCTGTCTCCTCTCCTCGGCCAAGCGGGCTTGCCGCTCTTCCTCTGCGCGTCGCGCCTCCACGTCGATGGTCGGCTCGGTGGTTTGGGTGATCAGGGGCGCCTCGGGCGCTGGCGTGGGGCGTTCAGGAACGGAAGGGACAGGGACTGCCTCGTTCATGGGCGGCTCCACGAAGCCGAACGCGTTTTCCGTGGTTCCAAACATCACTGGAATCCCTTCGAGCTGTTGGGGTGGGAGGGACAACTTGAAAAAAGAGAACAACAAGATAAGGAGAAGCAGCACCGCGAAAAGTACTGTTCCTATAATTCCTCCTATTTCTTCTCTTGTAACCATATTTCCTCCTATTTCTGAATGCGTGCTATCAAGCACGGGGTTGGGTGATGGAGCTGCTTTTTTTGTCGAACTTGCTGACGGCCACGGGTATGTTTAATGAGGCCTTGTCATTAGCACCATCTTGAACTGGTTCTGGTTGGCGATATCCAGTATACGCACGATCTCGCGGTAGGGAACGCTTTCGTCGGCATAGAGTGCCACGAAGATATCGGGATCCGCGGTGTAGACCGATTGCAGGAAGGGGGTGATCTCCTCGAACGCTACTTGTCGTTCGGTTTCGTTGGCGTTGGCCACGTAGTAGTTCAGTTCCTTATCAATCGTTACCCGGGTGATCGGTTTTGCCTGTGCTTGTTGTTGCGAGCGAGGCAACAGAACTTGTATAGCGTTTGGCACGACAATGGTCGACGTGATCATAAAGAAGATAAGCAGCAAGAAGATCACGTCTGTCATGGACGCCATGCTGAAATTCGTCTCTATCGGGAACCGTTGTTTTAAAGCCATGTCCTAATGATTTGATGATGTGATGATTTAACGATTTGATGATTGTTTACAATATCAATAAATCGGCTAATCGTTTTACGGGACGGGTTCATTAAGGATGTCCATGAACTCCATGATTCTCATCTCCAGTCGGTTCACGATGCCTTTGATCCGCGTGGTGAGGTAGTTATACGCGAACAACGCGATAATACCCACGATAAGCCCCGCGACCGTGGTTACTAACGCTTCGTAAATACCGGCCGAAAGGATGCCGACGTCCACGTTTGCCCCCGCGTTGGCCATGTCCATGAAGGCTCGCACCATCCCGGTTACCGTCCCGAGGAAACCCACCATCGGCGCACCCGACGCGGAGGTTGCCAAGACGGGGAGCCCTTTTTCCAGTTTTGAAACCTCGATGTTTCCCTGGTTCTCGATGGCCGACATGACATCGGCCGTGGGGCGGCCCAGGCGCGAAATCCCCTTCTCTACCATACGTGACGAGGGGGTATTGGTGTTGCGGCAAAGTGCGAGGGCAGCGTCAATTTTTCCCTCGTGAATATAATCTTTTATCCGGTTCATGAACGAGTTGTCTTCTTTTCCTGCTTTATTGATAACCAACGTTCTCTCGATGAGCACGTAGATCGTCATTAAAAGAAGAATGAGCAGCACGATCATCAACCATCCGCCCTTTAGTGCCAAATCGAACGCGTTCATTCTCACTGCTTCAATTTCAGCATCGCCGATCGCGTCATAAATTGCCCGCGCAGTATCTGCCGGCAGGGGTATTTGTAAAAGATTCATATTTTTACTTTATGGTGTATATACGACTTGTTCTCGTTAGTTAGTTCGTGATAAAGATAGATGTTTTGCTTGGTCAAACCTCGGTTTGGGACTCTTTTAAACAATTTTTATACGCTTTTATTGTTTCTTTCAACCCCATGTACAGGGCGTCGCTGATGAGGGAGTGCCCGATAGAAACCTCTTTCAGCCACGGGATGTTCTGGTAGAGGTACTCGAGGTTGTCGAGGTTCAGGTCGTGCCCCGCGTTTACCCCGAGCCCAAGGTTTTTAGCCAAGGTAGCAGCTTCCACGTAAGGGGCAATTGCCTTCTCCCGGTCGTGCTCGTACTCTTCCGCGTAAGGTCCTGTATACAGTTCAACCCGGTCGGTACCGATGCGGGATGCCATCCGAATTATATCGGGAACCGGGTCCACGAAGATAGAGGTACGTACCCCGATCGATTGGAACTCGTTCACGATATCCGTCAGGAAGTCTTGGTGCGTGACGGTATCCCATCCGGTATCGGAGGTAAGGGTATCGCGCGCGTCGGGGACAAGCGTCACCTGGGTAGGCCGTATCTTGCGGATAAGGGAAATAAACTCGGGGGTAGGGTTCCCCTCGATATTGAATTCCGTGTGTACTTTTGATTGCAAGTCGTGCACATCGCTGTACCGGATATGCCGCTCGTCGGGACGGGGATGCACGGTAATACCTTCGGCCCCAAACTGCTGGCAGTCAGTAACTACCTGCACGAGGTTCGGGATGTTGCCCCCGCGCGAATTACGGAGCGTGGCAACCTTATTTACATTTACACTTAGTTTGGTCATATTCTACTCAATACACGTATATCCTTACAAAGGGAAATCCTCGCTGGGAATTGGTAAGAAAAAATAAAAAATCCAGAGGGAAGCCCAAATACGCGAAATTTCACCATCTTTGTATAAGATAGGATGCGCCTCGGCATTGTTCAAACGAGTTTGACACTGCCCTCGGCTTTCGATTTCATCAGACTATTCCCCGCCATGGTATAATGCAAACAAGTTTGCCTTCTACTCATTTGGCTTAACGGAATAGTGCACTATCTTTGTAAAACAATACAAAAGTAATACGAAATAACCGTTTTACGTAATGTCGACCAAAGAATTTATCAAAAATCAGGTAGAAAGGTTCACCGCGCCGGTAACACCCGATCAGTTCACGGAACTTTCTGAAATGGAGAACTCGATTCTCATTCTGGAGGTTTCCCTGAAAGATTATACCTTAACGGAGATCGCGCGTATCGTGGAGAACAATAACGCCCGGGTACTGGCATTGACTGTTCTACCTATCTCGGATGGGACGAATCTCTTGGTCTCGCTGAAGCTTGACGCGAATGATCTCACCGCGATCCGGAGGAGTTTCGAGCGATTCGACTACCACGTGATTTACTACTTTTCGCACGAGGAAGAAGTTACCGATACCCAACAAGAACGGTTGGCCGAACTGTTGTATTACTTGGAAATGTAAGTCAATGTGACTAATGTGCCAATGAGACTAATATGCCAATGTGATTAATGTGCTAATGTGCCAATTTTCTTAGGAACGAGAGCATGGCCAAACTTGTTTGAGCTTTGTCGAGTGACGACAGAAAATGGACGAAGTCAATGTGCCAATGTGCCGATTGGGGGTGGTAGTTAATAATTCAATGTTCAGACGATCAAATAAGTATACGAAATGAGATTCGCTTTATTCGGAAGTATGTTTCCCGATAGGACCGCCAAGGCGGAAGAGCAAATACACGGGGTATGCGATGCTATACGAAGGCATGGCGGGGAACTGTGTTTGCCGGAGAATTTTTTTCAAAGCCTTCCCGTGGCATTGCAACAAAGGATCGCGCCTCTTTGCGAGCTCACGGAGACCTTGCCCGAGGTGGACATGGTGGTGAGCGTGGGGGGTGACGGAACGTTTCTTAGGACGGCGGCTACCGTGGGTAACTCGGGGATACCGGTACTGGGTATTAACACGGGCCGGCTCGGCTTTTTAGCAGCTATTAATTATGCCGATTTGGAAGAAACATTGCAAGAGGTGATGAATGACCGTTACCGGGTGGAAGAACGGGCGTTGCTGAAGATGTCCACGGACGAGGTGTTTCCCCCGGAATATTTTAACGAGTACGCGCTCAACGAGGTAGCTCTCCTGAAGCAGGATACCGCTTCCATGCTCTCGATCCACGCGTATATCAACAATGATTACTTGACTTCCTACCAGGCCGACGGGCTGGTGATTTCGACACCCACGGGATCTACCGCTTACTCCTTGAGCATCGGGGGAGCTATCTTGTCGCCCACCATCCCCAGTATTATCTTATCGGCCATTGCTCCCCATAACCTTACTTCCCGGTCGCTGGTGGTGGACGACAGCAGTATTATCTCGTTAAAAGTAGAGAGCCGGAGCCATATGTTCTTGGTATCGGTTGACGGGCAATCACGCGTCCTCGACGAATCGGTAAGCATTCAAGTGAGGCGGGGCGACTACACCCTCCGGGTGGTAAAAAGGATGGAGCATACTTTCTACGAAACCCTTCGTGACAAGCTAATGTGGGGAGCCGACGTGCGAAAACAAAACGGGTAATATTTCGTGTAACTTCGGGTGCTCCGGTTTGGAGCGGTAAAGGACACGAAATACTACCCGGTAATCGAGTGTATCACTTTTACCCCGCCTCGTCTTCTTCCTTGTACGGGAGGTATTTGTCCAGTGCGAGAATCAGCAGGTAGAAGATTGCCATGAATGCAAAGATTCCTACAACCCCCACTCCCGCGACAAATAAAGCATGTTGTAACGTTGTTGTCATTTGTTTTCTTGTTTTTAAATACCCATTTTCTTATTACGAGAGCAGGGGTACCAGCGTGAGGATAATACCTCCTGCCACTACCGATCCGATTTGTCCACCCACGTTGGTACTGATAGCGGGCATCAGGAGGTAGTTATGCGGATCTTCTTTTTGTCCCATCTGGTGAATAACGCGTGCCGACATGGGGAACGCGGAGATGCCACAAGCTCCCACCATCGGGTTGATCTTGTTTCCTTCCGAGCGGAAGAGGTTCAAGAACTTGGCGAAGATAACCCCCCCAAAGGTGTCGAACACGAACGCGAAGAGCCCCAGCGCGATGATAACCAGCGTGTCTACCCGGACGAACCGCTCGGCCGTCATGGTACTCGCGATGGTGATCCCCAACAGGATGGTTACCAAACTCGCTAACTCGTTTTGCGCGGACAGCGACAACTTGTTTAACACCCCGCACTCGCGGATCAGGTTGCCGAACATCAGGAAGCCGATCAATGCCAGTGACGACGGGGCGATAATGCCCGCGGCAATGGTGATCACGATCGGGAAAGCGATCAGCGCCTTTTTGGATATTCGTTTATTGGAGTCGCTCGTCATCCGGATCAGTCGCTCTTTCCGGGAGGTGAGCAGCCGGATCACGGGTGGCTGGATAATCGGCACCAAGGCCATGTAGGAGTAGGCGGCTACCGAGATAGGCCCCAGCAGGTGGGGGGCGAACCGCGATGCTACCACGATGGAGGTGGGGCCGTCTGCCGCGCCTATGATACCGATGGAAGCAGCCTCGCGGATGTCATACCCGAGCAGTGCGGCAAGCACCATCGTGATAAAGATACCGAACTGTGCCGCGGCACCAAACAGTAACAACGAGGGATTTCGGAATAACGGCGAGAAATCGATCATCGCACCGATCGCGATAAAAATGAGCAGAGGAAAGATCTCGGTCGCGATGCCCGCGTCAAAGAAAATGTTGAGTACCCCTTCTATGGCCTGTCCCGTTGCCGGGTCTATCTGCGTGATGGCCGATGAAAGGGGAATGTTCACCAAGATAGCTCCAAACCCCATCGGGAGTAGGAGCGTGGGTTCGTAGTTTTTGGCTATGGCCAAGTAGACGAGGATCAATCCCACGCTAATCATTACCAAGTGCTGCCATGTCATCCCGGCTATCGCGGGCATCAACTCTTCTAATCCCATACATGCATGTTGTTAATTGATATCTTGTCAATACAAGAAGCCGAGCATCAAGCCGGCAGAAATGGCCGAAGCGATCACGCCCGCCACGTTGGGGCCCATGGCGTGCATCAGCAGGTGGTTGGTGGAGTCATACTCCAAGCCCACGATTTGCGACATCCGCGCGGAACCCGGTACAGCCGATACCCCCGCGTTGCCGATAAGCGGGTTGATCTTGTTGCCCTCTTTCAAGAAGAGGTTGAGTATCTTCACGAACAGCACGCCGGCACACGTCGCGATGATAAATGCCAACGCGCCCAGCCCGAATATCTTGATGGAAGCGGCGGTCAAGAAGGTGGTTGCTTGCGTGGAAACCCCCACCATGAGCCCGAGGAGGATAGTGACGATGTCGATCATCGGGCCGCGCGCCGTCTCTGCTAACCGGCGGGTTACTCCCGACTCTTTCAGGAGGTTACCGAAGAAAAGCATCCCCAGCAATGGCAATCCCGAGGGAACCAGAAAAGTAGTCAATAGCAGTCCCGCGATGGGGAAAATAATCTTCTCGCTCTGCGACACCACGCGCGCGGGTTTCATCTGGATAACACGCTCCTTTCTGGTCGTGAGTAGCCGCATGCAGGGTGGCTGCAAGATGGGTATCAGTGCCATGTAAGAGTAAGCCGATACTGCCACGGCACCCAGCAAGTGCGGGGCTAACTTGGATGTCAAGAAAATAGCGGTGGGCCCGTCGGCTCCCCCGATAATCCCGATGGAAGCTGCCTCGGTGGGTTCAAACCCGAGTTGCAGGGCAATGATATAGGCTCCAAAAATACCAAATTGGCACGCGGCTCCCACCAAGATCAACTTCGGGTTCGATATGAGCGCCGAGAAGTCGGTCATCGCGCCAATGCCCAAGAAGATGAGCGGGGGATACCACCCCTTTTCGACCCCCTGGTAGAGGATATTCAATACCGATCCTTCCTCGTAGATTCCAATCTCCATGTTGGCCGTTATATCGAAAGGAACATTCCCGATCAATATCCCGAATCCGATGGGGATCAGCAGCAAGGGTTCAAATTCGTAACGAATGGCCAAGAAGATAAACAAGATACCGAACAAGATCATGATGAGGTGTCCGGTCTCCACGTTGGCAAATCCCGTGTAATTCCAAAAAGTTTTTAGATTATCGAGTAAGAAATAAAGAAAGCCATCCATATATTTATCCTATTGAAAGTAGTTCCGTACCCTCCAGCACCGAATCACCTTTTCGTACTTTAATGTCTTGAATGGTACCGTCTCTATCGGCAATGATATTGTTTTCCATTTTCATTGCTTCCAAGATAAGCAGTTTTTGTCCTTTCTTTACCGTGTCTCCCACGTTGCACGTGATATCAAGGATGATGCCGGGCAGTGGAGACTTCAGTGATCCGGCACTCACGCTCGCGGTGGGCCTGCTCACCGGTGTGCTTACTTGAGGTGCCGGGGTCGCGGCCTGAGCCGGTTTCTTAAACGCGGTGGTTACCTGTTTTTTGGTTTTCTTCCCTACCTCCACGGTGTAGGGGATGCCGTTTACTTCCACTTCGGCCACCTCGTCATTGGTGCTGTTGATGACCACGTTGTAAAGGCTGCCATTGATTTTGTATTTATATTCCTTCATTTCAAGCGTTGTTTAATCGTTTGTTTCGACGTGTAGTCGGTTGGTTTTATCTTCAACTGAAGCGGGCTACTTGCGGGGGAGCTCTCTCAACCCGTAGATTTTAGAACTCCAGGGAGAGTAACTCCTGTCTACCCTGTTAAACGTGAGGACCGTGTGTTCGAAGTCATGAACATTGCTTTGCTCCTCGTGCAATGCCATAAAGATGGCGGTGAGTACTTCGCCCGTGATCTCGTCCTTATTCGTTGTTTCTTCGGGTCTCCCGGCCAGCGCGGCTTCTCGCTTTTTCCGGCTTACTTTAGAAGAAGCTTTGCCCACGAACCTGAATATCACGTACAGGAGGACAAGGGCGCTAAATACTACCAGCATGGATGTTATTGTCATAGATGCTCCAAATTTATCGTGTTCTCGGAATCTTTCAACTTTCTCGTTTTTGTCGAGCGTGTAATTATTGGTGCTGGGCGTGACTTTTTTTAGCGCGGTGATAAGATCGGCGCGGTCATCGCTGTACTTTTCACCGTCCATCTCGTATCCCCATGATATGTCGGCCAGTTGCCCTTTGGGAATAATCACTTCGTCGATTAGCTTCTCGCCGCTTTCATCGAACAGGGCGATATAGTTTTCCTCGTTCGGATCCAGTTCAAAACTCACGTGAAAGGTGCCTTGGTACGCTTTATCGTTCGCCCAAAACAGCACGTGTTGATGGGGCGGCACGCGCGTGAGTACGTCGCCCCGCGGTATGGGATACTTGCGGGGGTTCGACCTGTCGTTGGTCAAGAAATAACCCCCTATATCCTGCGTGCGAGCCGTGTTGTTAAATATCTCGATCCACCCGCTTCTTCGTCCGTAGTCGTCCACGAAGTTCTCCTCGTTGATCACCAGCACCTCGTTGATCACGAAGCCGGGGTTTTCAACCCGGTTAGCACACGCGGTGAACGACAATAGTACCAGAAGCAGAAAAGAAGATACAGTTAATTTGTCCATAATTATCTTCTTATAGTGGAAGGTTGTCGTGCTTCTTGGGTGGGTTTTGCAGCTTTTTGGTTTGCAGTTGCTGGAGCGCGCGAATCACGCGGAAGCGGGTATTCCTCGGCTCAATCACGTCGTCGATGTACCCGTAGCGCGCGGCTTCGTAAGGATTAGCAAACAGGTTGTTGTATTCCTGCTTCTTCTCTTCTATAACGGCTGCTTTCTTCTCCGGGTCACTTTCATTCGCGATCTCCTTGCTGTATAGTACTTCTACTGCCCCGTCGGCTCCCATTACCGCGATCTCGGCACTGGGCCACGCGTAATTGATGTCGCCGCGCAGTTGCTTGCAGCTCATCACGATGTGCGCGCCGCCGTAAGACTTACGCAGGGTTACGGTGATTTTTGGCACGGTGGCTTCCCCGTAGGCATAGAGCAGCTTGGCGCCGTGGGTGATTACCCCGCCGTATTCTTGTCCCGTCCCCGGAAGGAAACCGGGCACGTCCACCAGTGAAACAATGGGAATATTGAACGCGTCGCAGAAGCGGACAAAACGAGCCGCCTTGCGGGAAGCGTTGATATCGAGTACGCCGGCAAGGTACTTGGGCTGGTTTGCCACGACTCCTACCGACTGCCCATTAAAGCGGGCAAAACCCACGATGATGTTCTTCGCGTAATCGGCATGCACTTCCAGGAACTCCCCGTTATCGATGATCGCGCCGATCACCTCGTACATATCATAGGGCTTGGTGGGGCTATCGGGAATAATGTCGTTCAGGCCATCATCCAGGCGATCGATTGGATCGTCGTTGGGTACCAGCGGGGCTTCTTCGAGGTTGTTCTGCGGGATGTAGCTCAATAGCTTGCGAATCAGTTTAAAACCTTCTTCTTCAGAGGGTACTTGGAATTGCGATACCCCGGACTTGGAAGAGTGCACCGAGGCACCTCCCAGGTCTTCTTGCGTGACGTCTTCTCCCGTGACGGTTTTTACTACCTTGGGTCCGGTGAGGAACATGTAAGAGGTTCCTTGCGTCATGACGATGAAGTCCGTGAGGGCAGGAGAATAGACGGCTCCCCCGGCACAGGGACCGAAGATACCGGAGATTTGCGGGATCACGCCCGATGCCAAGATATTGCGTTGGAATATTTCCGCGTATCCTGCCAGCGCGTTGATACCCTCTTGGATACGAGCACCGCCCGAGTCGTTGATGCCGATCAGCGGGGCCCCCATCTTCATCGCCTGGTCCATCACTTTACAGATTTTCTGCGCGTGCATCTCCGATAAGGACCCTCCGGAAACGGTGAAGTCCTGCGCGAAGATGTAGACGAGGCGCCCTTCGATGGTGCCGTATCCCGTGACGACCCCATCGCCGAGGAACTTGTTCTTTTCCATTCCGAAGTTGTGCGAGCGGTGCTCCACGAACATATCAAATTCTTCGAAACTGCCTTCATCTAAAAGCATGCTGACGCGTTCACGCGCCGTGTATTTTCCTTTTTGGTGTTGCGATGCAATGCGCTTTTCGCCCCCGCCCAAGCGGGCTTTCTCGCGTAGCTGGATTAGCTCTCTTACTTTATCGAGTTGGTTGCTCATATGAAATGTTATTATGTATTGTTAGATTAAACTACTCGGGATGCTCACACAATTCGGTAAGCACGCTGCCGGTAGACTTGGGATGCAGGAAAGCAATGCTGAGCCCTTCCGCTCCCGGACGCCCTTGTTTGTCGATAAGGCGGACCCCTTTTGATTCGACTTCTTTCAAGGTCTCGTTCAGGTTTTTAGTGGCATAAGCGATGTGATGTACTCCCTCGCCTCTTTTCTCGATGAATTTGGCCACGGTGCTCTCTTCGTCGGTTGGCTCCAACAGTTCTATCTTGGTTTGGCCGACTTTAAAAAAAGCGGTTTTTACTTTTTGGTCTTCTACGGTTTCGATGTTGTAGCATTTTAATCCCAAGACTCCTTCGTAGTACGGAAGCTGTTCTTCAATGCTCTTTACGGCTATGCCAATGTGTTCGATGTGTGTAATTTCCATATACTTTGTTTATTTATTTTCGATTGTGACTGCAAAAGTACGCCTTTCTCCCTTATAATGAAATAAAAATCGCGCTATTCTTGTTCGAGCTATGCCATGGCGAAGAATAGCCGAATGTAAATGAACTATTTTCAGATGGAAGTGATACGCAGTACCTCTAACATTTCATTGCTAATCTCCCGGTCTTTCTTGATGGCTCGTTTGAAAGGAACGTAAACGATCTCGTTTTCCCGTATGCCGATCATCACGTTTCGTTGATTTTCCTGGAGTGCTTGGATGGCCGCGATGCCCATCCTGCTGGCCAAGATGCGGTCTTGCGCCGTGGGAGAGCCGCCTCGCTGCAGGTGGCCGAGGATGGTTACCCGCACGTCGTACCACGGGTATTCCTTCTTAACCCTCTCGGCAAGTTGTATCGCGCCACCCGTTATTTCGCTTTCGGTGACCAGTACCATGCTGCTGTTTTTGGATTTCCGGAAGCCTTGATCAATAAGTTCGGCTAGCTGGTCTTTCTCGAAGCTTATCTCCGGGATGATGGCTGCTTCTGCCCCGGAGGCGATGGCACTGTTGAGTGCCAAGAAGCCACAATTACGCCCCATTACTTCCACGAAAAAGAGTCGTTCGTGAGACGTTGCCGTGTCGCGTAACTTGTCCATCGACTCCATGATGGTATTCAACGCGGTGTCGTAGCCGATGGTGGTGTCGGTACCGTTCAAGTCATTGTCAATGGTTCCCGGAAGTCCCACCACGGGGATGTTGAACTCGTTGCCAAAGATTCCTGCCCCGGTGAGCGAGCCATCTCCCCCGATCACCACGAGCGCGTCAATCCCGTGTTTCTTTATGTTTTCATACGCGCGTTCACGTCCTTCGACGGTCACGAATTCTTCCGAGCGGGCCGTCTTTAGGATAGTTCCCCCTTGTTGAATAATATTACTCACGCTGTTGGTTTGGAACTCCTTGATCTCGTCGCTCACGAGTCCCCTGTACCCCCTGTAAATGCCAAACACGCGCATGCCATTAGAAATCCCAGCACGCGTAACCGCCCGGATAGCGGCATTCATACCCGGTGCATCCCCTCCGGAGGTGAGGATGCCCACGCTCTTGATATTTGAGTCCATCGCTTAAATGTTAGTTGTTGATTCGAGTGTCGGTTTCTAGCCGGATCCCCTTGAAAACAATGAGATGCAAAGATACATTTTTTAACCGATGGCACAAAAAAAAAGCTGCTTAAAAAGCAGCTCTTTCAACTTCCATTCGCGGTTGTAACTTCTCGATGTTTCTGGCGACAGCCTCCATCTGCCACATGGGGGTAGAGGTAGCCCCACAGATGCCGATACTGATACCCTCCTTGAGCAGCGAGGGGTCGATTTCCTCAGGCGAATGGATGAGGTAAGAGTTGGGATTCTTTTGCTTACATTCAGCAAATAGGACCTTCCCGTTGGAGCTCTTCTCCCCCGCGATGAAAATGATCAGGTCGTGGCTTGCCGCGAACTCCTGTATGTTGGGCACACGGTTGGAGACCTGACGGCAGATAGAGTCGTGAAACTCTAACGTGGCACCATCTGTCATCCGTTCGCGAATCATGTCTCCTATTTCAAAAAAGCCCTCGAGTGACTTCGTGGTTTGGGAGAAGAGGTTGATATCCCGGGAGAAATCCAGTTTGTCGATCTCTTCCTTGCTTTCTATGACGATAGCCGACTGGTCGGTTTGACCCAGCAGGCCATTTACCTCGGCGTGCCCCTTTTTACCGTATATAACGATCTGGGCTTCATCGTTCTCGCGGCGAACAAATCTTTTCTTTATTTTTCGCTGTAATCCCAGTACTACCGGGCAGGATGCGTCGATTAACTCGATATTATTCTCCTTGGCAATCTCGTACGTGCTGGGTGGCTCTCCATGCGCTCGCAATAGAACGCGGACATTTTTTAATTGCTTGAACTGCTCGTGATCGATGGTGATTAATCCCATTTTCTCGAGGCGTTCTACTTCGATGTTATTGTGCACTATGTCGCCCAAGCAGTAGAGCGACCCGTTTTTCTTGAGCTCCTCCTCTGCTTTGTTGATGGCCTTTACCACCCCGAAGCAGAACCCGGAATCCTTGTCTATTTCAATTTTGTTCATTGTAAGCTGTGATTTTATTAAATATATCCAACGCCCACTGCAGTTGCCCTTCGATGTCCACGTGGGAGTTGTCGAGCACCAACGCGTCGTCGGCTTGGCGTAGTGGGCTCTCGGCCCGGGTGGTGTCGCGCAGGTCTCGCTCTTTCACGTTTGCCAAGACCTCCTCGTATAGCGGGTGCTCTCCTTTTTCTTTCATCTCGTCGAAGCGGCGTTTCGCTCGTATCTCCGGTGAAGCGGTAAGAAAAAGCTTCATCTCCGCGTGGGGGAAGACCACGGTGCCGATATCCCGGCCATCCATCACCACCCCTTTCTCTTTGCCCATCTCTTGTTGAAGGCGCACCAAGGCTTGGCGGACAAAACCGAGCGTGCTCACCCGGCTCGCCCCGTTGGCCACCTCCAGCGAGCGGATCTCGCGTTCCACCTTCTCGCCATTAAGGTAGGTGTCCTGCATCCCTTGCTCGTTGGGGCGGAAGTCGATCTTGATATGATCGACCTGTTCGCGGAGGGCTTCCTCGTCCATGTTTCCCGGGGTGATCCAACCTTCCCGGATGGCATGGAGTGCTACGGCCCGGTACATGGCCCCGCTATCGATGTAGGTATACCCTAACGCCTTGGCCAACCCCTTGGCGATGGTGCTTTTCCCGCAAGACGAATACCCGTCCACGGCTATATTTATTTTTTTCGCGTGCATAAAAATCTGCCAATCTTCTAAACAACCCACAAAGATAGAATGTTTTCGCGAACCACTCATTTAATAGTTCGCTGCTTGATCCCCCGGTGATACCCTGCTTGTTGAGTGAGGAAGCCGCTACCCCGTATGCGGGAGAATCCGCTTCATCCTTCGAGTGCCTGCAGATACTTGTCGATGTAAAGGGCTTTTTCTTTTGACCGGTATTGTTGGATGTAGCGAGGATGCTCCAGTTCCACCATGCGGCCGAACAGGTTCGCTTCCTTGTTCAACGCGCGGATAAACGCGGCATTCTTCTTTCCCAAGATGTACACTTCAGAAGTATCCAACCCCACGGCGATATGCTTTTTCAGCGAATCGATCATGAATCCTTTCACGGCGTGGAAGAGGTACCGGTCGTCATAATAGTTGGCATTGAGCCATTGCCCGTTTTTTGTTTCCCGTGTAATGGCCAGCGGGAAGGGGGAATTGATGTAAAACCGGCTGTAAAACCGGTCGGCTCCCCCGTACTCTTCAATCATATCGTAAATAAACACCGAGGAGACCTCGTGGGTACGTACCGACTCCATCTTTATCCCGCACACGCTCTCCAGCCGTTTCGTGTCGGTGAAGGGCACGCCGGTCACCCCCGCGCCGTGACGGCTTGGGTTGATCCCGACAATGAATTTTCTTTGATTCGAGTCGTTGTAATACTTCCGGTAGAACGTCTCCATCGCCGGCATCGTCCCGGGGTTCTCCAAGAAAGGGTTTAACACCCTAAATCCTTCCGGCAATTCACCCCTGTAATCCAGCTCCCTGTTAAAAGCGATAATTTTATCCGCTATATTTTTTTCTGCTTTCTCAATCTTCATTTTTGGGGTCTTGTGGCTTTTCTTTTGAAATTCTGTGCTTGATATTTGTTTCAATCCTTAATTGGCAGGGAAGCGGAATCCTACGTCAAAATTCAACAAGACCCCGCCTAATGACGCGTAAGGCTCTTCATTTAACTCTCTACTTCCGTAAGAATACAAAGGAAAATAAGGACCTATTTTGAAGTAAAACTTCCGGTAATCAACTCCTATTTTTGGATTTAGGGACCATACTTTTGTTGTTTCCTTGTCGGGGGATAATGCGCTTACATGGTTTATTTTAGTTTCCAGCGTGAAGCGTTTGTGTTTTACCCCGGCATAAAGCCCCGATTGGATCCAGAAAGCAACCAGTCCGTTTAAGCTCATATCAAAACCGATGTAAGCGGAATTTAGGTTCGGCAAATGGTATTCAATGCCAAATTTTGCAGGCGGAAGCAGAATGAACAGGTATTCAGGGCCATACGCGTACCCGATGCGAAAAACAAAATTGTCTGATGAAATTCCTTTCGGCGAACTGTGCCGAGGCTTGTCATGTAGAACGACGCGTGAAGTGTCTTGTCCGAATGTCGGACAAGAGAGCATCGTCACGAGGACGATGAGTAAGATGGGTGTGAAATGCCTTTTATTCATTGTATGAAAACAATGCCATCCTGCCATTTTACGGCGGGATGGCTTTATTTATTACTCTTCCAAAAAATTGGGATACATGTAATCGGTCGGGGGGACGAATGTCTCCTTGATACATTGCGGGGATACCCAGCGCAAGAGGTTGAAGACGGATCCGGCTTTATCGTTCGTGCCCGAGGCACGTCCCCCGCCGAACGGTTGTTGGTCTACTACCGCCCCCGTGGGTTTATCGTTGATGTAGAAATTCCCCGCGGTATGCGTC
>WPCG01084901.1_pt1 | contig 20411 bp, 18 predicted proteins | sample 5403311 | NCBI WGS metagenome assembly WPCG01 (sample SAMN12869467, study PRJNA574797) | sludge metagenome | isolation source: wastewater treatment of Control | place: China:Beijing | collected 2019-05-17 | reverse complement strand
GAAGAGTGGAAAAAAGAATGGACCGAACTCCCGAAAAAAGAGTTCGAAGCGCATCGAAGAACGATGAAAAACGCACTTATCGCAAACCTGTCCCACCAAGAGCGGAACGAAACGAAGAGAAACGTAGTGAGGATATTCATTGGGGCAGGCAGGTCGTCCTGCAACTTTTAAAAGAGTCTCCCGACAAGGTGCAAAAGGTCTATCTCGGGAAAAATGTGAGCGATCGTTTTTCGCTCCAGATAGGCGCTCTGGCGGAAAAAGGGAAAGTCACCGTCTTGAGAGTGACGCCCGAAGCGCTCACCGATATGTGCGGAACCAATAATCATCAGGGAGTGGCCTGCAGAAGCGGAGATGTTTCGATGCTCGAGCTCCAGGACATACTTCCTCTTCTTGATGGGAAGCAAGGACCTGTCCTTCTTGTCCTCCTTGACCACGTCCAGGATCCCCACAACCTGGGGGCTGTCGTCCGAACCGCCGAGGCGTGCGGCGCAATGGCGGTCATCTTCCCGAAAAGGCGCGCCGCGCTTCCGGGAGGCACTGTCGTCAAAGTGAGCGCAGGAGCAGCATTGCGTGTTCCCATGGTGGCGGTAACGAATGTTGCACAAACCGTCAAAGAGCTCCAACAGAACGGATTCTGGACTATAGGGCTGGACAATAAGAACGGCCGAATCCTCTGGATGGAAGCAATGCCTGAAAAAGCGTTGCTTGTTGTAGGAGCGGAAGGAGAGGGTCTTTCTCGCCTTGTGGCGGAAACGTGCGACGAGATCGTCCGGATACCGTTTTCCGGTTCTACAGGCTCTCTGAACGCAAGTGTCGCCTGCGCCGTCGGCATGTTCGAATGGGCCCGGAAATGGGGAGTGCAATCCTAGTTTTTTCTTTGGAGAAGCCTCCGGCATAAACAAACCGCCGGTTCAAGGTCGCTCCTTGAACCGGCGGTTTGTTTATTATATTTTTTTCAGCAAATTACTCAGTGTATCCAAGGTTTTTGGCTTCTTCTTTATGCCCGAGTTCCCACAACGTTTTGCGGTAAATCTCGAGGTATTCCTTCCCTTCGGGTGTCTTGTTGCACTCATCAAGAACAAGTTGCTGTCCGATAGCCCGCGCTTTCTGCTGATCCTCGGGACTCCAGCCGACTATCTTGAGGTTGGGCATGGTCTTCCATTTCTCACGCGATTTTATTTCATGCACATAAACCATCGCCGAGAGATAACGGATACGATCCCGCGCGGCAATGATGATATCCTTGTAGTTCTGGGGCAGCGCATTCCACTTGTCGGGATTCACCACCAGCGGGAAATACTCGCATGTGCCATTCTGGAACGCGGGGTCAAGAACATAGTTTGCAACCTCGTGAAGGCCCATACGCATATTCTCATCCCAGAAAGTCCACTCGGCGGCGTCAAGGTTTTTCGTCTGGAGAGCAGTGTATATTTCGGGGCCGGAGAGCGAAACGGTAGTCGCACCAAGAGCGCTGTAGTAGCGGGCGCCAAAACCGGATGTACGGATCTTCTTTCCCTTGATATCCTCCAGCGTGTCGATCGGAACGACGGATATAAGCTGCTCATTGATAGGGCTCACCATAGCATGCCCAAGGTACGTAATACCATACTTAGCATACAACTTTTCAAAATAAGGGAAAAGTTGCTCGACGAGATACGCGCCTTCCGCATAGGTGCTCAGAGGGCATCCGGGCAAAGTCGTCAGAGTGAAGCCAGGGTCTTTTCCCGTCCAATAGGCGCTGTACACCATCGAGGCGTCGATTACGCCGTTCGCAAGGAAATCAAAGGATTCGAAGACGGGAAAGAGAACTCCTGCCGCATACGGTTCGATAACGAATTCGCCGCCGGACAGTGTTTTCACCGTCTCGCAGAAGACCTCCGCTATCCGCTGCTGTTCCGTTCCCGGACTGGCATGCGTGACCAGTCTCCAGTTCACTTTCGCCGCAAAGGCTGCGCTTGCACCTGTGCAAAGTAGAGCTATGGTTAGGAGTACCGCGAGAGTCTTTTTCATCCTTCAAAAACCTCCTTCTCTTGAATCGCTGTTTTGTTTTTCAGTCGCAACTCATCGATTACACGTCGCTCTCTGAACACCCTCCCTGAAAACCCCCCCCCTTTCTCTCCTACATACCAACAAGATATCTCGGCAGCCAAAGCACAATGGACGGATAAAGAAATATCAGCGTGATACACACAACCTGGAGCAGCAAAAACGGGACGCTGGCTTTGTAAATATCGACGATATCAATATCGTCCGAAGTACATCCTTTAAGATAAAAAAGGCTGAAGCCGAACGGAGGCGAGAGATACGCGCTCTGAAGTAAAACGTTGAAAGCAAGGCCAACCCAGAGAGGATCGAATCCGAGCCTCGCCAGAATCGGAGCGAGGATAGGAACCGCAAGAAAAATGATCGCGCCAGGCTCCAGGAACATTCCGAGAATGAAGATGAAAACGGCGGACACGAAAAAGACCATGTTCGGTCCTCCCGGCATATTCATGGCGATATTGGCTATCAATGTATTGCCGCCCAAACCGGAAAAGACGGAACCAAACGCCCCCGCACCTATCATCGTCCATCCCACCATCGACGAAACTGAAAGAGTTTCATAGCATGAAGAATAGATGATATCCCATGTCAGCCGCCTTTTTATTAGCCCTATAAACAGGGCTCCGCCGGCTCCGAACGCCGCGGCCTCGGTAGGACTTGCCACCCCCATAAGGATAGAGCCAAGCACGATAATAATCAGCAGAGCAGGTAAAAAAACACTGCGGAGCGCCATCACTTTTTCTATGAAAGTCGCTCGTTCGTCAATAGGAAGAGAAGGTGCGAATGAAGGATTGAAATAGGCTCTTATCAAGACATACGCTATGTAAAGGACAGCAAGAAAGACACCTGCCGAAAGGCCGCCTGCAAAAAGACCGCCGATGGAAACGCCTGTGACGCAGCCGTAAAGAACCATATTCGTACTTGGGGGTATGAGCTGACCGAGAGTGCCCGCTCCCATGACGCATCCGAGGGACATTCTTCGGTTATACCCATGCTTCAGCATTTGAGGCAATCCGATGAGACCAAGTCCTATGACTCCGGCGGCAACAACGCCCGAAACCGCGCCCAATACCGCGCCGACAATCACGGTTGCTATGGCGAGGCCGCCCCGAAGGCCTCCGGACCATTTGAAAAACGCCTTGTAAAGGTCTTCGACCACATTGGTCTTCTGCAAGACATAAGCCATAAAAATGAAAAGAGGAACAGCAATGATTACGAAATTATTCATCGACCCCCACGCGGCCGACACGACGATATTCAGAGCGGCAGGCCCCCAAAGAGTATACGCGAAGATAAGGGCTACGGCGGCAAGAGAAAAAGCAATGGGAACGCCGAATGCAAGAAGCAGGAAAAGGGAGGCGAACATCAAAAGAGGATACATTTCACGCGCCATCGGATGTCACCTCGTTATTCGGGCTCAGCGCCGGAAAGAGACTCCGGCCTGGAAAAAATCAGGGCTACCATATCCCTGAAAGCCTGCCAGGAAATAAGAGCGCATGAAAGAGGAATAATCCAGCGGTACCACCAAATTTCCGGGTTGAACGGAGTTTGGTGAGTCGACCGTTCTCTCATAAGCAGAGAACGCCAGGCCGCCGGAACGCTCACCCAAAGAATCGTCAAGACAACGCTGAGCACAACGAACTCGGAGAAAACGCCCTGTACCCTTCGCCATTTGGGGGGGAGATAGTGATTCAGCACATCGACTGAAACATGTTTTTTCTCCATATGACAGTATGCCGCTCCAAGCATGAAAAAAGAGCCGTACAAAAAGAGCGACACCTCAAAACTCCAGATCGGAGGGGCTTTGAAAAAATACGATTTTAACGAGCTGTACAGGATTTCCGCAATAAGAGGCAATATCAGAAGCGACACAAGTCTGCCGAATTTTTTCATAACGCCCACCTCACTTTTCTGGCTTGCTGGAGTAGCGATGGCAACAACAAGGCTCGTCGTCCATTAAACTGGAGTGTCTCGAAAAGTGCAAATCGGGCGAGAAGCCCTCGGCAATGGCAAAATCCACAGCGCAGTACAACTTTCCTTCCTCCGTCATTCCGATCCGTTTCCATTCGTCAGCCATCGGACAAAACGACACATCGCTTCCCGTCTCCTGTCTCACTGCTGCCCATACAGACGCAAGAGGCAAATCGTAGTGAGCATTCAACCCTTGCAAATCCAGTGCATCTCCAGCTAAAAGCGCTTCCTCGCGGATACGCCGACCACGTTCTCGCCCGAACTTCTCTACTACGTTTTCCACAAGAGCGGTAGCCTGATCTTTCCCCAGCATCGCTATCGCCTCGCGGGCGAAAATCGCGTGATAGAGAGCCAATGCACGGGCCATTGCATCGACGCTCTTTCTCAAAAGATCATCGTCTTCTCTCATACCCTCCCCACCTTCTTTTCAATGATACGTTCTTACTCTCCCAAGTCTATAGCTTTTCCATTCTCAACGCCCCGCCGGAAAAGATACCGAGCTACGAAAAGGTCAAATGCCGCATAGCCGACGGATTTGAAAAATGCTCCGGATTCAAAAGCAACACTGCCCTTTTGGTCGGAGAGCAAAGCTCCCAATGAACGAATATCTTTCCTTGAAACAACACCAGATTCCAGAGGTTCAATAAGATCGCCGGTTTCATGGAAAGCGTGTTCCGTGTCGACATATATGTTTTGAACCGCTCTGAAAAGAGCATCTGGATACTCTCTCATATCCGGGCGGTACGACCCTATGCCGACGAATGTTTTTCCTTCAAAGTATACGGGACTGTTCTCAAAAACAGGAGTCGGTGCATTGGTTGCTGTTATTACGACATCCGAGTTTTTCAGCAATGTCGTGGTGCTTTTGGTAATTTCTATCTCGAGTTCCGGACACACCCTTCGTATGCGTTCGGCGCAAATCTCCGCCTTTGATTCGATTGTATCATACAGAAGCACACGGGAAAAAGGCCGTACAGAACACGCGAAACGAACCTGCCAATAGCTTTGTTCCCCCGCGCCGACGATTCCTAACCGAGTTGCATGAGGAGCCGAGAGGGTGCGAACTCCTAAGCCTCCGACCCCGCCGGTCCGGACTGCGGTTAAAGTCCGTCCGTCGAGAAGCGCGGCGGGTCTGCCGTCGGAACCGTCGAAAAGGAGAAAAAGACCGTTGATAAATGGTTTGAGTCGTACAGGATTATCCGGAAAGAGCGTCAATACCTTCAGTCCCCAGTCTGTTTTGGAAAGACAGGGCATCATCATCAGTGTGTTTTTCTCAAGAGGAACAGACGTGCGAAGAGGAGCAACAAGGTTTTGGGGAGATGTTTCAAGGTCGATCATGGCGTCGGCGACGGCGTCCATTACACCGGAGAAAGAAAAAGACGAAAGGATGCTTTCGGTATTCATATAAAACATAACATATTGCCTCCTTTGTTAGAGTAAAAGAAGGGAAAATGAATATGAAAAGAAGCATACTGACGATGTAGAGTACAGGATATATTCAAATCGGCTTTTAGGCAACCCCCGCGAAGTTCTTCTCTTTTTTATCTAGATCAAAGATATAGATAAAAAAGAGAAGAACTCATTTCGCCAATTCCATCTATTGCCATTGCTTTGGAAAAAAATCACGAATTGACTCTTGACAAAGTTCCACCTCACGGAAGAAAATTGAACACAGTAAACCCCATCCTTATTCGGGAGGAGATATCGACCCGACCTAAAAACACGTTATAAGTCATCTTCTTCACTGCTCCACATTTTTCCAGATTTCGCGCATAAAGGCGGACACAAAACAGAAATGTCCCATTTGGGGCATCGCGCTCTATGATTTGCGCATGTTCTTGATCTGCGAAAGGAGGAAGCTGTATTGGATGAGAAAGTAGGTCCGGGAGGAAAAGGACACGAACTCGCCCTGATCGAGGAACATCCCATTCTCGATTTTGTTCACGGGGAAAAAGTTCGCTTCTTTTTTGACGGTAAGGAGCTCGAAGGATTCGAGGGAGAACCTATTTCAATGGCGCTTCATGCAAACGGTGTACGAATCTACCGGGAAACAGCTGAAATGCACCGACCGAGAGGGTTTTTCTGTGCAATAGGAAAATGCAGCAGCTGTTTCATGATCGTCGACGGAGTTCCCAACGTGAGGACGTGCATCACTCCATTGAAAGCCGGAATGGAAGTTGAAACGCAACACGGCAAAGGGAACGTTCCCGATTCCAACGACGGGAGGGCGTGTTCATGAAACAAACCGCCACGGAGGTTCTTGTCATCGGCGGGGGCGCCGCAGGGCTGAGCGCAGCGGCGGAAGCCGCATCGGCAGGGGCAAAGGTTCTGGTCGTCGAAAGCGACCTTCGCCTCGGGGGACAGCTAATAAAACAGACTCACAAGTTCTTCGGCAGCAAAGACGAGTATGCCGGAACACGCGGTTTTAAAATTGCAGATATTTTGCTCAACGAAATAGATTCCTTCAAAGACAGCGTTTCTATCCTTCAAAACACAACAGTCACCGGTTATTATATAGAAGACGACACCTTCACGGCAATGCGCGGCGAAGAGGAAGTCTTCCAGATAAAATCACAAAAAACCATTATTGCAACGGGAGCACAAGAACGCCTGATCCCTTTCCCGAACAACGACCTCCCCGGCGTCTACGGCGCCGGAGCCGTACAGACTCTTATGAACGTCTACGGTGTTCTGCCAGGGAAACGAGTTCTCATGATTGGAGCAGGCAACATCGGCCTTATAGTCAGTTATCAACTTATGCAGGCAGGCGTCGAAGTCGCCGCCATCGTCGAGGCGAGCCCGCGAATCGGAGGTTACTGGGTTCACGCGGCAAAAATACGACGCTTGGGCGTCCCCATTCTGCTGCGCCACTCAATAAAGAAAGCGTTGGGCGAGGACGTCGTTACCGGCGCTGTTATTACGGGGCTCAATGAAAAATTCGAACACGTGGGTCCTGAAGAAGAAATAGAGTGCGACTTGATTTGCATAGCTGTCGGATTAAGTCCTACCACAGAGCTTCTTTCGCAGGCCGGCTGTAAAATGATGTACGTTCCGCAGCTTTGTGGAAACGTTGCACAGAGAGACCGTACAATGCGGACCTCCAACCCCGGTTTTTATACTGCCGGGGACGCCAGCGGAATCGAAGAAGCCAGCGCCGCAATGGTCGAAGGACGCATCGCAGGCCTTTCCGCAGCCGCTTCTCTTGGTTATCCCACCGAACACGGGAAAATCGACGAATACTGGGGGCGCCTCGAATCGCTCCGTATGGGCGAAGCAGGAGCCCGAATCTGTCAGGGAATCGAATGCGTTCTCGTAAAAGGTTGGGAGGGTGCGTCTCATGAGTGACAAAACCATGGACATGCTGTTCAACAGCGGAGTCTTGACAGGAGAAAGAGAAGGAGCCCTCCTGCCTCCACGTGAACTCTGGGAGAAGAAAAAAGGCGGAGTAGTGGTCATTGAATGCCCTCAGAGAATCCCCTGTAATCCCTGCCATACCAGCTGCCCTACTGGAGCTATTCTTCCGTTCGAGGATATCAACAACACTCCGAACGTCAACTGGGAAAAGTGCACAGGGTGCACACTTTGCGTCTCCGCTTGTCCCGGACTTGCGTGCTTCGTCATCGACCTTACTTTCTCCGAGGAGAATGCGCTGTACAAACTGCCGTATGAAATGCTTCCGCTTCCTTCAAAAGGACAAAAAGTTCAATGCCTCGACCGTGAAGGGAAATGTGTCGGTGAGGGTACTGTCGAGAATGTCACGCAGCCCCGAAAAGACCGGACGCATGTTGTGCACGTCTCAGCGCCGAAGAGCCTGGTAACGATTTTCCGTGCGATAAGGGTGGTGAAATAATGAGTACTTCGCCTGAGAACAATGAAAAAGTTTATGTCTGCCGGTGCGAAGAGGTCACGCTCGAAGATATCGACGAGTGGATCGATCGCGGATACGACACCGTCGAGGAATTGAAACGCGCTCTCCGCGTCGGAATGGGTCCGTGCCAGGGACGCGGATGCCAGGATATACTCATGAGAGAGATCGCAAAAAAAACGGGCAAGCCGATTTCGGAAGTCGCTCCGGCTACTGTCCGCCCCCCCGTGAAGCCTATTAAAATCGGTCTCCTTGCAGAAGGAGGCGACGAGTAATGGAGTGGAAATCGAACGCTGAGGTCGTAATCGTCGGCGGAGGCATCATCGGAGTTTCCACCGCCTACTATCTTGCGAAACATGGCGTCAAGGACATTGTCCTCATTGAGAAGGGAACCATCTGCGGAGGTTCGACGGGACGTTGCGGCGCAGGAATCCGTGCACAGTGGGGAACTGAAATGAACTGTCGTCTCGGCATCGCCGCCCTGGATATCTTCGAGCAGCTCGACCAGGAGCTTGGAATGCCCGTTGGGCTGAACCAGGGAGGGTATCTCCTTGTCGCCTACAACGAGAAGGAGCTGGAAACGCTGCGTAACGGAATGCTCCTCCAGAACTCACTCGGCATACGGTCGCGCATGATGACGCTCTCCGAGGCCCGTGAAATTTGTCCGGGACTTGCCGCGGAAGATGCGGTCGGCTTCTTCTTCCATGCCAGAGACGGCCATGCCGACCCCTTCCTGACGACATTCGCCTATCTCGAAGCGGCAAAACGTCTCGGAGTGAAATGCTACAGAAACACGGAATGCACCGGAGTCATCGTCCGCGACAACACGGTTCAGGGCATAGAAACCAGCAACGGGACAATCAGCGCGCCGATAGTCATCAACTGCGCCGGAGCGTATGCGCAAATAGTTGCCCGTATGGCGGGGATAGAACTGCCCAACTGGGCCGAGCGCCACGAGATAATGATTACCGAACCGGTCGCCCCCGGCGTCTGTCCCTGCATGCTGATGAGCTTCTCCGGAAACTATTACATTCAGCAACGGCCGCACGGCTCGATTATCTGCGGCATGAGCCCTCAAGGACACCCCGAGGATTTCGAGAACAAAACGACATGGCAGTTCATCGAAGCGATGTCGAAAACGCTCGTGAGGCTCCTTCCAAGAGCGAAAGGCATCAGGATAGCACGACAGTGGTCGGGACTGTACGATATGACTCCCGATGCGCAGCCGGTCATCGGAGAAACCGACGTCAAGAATTTTTACCACTCTACAGGTTATTCCGGACACGGATTCATGCTCGCCCCCGTAGCCGGGAAAATTCTCGCCCAGCATATCACAGGACAGAAACCGGACATCGACTTCTCGATGCTCGATTATCGTCGCTTCAGTCGCGGAGAACATATCAGAGAATCAAACGTGGTATGATGGAAAGATAGATCACCAGAAAAGGAGTGTTTGTTGTGAAGTTTCTGAAACCTTTACTCGACAAGTGCGTCATGTGTGGAGCGTGTATGTCCGCATGCTCCAAGGCGTGGGCCAAGCAGGACAACCCCGGGATGTCGCGCATCGCCGTCAAGAACGTAACAGGCTTGCCCGACATCAGGGTTTGCGACCAGTGCGGCGGCTGCATCGCCGTCTGTCCTTCAATGGCGCTGCAAAGGGACAAAAATGGGGTCGTCCAGATAGACCGGAAAAAGTGCACTTCCTGCCTCATTTGCGTCGAGTTCTGTCCCTCCGCTTCCATGTTCTTCCATGCGGACATCGACTCTCCGTTCAAGTGCGTCGCCTGCGGAATTTGCGTAAAGGCATGCCCCGAGGGCGCTCTGTCTATAGTCGAGCAAAAACAGGAGGGATAGGAGAATGGAACAGATGAAGCTTCTCACCGAGTGGAAATACACTCCGTCAAAAATCCACAGAGGATACACACGACAGTTTCTCTCCGTGGATCTCGGAAAAACGGACGGCGCTTTCACCTGCGAAGCTCTCCCGATTACCGACGAGATGATTGAGAAGTTCACCGGCGGACGCGGTTTCGGCCTTCGAATTCTCTGGGACAAGGTCACTTCAAAGAGCAAGTGGAACGACCCGGAAAACGCGATGATCATCTCCGGGGGGCCTCTTTCCGGCACTACTCAGTATCCGGGCATGGGGAAATTTTACGCAGTATTTCTTTCTCCGCTTACGCAACAGACATACAACAGCAACGCAGGAGGCTACTTCGGTCCATTCCTCAAAGCTGCGGGCTTTGACGCGCTTTCAGTATCGGGGAAAGCGCAGCGGGACGTTGTTCTGTATATCGACGGCGATGAAGGCGCGGTGCGTCTTTTCGAATGGACGCCCGAGAACCGAAACTCCTATGCTGTCACGGAAGCGCTTCATGAGTTCTTCGCCGAGGACGAAGACGACAAAGCGAGCATTTCTGTTATTTCTACCGGCGAAGCGGCCGAACACAGCTACTGGGGTGCAATGAACGTCAGTTTCTACGATCCCCGGCGGAAAGCCGCCCGGATGAAACAAGCTGGACGCGGCGGCGGCGGCACTGTGCTCAGAGACAAGAAGATCCTCGCGCTTGTCGTCAAAAAGAGGGGCTTTTCAGGTACCGAAAACGCTCCTGCCGATCTTTCCACTTTGCAGAAAGTCGGCACAAAACTGCACCGGGAAATTCGCCAGAACGACGACGTCCAGTGCCTCATGCGAAAGGTCGGCACCGCGCATCTCAACCTCGTAATGAACGACTACGACCTGTTGCCCGTGAACAACTTCAAATTCGGACGGCATAAAGACATACACAACATTGACCCGGATGCTTACGAAAAGCTCTTTACTCAAGGATACGCGGACGGCTGCTGGTATGGATGCTCGATGGCATGCGCAAAGGCCGTCGACGGGTTTGAATTGACGACGGGACCCGATCAAGGGAAAAAAGTAACCGTGGACGGCCCTGAGTACGAAACTGCGGCAAGTCTGGGTTCAAATGTCGGTATCTTCGATCCCCTATGGAGCATCGAGGCGAATTACTATGCGGATCATTACGCGCTCGACAGCATCTCTTTGGGTACCGGGCTCGCTTTTGCCTGCGAATGTTTTGAACTCGGACTGATCAACAAAGAACAAACGAACGGTCTTGAGCTGAAATTCGGTGCGAAGGCCGCGCTCCTTGAACTGATTCATCGGATGATGGATGGGAAAGACGAATTCGCCGCCGCCGTAGGTAAAGGCGTCAGGAAGATGAAAGAGATTTTTTCCGAGAAGTACGGCGCCGACCGAAATATTATGGAACGGATCGGCATGGAAGGGCAGGGTCTTGAGGTCTCCCAGTACCGATGCCAGGAGTCGGTTGCTCAGTGGGGCGGCTATTTCCTCACGCTCAAAGGGCCTCAGCACGACGAGGCTTGGGTCATCTTCATGGACATGGTGAATAAACAGCTCCCGACCTTTGAAGACAAAGCCGAAGCGCTCTTCTACTTCCCCAACTTCCGTCTGTGGTTCTCGCTCACCGGCGTCTGCAAGCTCCCCTGGAACGACGTGGAACCCTCGGACAACCGAATTCGCTACAAAGGAATCGAAGCGGCGAAAGTACCGGAACATGTGCAGAACTATCTGGACGTCTACGCCGCTGTTACCGGCAAGCCTCTGAGCAAGGACGAGATGATTCTCCAGTCGGAGCGTGTCTACAATTATGAACGGGTTTTCAACCTCCGCATGGGGAAAGGTACTCGCGAGTACCACAACATCCCTGATCGCGCGCTCGGTCCCGTTTTTGAAGACGAATGGAACGCCCGCCCCGAGTACTTCGACGAGAAACTCGGTGAAGCGGGCATTTCTCCGGACGGACTGTCGGTGCGGGAAAAGATGACGAAACTGCTCGAGTTCAGACGAAGCGAATGGGAAAAACTCGTCGACGCCGTGTACAAGCGGAGAGGCTGGAACTCGAACGGAGTTCCCACGCTGGAGACTCTCAAACGCCTCGGCATCGACTTCCCCGAAGTTCTCGACGTCGTCGAAGCTTACCAGTAAGTATAACGAACAGGCGGTGGCGGGCAAATGATCCGGGTCAACGGCAGGGAGATCGAATGGCGACAGGGTATGACTATACAGGATGTCTTGAATGACTGCGGCTATACCTTCAGAATGATTGCCGTGTGGATCGATGGAACTCCGTACCGGAGAGAACATTTCGCCACCGCCGTCGTTCCTGACGGCTCGGAAGTACAGGCTCTTCATATGATCAGCGGAGGTTGAACTACGAAATGCTCTTCGGAAAAGAACCGACAGGATTCATCTTCGATGTGAAACGATACTCTATCCATGACGGACCGGGGATTCGCACGACTTTTTTCTTCAAAGGATGTCCTCTTTCCTGTTGGTGGTGCCATAATCCGGAGGGCATTTCGCCTCTTCCGGCGCCCACGTATCATGGCAACAGGTGCATAGCCTGCGGTCGATGTGTTCGTGAATGCCCCCGTTGCGCCCGGAGTTTCGGCCCGAACGGTATTATGCTTGACTCCACGAAGTGCGTCGAGTGCAGAATATGCGAACAGGTTTGCCCTACGCGCGCTATCGAGTTCGTCGGTAAGGAAATGACGGTAGAAGAATTAATTCGCCTCGCAAAAAAAGATCTTGCCTTTTATGACGAATCAGGCGGAGGAGTCACTTTCTCCGGAGGAGAACCGTTGATGCAGGCCGAGTTTCTCATCGCGTGTCTGAAGGCGCTCCGCTCTCAAGAAATCTCTGCCGCAGTGGATACTTCCGGCTTCTGTCGCGAGGAGGATATTCTGCTCGCCGCCGAAGAGGCGAATTTTTTTCTTTTCGACATCAAGCTGATTGACCCGAAGCTGCATGAATACTATACTGGTGTAGGTAATGAAAGAATTTTAGCCAATCTGAGGCGCCTCGACAAAAAGCTCGTGGAACAGGGAAGAGGAAGCATCAATATCAGGATTCCCCTCATTCCCGGTGTGAACAATTCTCCGGATAATCTGGAGGCTGTGATTGCATGCGTTCTTTCTCTACGAAGCGTTTCGGGCGTGAATATTTTGCCGTATCACTCTATTGGATCCGGCAAGTACAAAAATCTTGGATTGGAGTTCAAAATGGGGCGGACGCAGCCCCCGTCGGATGATGAAGTTTCACAGGCGATTTCACTGTTTGCATCGCGGGGGATCCACGCGGTGAAAGGAGGATAAGAGAAGTGAACGAGAGAATTGCACGTCTGAGAAATGAGAGTTTCGAAACCTTTCCGAGTATCTCCATTGAACGAGCCCGCTTGACCACCGACTTCTACCGAACCAACGAGGGGAAGTACCCTGTTCCCGTCATGAGGGCGCTGAACTTTAAACACCTCTGTGAAAAAAAGACGATCTATATCGGAAAAGATGAACTGATCGTGGGGGAGCGAGGCCCTTCGCCAAAGGCGGTCTCCACCTTCCCGGAACTGAATTGCCATACGGAAAAAGACCTCGAAATTCTGAACACCCGCCCTATGACAGGGTACAGGGTGCAGGAAGAGGATATTCGAATCTATACGGACGAAGTCGTCCCGTTCTGGACCGGTCGAACCCAGCGGGACAGGATTTTTTCCAACCTTCCCGAAGAATGGCTTGCGCTCTACGAAGCGGGGTGTTTCACCGAATTCATGGAGCAACGCGCACCGGGACACACAGCGCTCGACGGAACAATTTATTCCACCGGACTGCTCGACATGAAGAAAAAAATCGCCTCCGCTCGAAAAAAGCTTGATTGGATCAGCGATCCCCACGCCACTGAAAAAGACGAGGAACTCCAGGCGATGGGCATTGCCTGCGACGCTTCGATCATTTTCGCACGCCGCCATGCCGATCTCGCCGAGGAGATGGCCTCTTCCGAGAAGAACGCCGCCAGAAAAGAAGAACTCCTCAAGATCGCCGACGTCTGCCGTCATGTTCCGGCGAACGCGCCGCGCGACTTTCACGAGGCTATCCAGATGTACTGGTTTACGCATCTGGCTACAATCACCGAGCTGAACGGATGGGACGCCATGTCCCCGGGGCATTTCGACCTCCATCTGCGGCCATTTTACGAGAAGGGAATCGCGGACGGATCACTCGACCGTGAGAAAGCGAAGGAGCTTCTCTCCTGCTTCTGGATAAAGGTCAACAATACCCCCGCTCCTCCGAAGGTCGGCGTTACAGCTGCGGAGAGCGGCACATACAACGACTTCACCCAGATCAACCTGGGCGGTATCGCCGAGGATGGAAGCGACGGCTCGAACGATGTTTCCTACATAATACTCGACGTTCTCGACGAGCTTCAGCTGCTCCAGCCCCAGGTCAGCGTGCACATATCCTCCAAATCGTCCGACCGTTTCCTCCGCCACGCCTGCAAGGTGATGCGACGAGGTTCAGGCTACCCTTCGGCGTTCAACGCGGAGGCTGTTTTCATGGAGCAGCTGGGAATGGGGAAAACCGTCGAAGACGCCCGTACAGGAGGAACCAGCGGCTGTGTCGAAACCGGCTCCTTTGGTAAGGAAGCCTACATCCTTCACGGATACCTGAACGTACCCAAGATCTTGGAACTTGCGCTGAACAACGGAACCGACCCGCTTTCAGGCAAGCGTATAGGGGTGGAAACAGGAGATCCTCAAGAATTCACATGCTTCGAGGACTTCTATAAAGCGTTCGAGAAACAGCTGCACTACGTCGTCGACACAAAAATACGCACGGATAACTATATTCAAAGGATGTTCGCACGGCACGCTCCGGCCCCGTACCTCTCCGTCCTCATTCACGACTGCATAGAGAACGGCAGAGACTATTACGACGGTGGTCCTCGCTATAATACGGACTATATCCAGTGCTGCGGAATTGGTACGGTCACGGATAGTCTTTCGGTTCTCAAGAAACATGTCTTCGAAGAAAAGACATTGCAGCTCGTCGACCTTCTTCGCGCGCTCCGTGAGAATTGGGAGGGGTGGGAGGAGATGCGTCAGTTCGTCCGGAACCGCACCCCGTTCTTCGGTAACGACGACGAAGAAGCCGACTCCATTATGCAGAAAGTATACGCGTCGCTTCTGAACGCCATCGACGGAAAACACTCTCCAAAGGGACCTACATACCACGTGAATATGCTCTCTACAACATGCCATATCTATTTCGGAAAAAAACTGGGCGCCACCCCGAATGGACGACTTGCCCATGCGCCCGAATCAGACGGGACGTCTCCATCCCACGGCGCCGACAGAAACGGACCGACGGCGGTAGTCAAGTCCCTCAGTCGTATGGATCAGCTCAAATCGGGAGGCACACTGCTCAATCAACGATTCCTTCCATCGGTTCTGAGCGGGGACTCCGGACTTGAGAAGATGGGCCAACTCATACGGACCTACTTTAAACTCGGAGGGCATCACATCCAGTTCAACGTGGTCGATACGGAAACACTGCGCAAGGCGCAGAAGAGTCCGGACGAATACCGCAGCCTTCTCGTTCGCGTCGCAGGGTACAGCGACTATTTTGTCGACCTTGATCAATACCACCAGGAAGAAATCATCGCCCGAACAGCGCAGGAGAACATATAGGCCATTGCTCCATGCGCGTTTTTCACATCGAAGGGAGAGGATATATGTCCGGTGAAAAAGCAGATATAACCATCACGCGACACAAGATGCTTCATCGATGAGTACCGCAAAAACGAAAGGAGTGCTGACATAATGCAGAAAGCGAAAAAATTCGTCACCTTGTGTATCCTCTCCGCCCTTGTTTTGTTCCTCATCGTTCCGAACATGGCTTCCGCAGCTCCCGAGATGACTCTGCGCTTCGCCGGACAGGTTCCCCTGGAGCACACCGCCACCAAACTGATGCATCAGGTTGCGGATGAAATAAAAGAAAAGACGAACGGACGTATCGTCGTCGAAGTGTTTCCTGCAAACCAGCTGGGCGACTACACGCTTGTCTACGAAGAGCTTATCCGCGGAACGATCGATATGGCTGCCATTTCCGTTCCCAGCCAGTTCGATCCTCGCCTCGAGGTGACCTATATCAACTGTTTCGTCCGCAACTTCGACGAGGCAAAAACCGTTTTTGCACCGGACGGCTGGCTCTTCAAGAAGATGGACGAACTGAGCGCTCGTCTCGGCGTAAAACTTCTCGGATTCCAGGTCGAAGGCTTTATCGGTATCGGCAGCACCAAGCCGGTGAACGAGCCGCTGAATCCGAATGTGGACAAGGGAGTACTCGTCCGCATTCCCAACATGGACGTGTACAAGCTCGGCGCGGAAGCAATGGGCTACCGTACCGTCACCGTTCCTTGGGCCGAGGTCTATACGGCCCTGCAGACCGGCGTCGCCGACGGTGTTGACGGGATGACCCCCACCGCTGCGTACACAATGCTCAAGGATGTTCTGAAGTATTGGTATGATCTGAATTACTCGGTCGAAAACTTCAACTACATGATCAGCATGAAAACATGGGAAAAACTCTCCGAAGCTGATCGTAAGATCATCGCGGACGCATGCGCAAAGGTCACCGAAATGAGCATCGAGCTTGCGAAAGAAGATCAGGAGAAGCACCTTCAGCTTATGCGCGACGCCGGCATAGAGGTTCACACCTATACCGCGGAAGAGCTGAAGCCCATTTTCGAAAAAGTTTCCGCCACATGGGATCAGCTTGCCGATAAGTTTACCCCTGAACTGATCGAAGAGTTCAAGAAAGAATACGCACCCAAATAGACAGTTCAACAACCCCGTAGCTGCTTACGGTAGGGGCCCCCCCCTACCGTAAGGCTACGAGACGGAAAGGAGATCTTTATGGCGGACAACGAGACCATCGGCTGTTTTCCTGAAAATCGTCCCGAAAAACAGAGCAAGGTTGATTTGCTCCTGCTTTTCTTTTTTTCCATAGTAACTGTTTCCTGCTCTCTTCTCCTCTCATTGATCATATCCGCCGCTGCATTCACACGGTATATCATCGGCGGCGACCTGTACGGCTTCGAGGAATGGGTCCGTCTGTTGGCCTTCTGGCTTTATTTTATGGGGGGAGCATACGGAGCTTACAACGACACGCACGTTTCCGCCGACGTTATTGATTCCTATATGAAGGAAGGCTTTTTTAAACGCATTGTTATTGTTCTCAGAAACCTTATCACTACGGGTATCAGTCTTCTCTTTACCTGGTACGGGTACGAGTTCTTCATGTTCGGTTTTATGGGACCTCTTGGGACAGGGATCGCAATACCTAAAACCACCATCTGGCAGATACCTCTATGGACGTCCTATCTGGCAGTCTTCCTTGGGCTGATCTTTATGACCTACTACTTTGCAATGAGACTCTTCAGGAATCTCCGGCTTCTCATCAAAGGAGGAGTATCATGATTTACATTGCGGTTTTGATCCTTCTAATCTGTCTTCTGCTCGGAGTTCCAGTGCCCATGAGCTTTATGGCTTCAACCGCATGGCTGCTTTTCTTCGGGGGGCCTACCGGCGCGGGTTACGCTTCCTCGATGGTGCTACCGTACGGCTTCAGCTCAATGAACAGTATCGCCCTCATTTCCATCGCCCTTTTCATCATGGCCGGGGGTATCATGGAGAAAGGGCGAATCGGAGAAAAGCTCATCGATTTTGTCGATGTCTTCGTCGGCCGAATCAAGGGCGGCCTTGGAGTCGTCGGTACCATCTCCTGCGCGGTTTTCGGTTCGATCACCGGATCTGCCTGCGCCACGCTCTCCTGCATCGGCTCCATCATGTTTCCACGGCTGGAAGCAGCGGGGTACCCCAGGGGCGTCGCCGCGGCGATCATGTCCAACGCGTCGCTGCTCGGGATGCTCATTCCTCCGAACTCCACGCTCATCATATTCGCATGGATCAGCGGACAGTCTATTCTGGCCTGTTTCCTTTCCACAGTCTTGCCGGGAATCATGATGACGACGCTTATCTGCCTCGTGAACTGCTGGCTCGTCAGAAACAACCCGAATGTCAAGGTAACCGAGCCTCCCAAGGGAAAGGACCGCTTTAAACTGATGAAACACAGAGGGTTTATTGCGCTTCCCGCGCTTATGCTTCCTTTCATCGTGCTCGGGGGTATTTACGGCGGTATTATGACGCCCACCGAAGCTGCCGCTGTTGCGGTAATCTACGCCATCCCGACAGGTATGTTCGTCTATAAAGGACTGACTCTGCGCGGGCTATGGGACTCGCTCGTTGAATCCGCCGTCACGACCGGCGTCGTAATGGTGATGCTCTATTCAGTTATGATGCTCAGCCGTCTCTATATCATGGAAAATCTTCCCGGAAAGATGCTCGGGCTTTTCAGGGCTGTCTCGGAAAATCCGTGGATTATTCTTTTCATGATCAATATTTTCCTCGTCATCATGGGAATGCTGATGGACGACATCAGCAGCGTCACGCTCGGAACGCCGATTCTTATCCCGATTATCATCGAACTCGGCTTCAACCCGATACATTACGCTGCGATTGTCGGCGTCAATACCGGCCTTGGGTGCATTACGCCGCCCGCCGCACCTGTCCTCTATCTTGGAGGACGACTAGGAAGGGCTCCTATCAATGAAATGATGGGGCCGACTTTGTGGATCATTGCCCTTGCATGGATTCCTACGCTTCTCGTCACAACGTATTTCCCGAGGTTCTCCCTCCTTCTTCCTCATCTCTTTCTCGGGACGCCTTGGTAGAGAGCGGAGAAGCATCGTGACGTACAGGAATTTCTTCGGATACCTCTGCCTTCTCTGTTTCGTCATCGGTCTCTGGACAAGATCTCCGTATGCCTATTGGGGAGCGCTTTTTTCCGGAGCGCTCTCCAGGGCCTCCGTAAAAAAAGGTTGGGAGTCTCCGGCGTGGATGAAAAAGCTTTCACTTTCGACTCTGAAAAAATCGTGTGGACTCCTTGACAAAGACGACAACGGTCTGTAGAATATCTCCTCGTTGGGTGGTTAGTTCAGAGGAAGAACGCTTCCTTGACGCGGAAGAGGTCAGAGGTTCGAGTCCTCTACCACCCACCATTGACTACAACGGCGAAAGCCGATGAAATGCGAAAAGCCCGCCAAGAGCGGGCTTTTTTGCTGTTCTGATTCCGATGAGATACGATGAGAATCGGTAAAAACCGATGCACGACCGTACAAAGAACCGTACAACGGAGAAAAGAGCCCTTTTTCATCGTTCGCAATCGAAGTCTGCTGGTTCCCCTACCCGGACGCGTGTCTGTGCTGAAGAACACCCGAGAAAACGTGTGAAAGAGCCTTCCTTCCACTTGCGGAAATTTTTACAGGGATGTAAGATTGTTAAAATATTGAAGCCGGATTGCACCTTCCGGTACGCAGTATTATCAAAGGAGAGGAGTGGTGTAATGAAACGTTTCCGGATTCTGTGCGCTCTGTTGATGATCCTTGTTCTTTCGGTGGCTGCGGGGGCATCGCAACTTTCTATCGCAATGATCACCGACGTCGGCGGCGTCAACGATCAGTCATTCAACCAATCCGCATGGGAAGGTCACCAGAAGGCTGAAAAAGAGCTCGGTGTGAAGGTGGCCTATATCGAGTCGCGTCAAGACGCCGACTATGGCCCCAACCTTGAGACTCTGCTCGATGCAGGAACGGATCTGATCTGGGGAATCGGTTTCAAAATGGCGGATGCGGTTCTTGAAGCTGCGACGAACAATGTCGATCAGAAGTACGCCATTATCGACTTCGCCTGGGAAAAAACACCGGACAACCTCATAGGCGTCGTTTTCAAGGCTGAAGAAGCATCTTTTCTGGTCGGCTACATAGCGGCGAAGATGACGAAAACAGGCAAGGTCGGGTTCATCGGCGGCATGTCCTTCCCCGTGATATGGGGTTTCGAATTCGGTTTCCGCGCAGGTGTTGCGCAGGCGGGAAAGAATGTCGAAATCCTGAGCCAGTACGCCGAGTCCTTTACTGACGCCGCCAAGGGCAAATCGATCGCCAACAGCATGTACCAGCAGGGGGCCGACATCGTCTTCCATGCGGCGGGAGGCGTCGGGGACGGACTCATCGAAGCGGCCAAGGAGCAGGGAAAGTGGGCTATCGGCGTAGACAGGGACCAGAACTATCTTGCTCCCGACAATGTCCTGACGAGCGCCATGAAGCGTGTCGACAACGCGATATTCAACATCGCAAAGGAAATGACGGAGGGTAAATGGCAGGGCGGGCACACGGTTTCCTATGGACTTGCAGAAGGCGGAGTCGATATCGCTCCGACAACATCGAAACATGTCCCCGCTGAACTGCTCTCCGAGGTTGATGCTGTCAAGACACGAATCATTGCCGGAGAAATCGTAGTCCCATTCAGCAAAGAAACGTTCGCCTCCTTCGAGGTAAAATAGAAACGAGCGCGGAGGAGTGCAAAAAACTCTTCCGCGCACCCTTTCTATTCTGAGGAGGTGGGGTTGTGTCGGAAAGGAAACGGAACTCTGCCTGCTTGGCGGTAGAGATGAAAAAGATCACAAAACGGTTCGGTGATTTCGTCGCAAACGACTCGATAGATTTCGATGTTCGCCGCGGGGAAGTGCACGCGCTCCTCGGCGAGAACGGCGC
>WPCG01055646.1_pt1 | contig 20465 bp, 14 predicted proteins | sample 5403311 | NCBI WGS metagenome assembly WPCG01 (sample SAMN12869467, study PRJNA574797) | sludge metagenome | isolation source: wastewater treatment of Control | place: China:Beijing | collected 2019-05-17 | reverse complement strand
CTGGATGACAACACGTTCGTGGAGATTGATAAATTTGTACTGCATGAAAGCCATGACTATGGAATGCAAGACAAGCGCATTGCCGGTGACGGTGTCGTTACCGGTTACGGGAAGATCGAGGGTCGCCTGGTGTACGTGTACGCGTACGACTTCACGGTTTTTGGCGGCTCCCTCAGCCGTACCAACGCCAATAAAATTGTAAAGGTGCAGAAGCTGGCACTGAAAAACGGTGCCCCGGTCATCGCGCTGAACGATTCGGGAGGCGCTCGTATCCAGGAAGGAGTGGCCGCGCTCAGCGGTTATTCCGACATTTTTTATCAGAACATCAAAGCGTCGGGAGTAGTCCCTCAAATCTCCGCTATTCTCGGTCCCTGTGCCGGTGGCGCCTGCTACTCGCCTGCCCTGACCGATTTCATCTTCATGGTGAAAGACAAGAGCTACATGTTTGTCACCGGCCCCGATGTCGTTAAGACGGTCACCCACGAAGAGTTGACCAAGGAAGAACTGGGCGGGGCCAGCGTCCATTCCACTAAAAGCGGGGTAGCCCATTTCGTGGGCGAGGACGAAGAAGAGACGTTGATGATGATTCGCGAGTTGCTGAGTTTTCTTCCTTCCAACAACATGGAAGACCCGCCGGTAGTCCCTACACAAGATAGCATTCACCGCGAATCGCCCGAGCTGCAAGCACTGATTCCGGAGGACCCGAATATCCCGTATGATATGAAGAAACTCATCGAAGAGGTGGTAGACGAACATTACTTCTTCGAGATCATGCCGCAATTCGCGCAAAATATCCTGGTGGGTTTCGCCCGGTTAGGGGGCCGCTCGGTGGGTATCGTGGCCAATCAACCGGCGTACCTGGCCGGCGTGCTCGATATCGACGCGTCGGACAAAGCGGCACGGTTTATTCGCTTCTGCGATTGTTTCGATATCCCCATCGTCACGTTCGAGGATGTACCGGGCTTCCTTCCCGGGCGTGACCAAGAGCACAACGGCATCATCCGTCACGGGGCAAAGATCGTTTTCGCCTACGTGGAAGCAACCATCCCGAAGATAACGCTTATCACGCGCAAAGCCTATGGGGGCGCGTACATTGTCATGTCGTCCAAGGAATCGGGTGCCGATGTCAACTTGGCCTACCCGAATGCCGAGATCGCGGTGATGGGCGCGGCCGGCGCGGTAAACATTCTTTATCGTTCGTCCGACGAGGCAGAGCGTCAGAATGCGCTGAATGAATACAACGAGTTGTTTTCAAATCCCTACCGGGCCGCGGAAAAAGGATACATCGATGAAATTATCCTGCCGAAAGATACCCGCTTCAAATTGATCCAAGCACTGGAAATGACAGCCAATAAAACGGAAACCAATCCCCCGAAAAAGCACGGGAACATCCCGTTGTAATAAAAAATGCAACACTCCACGGTGTCTTTCATGGGTATTATTCAAAAAAAACCATGAAAGTACCGATGGAGTTTGCCAAAAAGAAAACCTCACCTTACTCTATCTCAAAATTAACCACCCAATTAAAAACACAATAAGCTATACATAAACTATTTGACCTTATTTAAAAATGATGTTGATAACTTTTTAGGAAAACTTTATATTTTACTCTGCAATAAAAGCTATCTTTGTGGTGCATTTGGTTTTTTATTCGTGCAAACAAATCATACGCCGCGAATAAGATGAAAAGGGAATGCCGTGCAAGTCGGCAACAGTTCCCGCTGCTGTAAGCTCTATTGAACAAGCTTCGCGCACTACTCACAACCACTGGCCGGACTTCTTCCTCTTGCAGGGGAAGAATCGCGAAAGACCGGGAAGGACGCGCGGAGAAGGAGTAAGTCAGAAGACCTGCCAAGTGTGTTTACACTTTTTGATCTCTTTCGGGTAAAAAGAGAATCGAAATCAGAGACACGCGTATCCTTGCCATTCCTCTCTGTCCCGTGATTGCTCGCCACGACGGCAATCATGCTCCCGTATCGAAAAGTGTAACGACATCCGTGCAACAGTTTACACGCTAAAAATAAATTCGTATGGGAAACAAAGAAATTTACATCATTAAACGGGACGGAAAACGAGTCCCCTTCTCCATCAAAAAGATTGAAAACGCTATCACGAAAGCATTCTTGTCGGTCGGCACGTTCGCGACCGGGGACGATTTTATCTCCATCCTCTCCCACCTCCATATTTCTGACGGGATGACGGTCGAAGAGATCCAGAACCAGGTAGAAACGGCCCTGATGGCCGAGCAATATTTTACCGTCGCGAAATCGTACATGCTGTACCGGCAAAAGCATACCGAAACACGAGAGGTGCGTGACAAGATGAACTTCCTGATCAACTATTGCGACGCTCAAAACGCGGCCACCGGAAGCAAGTTCGACGCGAACGCCAACGTGGAAAAGAAAAACATCGCGACCCTTATCGGCGAACTGCCCAAGAGGAACTTCATCGACCTGAACCGGAAGATGATTACCGACCGGCTAAAGAAAATGTACGGGAAAGAACTGTCGGACAAGTATATCGGCATGCTCAACGAGCATTTTATTTACAAGAATGACGAAACCAGCCTGGCCAACTATTGCGCGAGCATTACCATGTACCCCTGGTTATTAAACGGTACCTTATCCATCGGCGGGAACTCTACCCCGCCCACCAACCTGAAATCGTTCTGTGGCGGGTTTATTAATATGGTGTTCATGGTATCAAGCATGCTTAGCGGTGCCTGTGCCACGCCGGAGTTCCTGATGTACCTGGACTATTTCATCCGCATGGAATACGGCGATGATTATTTTGAACGCCACGACGATGTGGTGGATTTATCTAAACGCCGGCGAACACTCGACAAGATCATCACCGACTGCTTCGAGCAGATCGTTTACTCCATCAACCAGCCGACCGGGGCACGCAACTTCCAAGCGGTTTTCTGGAATATCTCCTACTACGACAAGTATTACTTCGAAAGCCTATTCGGTGAATTCTTATTTCCCGACGGGTCACGGCCGACCTGGGAATCCATCAGCTGGCTGCAAAAACGGTTCATGAGATGGTTCAACAAGGAGCGTACCAAGACCGTGCTCACTTTTCCCGTGGAGACGATGGCGTTGCTCTCGAAGGAAGGCGATATGCTGGATGCCGAGTACGCCGATTTTACCGCCGAGATGTATTCCGAAGGGCATTCGTTCTTTACCTACATGAGCGACAACGCCGATTCGCTGGCAAGCTGCTGCCGGCTGCGTAACGAGATTCAGGACAACGGGTTCAGTTACACGCTCGGGGCGGGAGGAGTATCTACCGGCTCGAAAAGCGTGCTGACCATCAACCTGAACCGCTGCGTGCAGCATGCCAGCCGCACGGGGCAATCCTACATGGCATTTCTCGAAGAGGTGGTGGACCTGACGCATAAGGTACAAGTCGCGTACAACGAAAACCTGAAGATGTTTCACGAGAAGGGGATGTTGCCCCTTTTTGACGCGGGATATATCAACATCGAACGGCAGTACCTGACTATCGGCGTGAACGGGCTGGTTGAAGCAGCCGAGTCACTGGGAATCGAAATCAATCATAATCCCCGGTACCTGGCTTTCGTGCAGGAGGTGCTGAGTCTCATCGAGCGGTACAACAAAAAATACCGGTCGAAAGAGTTCATGTTCAATTGCGAGATGATTCCCGCTGAAAACGTGGGCGTGAAACATGCCAAATGGGACAAGGAAGACGGGTACCAAGTGCCTCGTGACTGCTATAACAGTTATTTTTACATCGTGGAAGACTCGTCTGTCAACGTGATCGATAAATTCCGCCTACACGGGCGCGAGTACATCAAGCACCTGACGGGCGGATCGGCACTTCATATGAACCTGGAAGAGCACCTCTCGAAAGCGCAATATCGACAATTGTTGCGCGTGGCCGCCTTGGAAGGATGCAACTATTTCACGTTCAACATCCCCAACACGGTATGCAACGAGTGCGGGACGATCGATAAACGTTACCTGCAGCATTGCCCTAACTGCGGCTCGGGGAACGTGGACTACCTCACCCGCGTGATCGGGTACATGAAGCGGGTAAGCAATTTCTCGGCTGCCCGGCAAACGGAGGCATCCCAGCGATTTTACGGTCAATTAGAAAAAGAGAAAGAATCGGCTGTATGCTGAAGTACGTCAATCACGATATTGTTTTTCAGGAAATCCCGGATGAGGTAACCCTGGCCATTAACTTGTCCGGGTGCCCCTATCGGTGCAAGGGGTGCCACAGCCCGGTATTGCAAGAAGATACCGGGGAGGTGCTCGATGAAGCCGTTCTTTCGAGGCTATTGCAGGTGTACGGGAAGACAATCACCTGTGTATGCTTTATGGGAGGCGATGCCAACACCGGCGAAGTATGCGAGTTGGCCAAGCACGTCCGTGAAAATTGGCAGGGAGCGATCAAAACGGCATGGTATTCAGGAAAGGACAGCGTTCGCGACCAGGCTTCGGCCTGTTTTGATTTCGTGAAGACCGGCCCCTATATCGAAGCACTGGGAGGATTAGACAAAAAAACCACCAACCAACGGCTTTACCGGGTCAATAATGGCCACCTCATTGATATCACCTCCCGGTTGCAGAAATAAAAAACAGAGCATTATGTTCGCTCTGCTTTCTCTACTTTTATTATTTTGATTAGAAAGGCATTCCAAGTGATTGGCGTGCCTATCGTTTATAATAGGTTGACAACTTCTATTCTAAATTAGCAAATTCATCATCAGAGATCAAATCAGCAATTATTTGCTGTATAGTTGCAAGTAAGGGATGGATATTGTTCTGTAAGGTATCAAAAACTACCGCGGCATCAATACCAGGCTCAACTAAGAGATGTAACACCCCCCGGATAGTATCTTCCTGAAAAAATTATTCAAGAAAATAACGTATCTTTGGATAAGATAGGATGTGCCTCGGAAATGCCAAAACAAGCTTGGCATTGCGCTCGGCTTTCACTATCTTTGTGCCCGTAAGATTGGTGTCGCGTGTTCCATACAGGCTTCGGAACCCGCGATGAAAAGGGAATCAGGTGAAAATCCTGAACAGACCCGCTGCTGTAAGCTCCAATCACGTGCCGAACAACCACCACGATTGCCACTGGTGCCCCACCCTACTCCCTACACGGGAGACGTTCCACAGCCGGACGACAGGTGAAGCCGGGAAGGCGTTCAAGCACGGGAGTAAGTCAGAAGACCTGCCAACGATACAACCATCAGTTACATGGCTTTCGGGGAATAAAGCTTGAAAACGACGCGCAATAGTTCCATTATCCCGCTTCCTTTTCAATTTGCTTTACCGAAGTATGATTCGGTATCAATGACGATTATTAAACAAATAGGTTTCTTACTCATCACGGCTCTCTTGGTTGCCCCGGTTCTCTTGGGACAGGAAGCATCCAACACTCTCCAACCCCCTGAAATGACGGGCAAACCCCGATTTTCCGAGGTGGCGGATAGCCTGCGGCTACCCGAGGTGGTGGTCACGGAACGGTATAGCGACCGTGAGATTCGCGCCACCGCGCCCGTGCAAATCTTGTCCGGCGACCAGCTGCAACACCTGCACGCGTTGCAGCTGTCCGATGCCGTGAAGCACTTCTCGGGTGTCTCCATCAAGGATTATGGCGGCATCGGGGGGTTGAAAACCATCTCGGTACGAAGCCTGGGGGCTCATCACACCGCGGTCACTTACAACGGGATAGCCATTACCGACGTGCAGACAGGCCAGATTGATATCGGCCGCTTCTCCCTCGATAACGTGGAACAGGTAGCTCTCTATACCGGGCAAAACGACCAGATCTTCATGCCGGCAACGGCCTTCGCTTCGGCCTCCTCCTTGGCCATCCGGAGCGTCACACCCCGCTTCTCCAAAGGAGAACGGCTTAACGGGAAAGTATCCCTGAAAGGGGGATCATTCGGCCTCTTCAACCCTTCACTGCACGCCAACGCGCGGCTGACCGACAAGCTCTCCGCCTCGTTAAGCAGCGAGTGGATGACAGCCAAAGGCGACTACCCCTATCGGTTACACTACGGCACCGCGGGGGTCGACAGCTCCTCCATGGAGACGCGGAAGAACAGCGACGTGAACAGCCTGCGGCTGGAGGGAGCGCTTTTTGCCGATTTCTCCTCCGCGACCAAGGGCGATTTGAGGGTCTATTACTACCAGTCGGAACGGGGACTGCCGGGAGCAACCATCTTTTACAACACCGGTAATTTCTCGCGACAACGGCTATGGGACCACACCTTCTTCGTTCAAGGAAACGGGGAGCACGCCTTCTCCCGGGAATGGGTGCTCCAGGCCAATGCCAAGCATAGCCGGGGTTACCTCCGCTACCTCGATCCCACCTACTTGGGCGCGGGCGGGGAGTACGAGGATATATTCAACCAACACGAGACCTACGGTGCGCTCTCGGTGCTTTACCGGGCGTTTGAACGGTTGTCGTTCTCCGCGTCGAGCGACCTTATCACGGCCACCATGCACGCCCGGCGGGAGGCGTTTACCACCCCTACCCGGCTCACCTCACGATCGGTAATCGCCGGAAAATGGGTGAGCGAACGGGCCATGGCCGCGACCCACCTGCTTTATACCCGCACCTTCGAGTCGGCACTAAACGGCATGACGAGCGAAAACAGGAGCAAGCTTTCCCCTTACCTGAGCCTCTCGGTAAAACCGTTCGAGGAGGCCGATTTTCGCATAAGGGCCTTCTACAAGAACAGTTTCCGACTGCCCACCTTCAACGACCTTTACTATCCCGCGGTGGGTACGCGTGACTTACTGCCCGAGGACGCCCACCAGTTCAACGTGGGCGTCGTGTATGGCGCCGTGCCCGGGAACAGCGGCTCGCGAGTAACCATCACGCTGGATGCCTACCGTAACCGGGTAACGAACAAGATCATGGCTTTTCCTACCGGAAACCTCCACCAGTGGGCAATGATGAACCTGGGAAAAGTTGTTATTACCGGGGCGGATCTCTCCGCGGAAGGAAGCATTGAACTGCCCGGTGAAGCCCGGCTGACTGTCGGCGGGAACTATACCTTCCAGTCGGCACTCGACAAAAGCAATCCCAACCGAAGTAGCTACAACCACCAGGTAGCGTATACTCCCCGACATTCCGGTTCAGGGCGGGCCCTCTTGCAGTTACCGTGGCTGGACGTGGCCTACACCTTGCTGTGGAGCGGCGAAAGGTATTCCAACGGGTACAACGGCAGCGAGTTCAGGATGCCAGGTTACAGCGACCACGGCCTGTCGGCCTCGAAAAATATTCCTACCCGGGCCGGTTCGATCCAGCTACAATTGGAGGTGCTCAACCTGTTTGGTGAAAATTACGAGATCGTGCGCAATTACCCGATGCCGGGACGATCTTTCCGAATAAATACATCGTTTAATTTTTAATGTTTTATGCAATGAATCAAAAGAAAATCTTTTTTTACTTGTCACTTTTCGCGGCCCTGTTTACCACGGCTTGTTCCGATATCGATGATCCCGACGATACCCCCGATCCTCCCAAGGAGGCCAAGGCACTCCTTATCCTGAGCGAGGGAAGCATGAACGGGAACAACAGTACTCTTGCCCGCTACGACCTCTCGACGAGCAGTGTGGATAAAAACTATTTCAACACGATCAACAAACGAGGGCTGGGCGATACCGGGAATGATATGCTTTTGTACGGCTCTAAAGTATATATCGCCGTGAGCGGCTCCTCCACCATCGAGGTGATAGCGGCTGCTACCGGAAAATCCATCCGGCAAATCGATATGAAAAAGGAAGACGGCTCCGCCAAACAACCCCGCCAGATCGCGGCGCACGACGGCAAGGTGTACGTCACTTCGTTCGATGACACCGTCACCCGTATCGACACCGTGTCACTCCAGGTGGATGGTTCCGTTGAAGTGGGATTGGACCCGGACGGCATCGTTATCAAGAACAACAAGATATACACCGCCAACTCCGGAGGGCTCAGCTACTTGGGCGAGTACGATTACGATACCACGGTGTCGGTCATCGATATAGCCACGTTCGAGGAAGAGAAACAGATTGAAGTGGGTACCAACCCGATCAACTTGCAAGCCGACAGCCAAGGTGATATCTACGTGTCGATCGCCGGCAACTACCTGTCGTATGATCCCGAGAACTATATTGCCCCGGCATTCAAGCGAATCAACCCGTCTAACGGGAACGTGGAAACCATCGAGGAAGTGGAGTCTCCCGACCGGTTCGTGATCGCGGACAATAAGGCCTATATTATCAGCGGTTCGTACGGCACCCCGTACAAGGTGTTGGTATACGATTGCCTCGAAGAGAAATTGGTATCGGACAACTTCGTGACAGACGGTACCGAGCTGGGAACGATCTATGGTGTCGCGGTGGACGACTACTCGGGCGACCTCTTCATCATGGAGACCGATTACGTTTCCCCCGGCACGATCTATTGCTTTGACAAGGCAGGGAAGCTTCGATACAGCATTTCCGCCGTCGGGCTAAATCCCCGCGCGATAACTATCACCCGCTAATCCAAGCGGGTGCCAAACGGGCATGAAAAAGCCGCACCCGAAGGTACGGCCTCTCACTACTATTATTATTTTGACTGGAAAGGTATGCCAAGCGATGGGTATGCCTTTCTTTTTTTTACTCCACCGTTCGTTCTATCACGCCAGCATAAGGCCGGGTTTCCGCTTTCCGCTTCAGGTAGAAAATCTCCGACTCGTCTTTCGAGTCCCGCACGATATCCACCAGTTCGAACCCCTCTTTACTAAGCATGTTAAGCACGGCGATCATGCCGTTGAACGACACCGCACGGCGGCGTTCATCGGTAATCTGGGGCGTGCGCCCCCCTTGGCCGTAATCGACCCTCACGGTGATCTTCGAGCTGAGCAATGGTCCCGAATCAGACCATATCCGGATGTAATCGGCGTCAAGTTCCTTAATCGGCTTTTGATCCACGTACTGGGCATTCGCCACCATTGCCGCCCCAAAAATGAACAACGCGAGAAAAAAAAGTTTTGGTTTCATATGATTAAAATTATTGACTTTCAAATGTATCATATGGAACTCGCTTTAATCATGTACTTGTGTGATAATGATTATCATGCTCGTTTCATAGTTATATATTTTGACAAAAACAGCTCATTGTCAAATCATCGAATCATCGAATCATCGTTTCGCTTACAATCATCAGCACATTAGTCACATTAGTCACATTGGCACATTAGCACATTAGCACATTAGCCTAATCCAATTTCAATACCGCGAGGAACGCTTTTTGCGGCACCTCCACGTTACCCACCTGCTTCATGCGCTTCTTCCCTTCCTTCTGTTTTTCCAGCAGCTTCCGTTTCCGGGAGATATCTCCCCCGTAACATTTGGCAGTCACGTCTTTACGGACGGCTTTCACCGTCTCCCGGGCGATGATCTTGGCCCCGATGGCTGCTTGTATAGCAATATCGAACTGCTGTCGCGGGATCAACTCCTTCAGCTTCTCGCACATGCGGCGGCCGAAGGTCTGCGCGTTATCCACGTGCGTGAGGGTGGAGAGCGCGTCCACCGGTTCGCCATTCAGCAGGATATCCAGCTTCACCAGCTTCGACGGTCGGTAATCGTGCATTTGGTAGTCAAACGACGCGTACCCTTTCGAGATACTCTTCAATTTATCGTAGAAGTCGATCACGATCTCGCCCAGCGGCAGGTCGTAAATGATCTCGATCCGGTTACCCGAGATATACTCCTGCTTGATCAGCTCGCCCCGCTTACCGAGGCACAGCGTCATGATGGGCCCGATATATTCGGTTTGGGTGATTACCGATGCACGAATAAACGGTTCCTCGATGCGGTCGATGAGCGTTAGGTCGGGCAATCCGCTCGGGTTATGCACCTCCTTCATGCTCCCGTGTTTATCGTACACCCGGTACGACACGTTGGGCACGGTGGTGATCACGTCCATATCGAACTCGCGCTCGAGCCGTTCTTGAATGATTTCCATGTGGAGCAATCCCAAGAAACCGCACCGGAAGCCAAAGCCGAGGGCGACGGACGATTCCGGTTGAAAGGTGAGCGACGCGTCGTTCAACTGCAATTTATCCAGCGATGTCCGCAGGTTCTCGAAGTCCTCGCTCTCGATGGGATACACTCCCGCGAAAACCATCGGCTTCACCTCCTCGAATCCCTCGATCGCTTTATCGGCGGGTCGTTTCACGTGCGTGATGGTATCTCCCACCTTCACCTCTTTCGATGTCTTGATACCCGAGATAATATATCCCACGTCGCCGCACCCTACCTCCTGTTTGGGCACCATATTGAGTTTCAGTATACCCACCTCGTCGGCATCGTACTCTTTCCCGGTGTTGATGAACTTCACCATGTCGCCTTTTCGAATGGATCCGTTCTCGATCTTGAAATACGCGATAATACCCCGGAAAGGGTTAAATACCGAGTCGAAGATCAGTGCTTGCAGGGGTGCCTCGGCATCTCCTTTCGGTGCGGGGACTCGTTCAATGATTGCCCGCAGGATCTCTTCGATCCCGATGCCCGTTTTCCCGCTTGCCCGGATAATGTCTTCCCGGGGGATCCCCATCAAGTCGATGATTTGGTCCTCGACCTCGTCGGGCATGGCACTCTCCAGATCGACTTTGTTGACCACGGGGATGATTTCCAGGTCGTGTTCAATCGCCATGTACACGTTGGAGATGGTCTGTGCTTGGATTCCTTGGGCCGCGTCCACGATTAGCAGGGCACCTTCGCACGCCGCGATGGAACGCGACACCTCGTACGAGAAATCCACGTGCCCCGGGGTATCAATCAGGTTCAGGGTATATTGTTCTCCTTCAAATTCATAATCCATTTGCACGGCGTGGCTCTTGATGGTGATCCCGCGTTCTCGTTCCAAGTCCATGCTGTCGAGAACCTGCGCTTGCAGGTCCTTGCCTTCAACGGTCTTGGTAAACTCCAGCAGTCGGTCTGCCAACGTGCTCTTGCCGTGGTCGATATGTGCAATAATACAAAAGTTCCGTATTTTCTTCATTTATGTTGTTTTCGCTTAGAATTCCGCGTTGTTTGGTGTACGCGGGAACGGGATCACGTCCCGTATGTTTGCCATCCCGGTGATGAACAGCATCAACCGCTCGAACCCGAGGCCAAAGCCCGCATGGGGCGCGGTACCGAACTTTCGAGTCTCGATGTACCACCATATCGGGCTGCTATCCATCCCGAGGTCGTTTATCCGGTTCATCAGCTTGTCGTGATCGGTTTCTCTCTCGGAACCCCCGATGATTTCACCAATCTTGGGGAAGAGCACGTCCATGGCCCGCACGGTTTTGCCGTCGTCGTTTTGTTTCATGTAAAACGACTTGATCTCCTTGGGGTAGTCGCTCAAGATTACCGGCCGCTTGAAATGCTTCTCCACGAGGTACCGCTCGTGTTCCGATTGCAGGTCGGCCCCCCAGTAGACGGGGAACTCGAACTTCTGTCCCGACTCTTCGAGTATCTTCACTCCTTCGGTATAACTCAGCCGCACGAAGTCGTTCTCGGTCACGAAGCGCAACCTGTCCACCAACCCATCGTCGTACATTTTTGCCAGGAACTCGATATCGTCCTTGCAATGCTCCAACGCGTACCCGATCAAGAATTTCAGGAAATCCTCTGCCAGGTCCATGTTGTCGTTGTTATCGTGAAAGGCCACTTCCGGCTCTATCATCCAGAACTCGGCCAGGTGGCGGGGAGTATTCGAGTTCTCTGCCCGGAAGGTCGGACCGAAGGTATAGATAGCCCCGAGTGCCATTGCTCCCATCTCCCCTTCGAGCTGTCCCGAGACGGTCAGGTTGGTTTGCCTCCCGAAGAAGTCTTCTGCAAAGTCCACTTTCCCCTCCTTGTCCCTGGGCGGGTTATTGATATCGAGCGTGGTTACTTCAAACATCGATCCGGCCCCTTCGGCATCCGATGCCGTGACGATGGGCGTGTGGAAATAATAGAATCCCCTGTCGTTAAAATACTTGTGTATGGCGTACGACATGTGGTGCCTCATCCGGAAGATAGCGCCAAACGTGTTGGTCCGGGGGCGCAAATGGGCAATCTCTCGCAGGAACTCCAACGAGTGCCCCTTTTTCTGTAGCGGGTAGGTGGTGGGATCGGCTCCCCCGTAGATTTCGATCTCGGTTGCCTGGATCTCCACGGTTTGCCCTTTTCCCATCGACTCCACCAGCTTCCCGTTCACGTTGATGCACGCGCCGGTAGTGATAGGCTTGAGAAACTCTTCACCAAACTGGGCTATATCTATAACCACCTGCAGGTTGTGTATCGTGGACCCATCATTTAGGGCTACAAATCCCACGTTCTTGTTACCTCTCCGGGTGCGCACCCACCCCTTCACGTTCACTTCGTCACCGAAGCTTTTAAGTTGCAAAGCTTCCGCTATTTTTGTTCGCTGTATTTGTTTCATAATCCAAGTCACCTCCCCGTGGGGAGACATGGCTGTATCTATCTTTTTTTATACCATTAATCAAACGCGCCCATACGCAGCATGTTCACCTCTTGTTCGGAGAGGTAGCGCCATTTACCGCGGGAAAGCTTTTTCTTGGTCAGCCCGGCAAAGTAAACCCGGTCGAGTTTCAATACCCGGTATCCCAGTTTCTCGAATATACGCCGCACGATACGGTTTCTCCCGGAGTGAATCTCGATCCCCACTTGGGTAAGATCCTCTTCGGTCACGTAGCTGATGGCGTCCGCGTGGATCTCGCCGTCTTCCAGTTCGATTCCATCGGCGATCATCTGCATGTGCTCCATCGCCACCGGCTTATCGAGCCATACTTGGTAAATCTTCCGTTTCTCGTATTTCGGGTGCGTCAGCTTCGATGCCAAGTCGCCATCGTTGGTCAGCAGGAGCACGCCGGTGGTAGCCCTGTCGAGCCGTCCTACCGGGTAGATCCGTTCCGAGGCGGCGCTTTTCACCAACTCCATAACCGTCTTCCGGTTTTCGGGGTCATCGGTCGTGGTCACGAACCCTTTCGGTTTATTCAGGAGGACGTACACTTTGCTCTCGAGCTGGATCGGTTGATTATGGAACAACACCTCGTCTGCCCGGGTTATTTTAGTACCCAGTTCCGTGATGACCTCCCCGTTCACCTTGACCACGCCGGCTTGGATAAACTCGTCGGCTTCCCTGCGCGAGCAAACCCCCGCGTTGGCCAGGTACTTGTTCAGGCGGATGGGAGCGTTTGGATCGGCGTTCTCTTTATACTTGATCTGCTTGAACGGTTTTTTCTTTTTGAGTTTCTTTTTAGGGCCACCCTGCTGCCTGTTACCCGGGTGCTGCGATTGACCTCCCCAGCCCCTGTTACCGCCGCCGTAGCCTTGGCCACCCGGGCCTCTTTGGGGCGACTGTACCCGCTCGCCCACTCTTGGCCGGCGCTTCCTGGGTCCACCCTCGCCGCTGCCATACGATCCACGGTCCTGGCCACCATACGATCCACGGTCTTGGCCGCCGTAAGAACCACGGTCCTGACCACCGTAAGAACCCCGGTCCTGGCCACCGTAAGAACCCCGGTCCTGGCCGCCATATGAGCCCCGGTCCTGGTTGCCGTAAGAGCCTCGATCTTGGTTGCCGTAGTAGCCTCTCTCTTGCTGATCCCCGTAATTAGGGTTATGCTGTCGGTACGGTCTCTCGGAATGATAACCGTCTTGCTGTGTTCTTCGTTCATTGCTGTAATTCCTGTTCGAAGAAGCGTGTCTCTCATTGTTCGCGCTGTGATAACTCCGTCTCGGACGCGACTCGTCGTTGTTTGTTGTCATTGTTGTATTTGCTTTTTGTTTACAATTTAAACCTCACGGTTTTCTTCTCATTCTATTAAACACCTATTTTATAACTCTTCGTTTAAATTTTCTCGTCTACACCCATTTATTCTATCCCTCCTTGCCCTTTTTTGCTTCCGGCCGGGGTATTTATTACCTGCTCGGACGTTCACGGGTTATATCCCGGTATAACTTTGTGGTGTGATCTTTTTCAGCTCGCTTTTAATCAAATCGCTCACCTCTAACGTATCAATAAATGCCGCGATGCTCTCTTTCGTGATTCGTGTATTGGTCCGCGTTAACGCTTTCAATGCTTCGTAGGGTTTCGGGTATCCTTCCCGTCTCAATATTGTTTGAATTCCTTCAGCCACCACGGCCCAGTTATTCTCGAGGTCACGCTCGATTGCCTCCCTATTAATTAACAATTTGTCCAACCCTTTTGTTGTACTTTTCAGCGCGATTACACCGTGCGCCATGGGGACTCCTATATTCCGTGTCACGGTAGAGTCGGTCAGGTCGCGTTGCAGGCGGGAAATGGGTAGCTTGGCCGAGAGGTGCTCCAGCAGGGCATTGGCTATTCCCAAGTTTCCTTCCGCGTTTTCAAAATCAATCGGGTTCACCTTATGGGGCATGGCCGACGATCCTACTTCGCCTTCTTTAATCTTTTGCTTGAAGTAATCCATCGAGATGTACTGCCACATGTCTCGCGTCAGGTCAATCAGGATGGTATGTATCCGCTTCATCGCGTCGAACGACGCGGCGAGGGCGTCGTAATTTGATACCTGGGTAGTGTACGTTTCTCTTTCCAGTTGGAGGTTTTCTTTCAGGAATCGGTCTCCGAATGCTTTCCAATCAATACCCGGATACGCCACCGCGTGCGCGTTAAAATTACCGGTTGCCCCCCCGAACTTGGCTTTGGCGGGAACTCGTTTAAGCTCTTCCAGTTGGTTTTCTAACCGGTAGGTAAATACCTTCACCTCTTTCCCGAGGCGCGTGGGTGAGGCAGGTTGGCCATGCGTGCGTGCCAGCATGGGAATATCGTTCCACTCTTCGGCCAACGCGTTTAGCCGGTCCGCGAGTTTTTCCAGCGCCGGGATATACAGGGTATGCAGGGCATCGCGCCACATCATCGGCGTGGCCGTGTTGTTGATATCTTGCGAGGTAAGTGCGAAGTGGATAAACTCCTTGTATTCTTGGAGTCCCAACTCGTCGAATCTCTCTTTCAGGAAATACTCCACCGCTTTCACGTCGTGGTTGGTAGTCCGCTCGATCTCTTTTACCCGCCGCGCATCGGCCTCGTCAAACCCGGTATAGAGGTCCCGTAACTGCATGACCGTCTTGTTATCCACTTCTTTCAGCGAGGGGATTCCAGCCTCGTGAAGTGAAATAAAGTATTCGATCTCTACCTGTACCCGGTATTTAATCAGCGCGTACTCAGAAAAGAAGAGGTATAAATCGGCCGTCTTATCCCTGTATCGCCCATCGACGGGTGAAATTGCTGTCAGTTGATCCAAGCTCATAGTTGTTGTATGCACGCTTTTTTAGTTTGTTGAATGGCGGGAAATCACTTTTCTGCACATTCGTTACCGCATCACTCTATCTGGTGATGTTTTAATAATCGCCCCTGCCTTTTTACGCTACAAAAATACGGATAATAATAGAGTCCTAAAAATTTTAGGGAAAATATTTGCGGAAAGGCAAAAGATTGATGGGATTGGGAATCAAACACGAATACCGACGTGTAGAAGAAATGTAGACAGATTGCTCTTTTTTTTTAAAAAAAATAGTAACTTTGTCTGAACAAACACGAGGTAAAGAACCTCCAGGCAACGATCGTTCGGGGTCGCGCGAACGTTTACAACATCTATTATTAAAGAAAAATGAACAAGAAAATCTTTAATTTACTGGTTATCGTGATCGCGCTTGTTATGACAAGTGCTTGCTCTTCCAGTGGTGAAATTACCGTGGCTAGTTATAACGTGCGTTACGATAATCGTGGCGATGCCGAAAAAGGCAATAGCTGGAAAAACAGGTACCCTGTTATCACGGAAATTATTCGTTTCAATGATTTCGAGATATTTGGCGCGCAGGAAGTGTTGCATCATATGGTAGAAGATATGCTTGCCGGCCTGCCCGGTTATGATTTCATTGGCGTGGGGCGTGACGATGGCGAGACGAAGGGCGAGTATGCCCCTATCTTTTACAAAACCGACCGTTTCGAGTTGTTAAAGTCAGGGAATTTCTGGCTATCGGAGGAAACCGACTTCCCAAACAAGGGGTGGGATGCCGTGCTTCCCCGCATTTGCACGTGGGGCGAGTTCAGGGACAAACAGAGCAAGCTTCGCTTTTACTTTTTCAACTTGCACATGGACCACGTGGGCGTGAAAGCACGCGAGGAGAGTTCGAAGCTCGTGTTACGGAAGATCGAAGAGATGTGCGGGGATGCACCGGTGATTTTAACGGGCGATTTCAATGTAGACCAGCAGCACGATAATTACCGGGTGCTTGTCGAGTCGGGTGTCCTGAATGATTCCCACGAGGTCACTCGAATGCGGTTCGCGTTAAATGGCACGTTCAACGCGTTCGATCCGAACTTGAAAACGGAGAGCCGCATCGATCATATTTTCGTGACCCGCGATTTCAACGTGGAGAGATACGGCATACTTACCGACACGTATCGAGAGCAAGTAAACGACAGTATCATTCAAAAAGGCGATTTCCCTAAAGAAGTACACTTCTTGGACCACGTGGCTCGTTTGCCGTCGGATCATTTTCCCGTGATGGTAAAATTATCGTTTGGCAAATCCAATCGTTAAGTGACTATCATTGAGACTGGGAGGCTGAAAGGCCGTGGTATCTTTCTTTTTCAGCCCATTTTTTTCGAAAAATAATCACGGAAAATTTTGGTGACAATTAAAAACAGGCTATCTTTGCATCGCGATTTCAGAAAACAACTCCCGGGAAAGCGTTCCCCAGAGCGAGAAAGAAAGCTTTCCCGAACACAAGTTACCGGGGCGTTTAGCTCAGTTGGTTCAGAGCATCTGCCTTACAAGCAGAGGGTCGGCGGTTCAAATCCGTCAACGCCCACCCTTTTCATCAAGCACTTATCGATTTATTTCGGTAGGTGCTTTTTTCTTTGGGAACAGCACGAGAATTACTTCTACCATCATCTGGGGAAAATTCCATTAAAGTAAGGGTAAAGGAGTTATCGTGTCAATGATTATCAGGCGACACGATAGAGATTTAAGCGCCTAATGCCTTGAACGCCTCGTACACCAGAAACGCGGGCCATACGATGGCTTTAAGGAACCCGATCACGCCCGCCCAAAACGAAGTGGCCTGCATGATAAAATAGATGGCCGCGCCAATAAATCCCAACCCGTAAACAGCACCGCCTCCCGTCTCGCCGGAAGAACGCCCGCGTCTGCACTTGTCTGTTTCTTTTTCCATCTTCTTTGGTATTTAGTTACTGAATTAAACTCGTCAAAATTAAACACAATTAATGGATTCACGATAAAATACAGGTTAAATTTTTGTTACGATAATAAATATCTTCACCACCGAATACCAAGCGTGTTAAGAAGATACCGTCAAATAAGCATTGCTAACCCATTTGTCTTCCAAGGCAATTTTACACCAGTTATCCCGGGTTTCTGAAATGAAGACAATGTCTCCTTCAAACAAGCTGCTTGTCTTCGGGTAGGATGTGCCCGGACCGGTTCTAACATTCAGGGCAGTAGCATTCACCACGGCTCTTTGCACTTCCGTGGTGTATCTTGCATACACCCACCTTGAATCGCTGTTGGATATTTTCAGCCAGCCGTCTTTTTCATCATACACCCTCAAGATCGCGCCCAGTCGCACCGAAGGCCTCTCGGGTGCCTTATCGCTCGACGAATTGGGAAATACTCTTACATTCAACGTTGATGTATTCACACATACATACCGCATCCCTTTCGGGATACCTGTTTTTATTGTCCCCGTGAGGTTGTTATTCACCAGCGGGAGAAAATTATTTTGGCAGTCAGCCACCTTGTTTCCTCCAAAGAAATTGGTGCCGGGGCAGGATTTGTTATTCCTCGTACCGTTGTTTCTCGCTCCGGTACTCAAGTCAAACCAGTGATGGTAAACAATATAATCGGTGGAGACGGGAATATTGAATTTCACGCATAACGAGGCCGTCACTTCAATAATGCTTTTCGCTTGTGCTTCGGTCATCACATCCCCTCCCACGTCGAAGTTCCCGAAGTTTTCTATGCAAACCGCGTTAGAGTTTTGGCCGTAAATACATGCCGGGGATTTCTCGATACCCCTTCCCGTGAGGATATACCCATCGGGGAAAATGGTAAAATGCTGTCCGATATCCGCCCAGCCGTTTGCATTGATGTGGTGATCCTTCATCGCTTTTTGGCGCTCGAAATGGTTATTACCGGTAAACAGGATGTAACTGGGAATGTACGTGTGGTGCTGCTGTATCGTGAGGACCGTTCTCGACACCCGAAGCCCTTTCAGCCATTGCCCGAATTCAGGCAGCGACAGCTTTTTAAATCCGTATTTAGTTTCCATGTGAGCCTGTGATTAGTGGGTATGCACTTCTTTAACTATAATTAAACGCTTTAAAAGCGGGAAAGTTATACAAACAAGCTCGTTTCATGGAAAATAGCTTAAAATGATTAAAAAGAATTGCAGCCAGAGAAGCATGAGGATGATAAAAAATACCGGCAGGGTTGAAGTCCGGACTTCAATCCTGCCGGTCACGGGTTTATTCTTCTACCACCACGTCGGGGTAATCTGTCTTCAAAACTCTCTTGTTGATATTGAAATCTCCCGAGAATTCTAAAATACGTTCTTCATCGGGTGAGAGGTCGCTATACAAGTATTTTAAAGACAACACGGAAGCTTGGTCATAATACCGGTTGTCGTTTACAACATTCGTGTAGGTTCGTTCTATTGTTGCCGAGACCGGGGTGAAGCCCAATTCCGGGTTCGGGCTGGACATGTCGATGGTCCCGTCCTCATTGAACGTGATATCGATCGCGTAATCGGTATAATTATCGGTATTCGTACGCGTTACACTTCCCGCGTACATGTAGCAGGAATTGACAGCGGTCGCGTATAATCTAATTCCCGACACGTTCAGCCAATCCCTCGAGTTCGTGCTGCCTTCTTCCTTCAACGTCCCGTTCCCGGAGAACTGTCCGGAATAGGGGTTCGTGAAGAAAATATTGGCCAACACTTTCGTGTACTGGCTTTCTCCTTTTTCGAGCCCGGTACTCGATTCGATCTGCAAAGGCAAGACATATTCGGTATAGGGATTCTCTATTTTTTCCAGATCGATGGTTATCACCGATGCCGCCTTTATTTCCCCGGCGGGGATCGAGTACGATTCCTTATCGAAAGAATAACACGATGCCGGCAATAGAGGATAGTAATACTGTGTCTGGTACTTGTACTTGTCAAAGTTATAGCCCTCCAATGTATCGGGATCGATGGCCAGTCTCACCACGATATCCCGGTCGTTCCTCGATGTCCCGTTAACCCCGAAATAGATATTCAGGTCCGCTTGATTATTTTCATTAACATCAATCTCGTAGCTTTGCCATCCATTCGTCGCGAGGTACACGAATTTATGGAATAGCTCATCATCCAACTCATCGTTGCAGGCTGGCAGGAAACTCACGATCGAAAGTACGAGCATGTAACTTAAAAAGATATTTTTTTTCATATAACTTAAATTTAGAGATTACCACCCGGGATTTTGCGTCAAGTTCACGTTTCTTTTCAGCTCCGCCGTTGGGAAGGGCCATAAATACATTTTATCCAAAAACACCTTCGGGATAGAGGATACAATGGTCGGTCGATAAAACTGTTGTTTTCTCGTGTCGTCATCGGTTATATTGACATTGCATCCCATCAGCGCTTGATTCTCTTCTACCGGCGCGTCTTTCCACCTTCTCAAATCGTAGTAACGCATGGCATTCTCGGCGAATAGCTCGATCTGCCTTTCCCGTTTGATCCTTTGCCGGAATTGCTCCCGGTTATTATACTCGGAGGAGGAGAAATCCGGGAGCCCCGCCCTTATCCGTACACGCTTCATGGCATATTGCATCTCTTCGGGGCTGTACTGGACGGTTGTTGTTTGCCCGTGATAACTTTCAATGTCGTACCTGGTGCCGGGAGTCAGTTCGTTCAATGCCTCCGCGTAGATCAGCAGCATCTCGGCGTACCGGATAGTGGGTTCCGTCTTTTGGGTCTGGTACCCACCCTGTGTAAGCGCGTCTTCCCTGTTATAATATTTTTTTATGGATATCCCGGTAGGGGCACCCTCTTCCCTGAAACTCTGCTTGCCATCGTTCAAGCCCCTGTAATAAAAAATCTGCTGGTTCCGGTACCTCGATTCATTGGCGCTTTCGCACTCCCAAATGGAACCGCTAAAGGCAATGGACGCGTAAAACCGGGGTTCGCGGTTGGCGTATTGCAAAGAGACATCCGCGCCCAGGCGGTAAGCCCCTCCCGGGCTCTCGGGGTCATTGGTCGTCGTGAAACCCAGCTCTTGGTAATCCCCCGTTTGGGTAGCTTCTTGGATGGTGCGGCCATCGTTCATGTAGTAGGCATCCACCATTTTCTGCGAAACGCCCAGTATATTACTGCCTCCCAGTGTCAAAGGCATACCTTCCCTTA
>WPCG01142601.1_pt1 | contig 20484 bp, 34 predicted proteins | sample 5403311 | NCBI WGS metagenome assembly WPCG01 (sample SAMN12869467, study PRJNA574797) | sludge metagenome | isolation source: wastewater treatment of Control | place: China:Beijing | collected 2019-05-17 | reverse complement strand
AGATGGTCATGCCGGGTGACAACGTGTCGATCACCGTGAAGCTGATCTGCCCGATCGCCATGGAAGAAGGTCTGCGTTTCGCCATCCGCGAAGGCGGTCGTACCGTCGGCGCCGGTGTGGTTGCCAAGATCATCGAGTAATACCCTGTCCGGGCGCGGCATCGTGCCGCGCCCTCGCTCTTTGGAAAACAAGCCATGCAAAGCCAGAAAATCCGCATCCGCCTGAAGGCCTTCGACTATCGCCTGATCGATCAGTCCGCGCTCGAAATCGTCGACACCGCCAAGCGCACCGGCGCCGTGGTGCGCGGTCCCGTGCCGCTGCCGACCCGCATCGAGCGTTTCGACCTGCTGCGTTCGCCGCACGTCAACAAGGCCTCGCGCGACCAGATGGAAATCCGCACCCATCAGCGCCTGATGGACATCATCGACCCCACCGACAAGACCGTGGATGCGCTGATGAAGCTGGATCTGCCGGCTGGCGTGGACGTCGAAATCAAGCTCCAGTAAGTACCATACTTGCGGGATCAAGGAAAAGGCCGGTATAATCCGGCCTTTGCGCCTATTGGTGCAATTGTTCGTTAGGGCCCGGTCAATCGTAACCGGGGATCAGGAGAAGAAAATGAGTCTAGGCCTTGTAGGTCGCAAGGTTGGCATGACTCGCGTCTTTGCCGAGGATGGTCGTTCCATCCCGGTGACGGTGCTGGACGTGTCCAACAATCGCGTGACCCAGATCAAGACATCTGAGGTGGATGGTTATTCCGCCGTTCAGGTGACTTTCGGCAAGCGCCGTGCGAGCCGCGTCAGTAAGCCGCTCGCCGGTCATCTCGCCAAGGCCGGCGTCGAAGCCGGTCATGTGCTCAAGGAATTCCGCGTCGAAGCCGCTCAGCTTGCCAGCCTCAAGGCCGGCGACGTGATCGGTGTCGACCTCTTTGCGGTCGGGCAGAAGGTGGATATCACCGGTACCTCGATCGGCAAGGGCTTCAGCGGCTCCATCAAGCGTCACAACTTCAGCTCCAACCGCGCTTCGCACGGTAACTCGATCTCGCACAACGCGCCTGGCTCCATCGGCATGGCGCAGGATCCGGGCCGGGTTTTCCCTGGCAAGCGGATGGCGGGTCAGTACGGCAACGTCACGCGCACCACGCAGAACCTCGAAGTGGTTCGCGTCGATGCCGAGCGTCAGCTGCTGCTGGTCAAGGGTGCGGTGCCGGGCTCCAAGGGTGGCGACGTGATCGTCCGCCCGGCGGTCAAGGCCGGTAACTGAGCGAGGGCGTAATGGAACTGAAACTACTGAATGACCAGGGTCAGCCCTCGGCCACGCTGCAGGCATCCGATGTCCTGTTCGGGCGTGACTATAACGAGGCGCTGGTGCACCAGGTGGTCACCGCCTACATGGCCAATGCCCGTTCCGGCAACCGTGCCCAGAAGGGCCGTTCCGACGTGGCCAAGTCGACCCGCAAGCCGTGGCGCCAGAAAGGCACCGGGCGTGCGCGCGCCGGTATGGCTTCCAGCCCGCTGTGGCGTGGGGGCGGTCGCATTTTCCCGAACTCCCCTGACGAGAACTTCTCGCAGAAGGTCAATCGCAAGATGTATCGCGCCGGCGTGGCGTCGATCCTCTCGCAGCTGGCTCGCGAAGACCGTCTGGCGGTCGTCGAGAACTTCAGCGTCGAGGCGCCGAAGACCAAGCTGCTGACCCAGAAGCTCAAGGGCATGGGGCTGGATTCCGTGCTGGTCATCACTGACGAGCTCGACGAGAACCTCTTCCTGTCGGCCCGCAACCTGCACGACGTGCTGGTGCTGGAAGTCCAGGAAGCCGATCCCGTGTCGCTGGTGCGTTTCGCCAAGGTGCTGGTCACCAAGGCTGCGCTGGCCAAGATGGAGGAAGCGTGGCAATGAGCGCAATCAGCCAGGAGCGTCTGCTGCAGGTGCTGCTCGCCCCGCAGATCTCCGAAAAGGCGACTTTCGTCGCCGACAAGAACGAGCAGGTGGTGTTCAAGGTCGCCTCCGATGCAACCAAGCCCGAAGTGAAGGCTGCCGTCGAGGCGCTCTTCAAGGTCGAGGTCAAGTCGGTGCAGATCCTGAACGTGAAGGGCAAGGTCAAGCGTTTCGGCAAGATGATGGGCCGCCGCAAGGACTGGAAGAAGGCTTTCGTCTGCCTCAAGCCCGGCCAGGAAATCAACTTTGTGGCTGGGGAGTGATAAGTCATGGCACTGGTTAAACTGAAGCCCACCTCCGCTGGCCGTCGCGCCATGGTCAAGGTGGTGAATGACACCCTCTACAAGGGTCGTCCGTACGCTGGCCTGGTGGAAAGCCAGAGCAAGAATGCCGGCCGTAACAATTCCGGTCGCATCACCGTGCGTCACCAGGGTGGTGGTCACAAGCAGCACTACCGCCTGGTCGATTTCCGTCGCAACAAGGACGGCATCGTCGCCAAGGTCGAGCGCATCGAGTACGACCCCAACCGTTCCGCGCATATCGCCCTGCTGTGCTATGCCGACGGTGAGCGCCGCTACATCATCGCCCCCAAGGGTCTGGAAGTCGGCCAGCAGGTCGTCTCCGGTTCCGAGGCGCCGATCAAGGCCGGCAACGCCCTGCCGATCCGCAACATCCCGGTGGGTTCGACCATTCACTGCGTCGAGATGCTGCCCGGCAAGGGTGCCCAGCTCGCCCGCGCTGCCGGCACTTCCGTGCAGCTGCTGGCCCGCGAAGGCCTGTACGCCCAGCTGCGTCTGCGCTCCGGTGAAATCCGCCGCGTGCATGTCGAGTGCCGCGCCACCATCGGCGAAGTCGGCAACGGCGAGCATGGCCTGCGCAAGATCGGCAAGGCCGGCGCCAATCGCTGGCGTGGCATCCGCCCGACCGTTCGCGGCGTGGCGATGAACCCGGTCGATCACCCGCACGGTGGCGGCGAAGGCCGTACCGGCGAAGGCGGCGTGCCGCGCAGCCCGTGGGGTCAGCCCGCCAAGGGCTATCGCACGCGCCGCAACAAGCGCAGCGATTCCATGATCGTGCAGCGTCGGCACAAGCGTTAAGGGGTAAGAGATGTCTCGTTCTATCAAGAAAGGCCCGTTCGTCGACGCGCACCTGCTGAAGAAGGTGGACGCCGTACGCAACAGCAACGACAAGCGCCCGATCAAGACCTGGTCGCGCCGTTCCACGATCCTGCCCGACTTCGTCGGCCTGACGATCGCGGTGCATAACGGCCGCCTGCACATCCCGGTCTTCGTCTCGGAGAACATGGTTGGCCACAAGCTCGGCGAATTCGCGCTGACCCGCACCTTCAAGGGTCACGCCGCCAGCAAGAAGGCGAAGAGGTAAGGAGTCACTATGGAAACCAGAGCCATTCTCCGCGGGGTTCGCCTGTCGGCCCAAAAGGGCCGTCTGGTCGCCGATCTCGTCCGGGGCAAGCCGGTTGATCAGGCGCTCAACATTCTCGCCTTCTCGCCGAAGCGCGGTGCCAAGATCATCCGCAAGGTGGTCGAGTCCGCGATCGCCAATGCCGAGCACAACGACGGTGCCGACATCGACACCCTCAAGGTGAAGACCATCTACGTCGAGGAAGGCATGTCGCTGAAGCGCTTCACCGCGCGCGCCAAGGGCCGCGGCAACCGCATCCTCAAGCCTACTTGTCACGTCTACGTGACCGTCGGGGAATAAGGAGTAAGTATGGGTCAGAAAATTCATCCGACCGGATTCCGCCTCGCGGTCACGCGTGACTGGGGTTCCCGCTGGTTTGCGCCGAAGCGCGATTTCTCGCGCATGCTTGCGGAAGACCTGAAGGTCCGTGATTTCCTCAAGAAGCGCCTGGCGCACGCCTCCGTTGGCCGTGTGGTCATCGAGCGTCCGGCCAAGAATGCCCGCATCACCCTGTACAGCGCCCGCCCGGGTGTGGTGATCGGCAAGAAGGGCGAGGACATCGAACTGCTCAAGCGCGAGCTGCAGAAGATCGTCGGCGTGCCCGTGCATGTGAACATCGAGGAAGTCCGCAAGCCCGAGATCGATGCCAAGCTGATCGCCGATTCGATCGCCCAGCAGCTCGAGAAGCGCATCATGTTCCGCCGTGCGATGAAGCGTGCGATGCAGAACGCCATGCGCCTCGGTGCCCAGGGCATCAAGATCATGAGCGCAGGCCGCCTCAACGGCGCCGAGATCGCCCGTACCGAGTGGTATCGCGAAGGCCGTGTGCCGCTGCACACCCTGCGCGCCAACATCGACTACGGCGTCTCCGAAGCCAAGACCACCTACGGCATCATCGGCATCAAGGTGTGGGTCTACAAGGGTGACCAGCTCGGTCGCAACGAGCAGCCCGTGGCCGCCGAGCCGGAAGCAGACAACCGCCGCGGTCGTCGTGGCGCGCCGCGCAACGACGAGGGCCGTCCGGCGCGTCGTGGCGGCCGTCGTGATGGCGCCGGCCGTCAAGAAGAAAGCAGGAGTGAATGATGCTGCAGCCGACGAGAAGGAAGTATCGTAAGGAGCAGAAAGGTCGCAACACCGGTCTGGCCACTCGCGGTGCGAAGGTCAGCTTCGGTGAATGGGGCCTGAAGGCCACCGGCCGTGGGCGCCTGACTGCCCGCCAGATCGAATCTGCGCGTCGTGCGATGACCCGTCACATCAAGCGTGGCGGTCGCATCTGGATCCGCGTCTTCCCGGACAAGCCGATCTCCAAGAAGCCTGCCGAAGTCCGTATGGGTAACGGCAAGGGCAACCCCGAGTACTGGGTTGCTGAGATCCAGCCCGGCAAGGTGCTGTACGAAATGGACGGTGTGGACGAAGCGCTCGCCCGTGAAGCTTTCCGGCTCGCCGCCGCCAAGCTTCCGATCGATACCGTGTTCGTTACGCGCCAAGTGGGGTAAGGCATGAATGCGAGTGATCTCCGCGCCAAGAGCGCAGGTGAATTGAATCAGGAATTGCTCGAGCTGCTGAAGGCGCAGTTTTCGCTGCGCATGCAACTGGCAACCCAGCAGCTGAGCAATACGAGCCAACTCGGGAAGGTGCGTCGCGACATCGCGCGCGTGCGGACCGTTCTGCGTGAAAAGGCAGGTCAGCAATGAGTGAAGAAAGCGCAAAGGTTCGCCGTGCGGTCGTTGGCCGTGTGGTGAGCGACAAGATGCAGAAGACGGTCACCGTCCTGGTGGAGCGTCGTGTGAAGCACCCGCTGTACGGCAAGATCATCACCCGTTCGGCCAAATACCACGCCCACGTCGAAGACGGTGGTGCGGCGGCGGGTGATCTGGTGGAGATCGAGGAGTGCCGTCCGATCTCCCGCACCAAGACCTGGAAGGTCACGCGAGTTCTGGAAAAGGCGCGCGTCATCTGAGCTTTGATGTTTTGGTATGAACAGCTTGGCAAGCTCTTGCCAAGCTGTTATACTTTTCGTCTTTGCTCCGGATCTCGTCCGGGGCTTCTACCCGTACGGGTTCCAAGACTGACCGCAGCGCGGGATAAGTTGGAGATTTAACTCATGATTCAAATGCAATCCAGGCTGGACGTCGCCGACAACACCGGCGCGCGTTCGGTGATGTGCATCAAGGTCCTCGGTGGTTCGAAGCGCCGCTACGCCGGCGTGGGCGACATCATCAAGGTCACCGTGAAGGATGCTGCTCCGCGTGGGCGGGTCAAGAAGGGTGACGTCTATAACGCCGTGGTGGTCCGTACCGCCAAGGGCGTGCGCCGCCCCGACGGTTCCCTGATCAAGTTCGACGGCAATGCCGCCGTTCTGCTGAACAACAAGCTCGAGCCGATCGGCACCCGTATCTTCGGGCCGGTTACTCGCGAGCTGCGCACCGAGCGGTTCATGAAGATCGTCTCGCTGGCGCCGGAAGTGCTCTGAGGAGTCGACGAGATGAACAAGATCCGCAAGGGTGATGAAGTGGTCGTGCTGGCCGGCAAGGATCGCGGTCGTCGCGGTACCGTGCTGCGTCGCGTGGATGACGAGCGTGTGGTCGTTGAAGGCGTCAATCGCGTGAAGAAGCATGTCCGTCCGAATCCGATGAAGGGTGAGGTGGGTGGCATCGTCGAGAAGGAGATGCCCATCCATGTTTCGAACGTCGCGCTGTTCAATCCCGCGGCCCAGAAGGGCGATCGCGTCGGGATCAAGGTGCTTGAAGATGGTCGCAAGGCGCGCTTCTTCAAGTCGAACGGCGAGCTCGTGGACGCGTAAGGAGTAACAATGGCTCGCTTGCAAGAGTTCTACAAAGAGACGGTCGTGCCTGAGTTGCTCAAGCAGTTCGGTTACAAGTCCGTCATGGAAGTGCCGCGCATCACCAAGATCACCCTCAACATGGGTGTTGGCGAGGCGGTCGGTGACAAGAAGATCCTGGAAAACGCCATTGGCGACATGACCAAGATCGCCGGCCAGAAGCCGGTTGCCACCAAGGCGCGCAAGTCCATCGCCGGCTTCAAGATCCGTGATGGCTATCCGATCGGCTGCATGGTGACCCTGCGTGGTCCGCAAATGTACGAGTTCTTCGATCGCCTGGTAACCGTGGCGCTGCCGCGCGTGCGTGACTTCCGCGGTATTGCCGCGAAGGGTTTCGACGGTCGTGGCAACTACAACCTCGGCGTCAAGGAACAGATCATCTTCCCGGAAATCGAGTACGACAAGATCGATGCGCTGCGCGGGATGAACATCAGCATCACGACGACGGCGAAGACCGACCAGGAAGCGCGTGCGCTGCTGGCCGCGTTCAAGTTCCCGTTCAAGAATTGAGGGTGATATGGCAAAACTGGCTCTGATCAACCGCGAAGAGAAGCGCCGCAAGCTGGTGGCGAAGTTCGCTGCCAAGCGCGCCGCTCTGGTCGCCCAGATCAACGATTCCAAGTTGTCCGAGGAAGAGCGCATGGCCGCCCGTCTGCAACTGCAGCAGCTGCCCCGCAACGCCAATCCTACGCGTACCCGCAACCGCTGCAGCCTCACCGGCCGTCCGCGTGGTGTGTATCGCAAGTTCGGCCTGTGCCGCAACAAGCTGCGTGAAATTGCCTTCCGCGGCGAAGTGCCTGGCATGACCAAGGCGAGCTGGTAAGGAGAGATCAAAAGATGAGTATGTCCGATCCCATCGCCGATATGCTGACCCGCATCCGCAATGCCCAGCAGGCCCAGAAGCCCGCGGTGAGCATGCCGTCCTCCAAGCTCAAGGTGGCGATTGCCCGTGTGCTCAAGGACGAGGGTTACATCGACGACTTTTCCGTGCGCGACAGCGACGGCAAGGCGCAGCTCGACGTCGCGCTCAAGTACTACGCCGGTCGCCCGGTCATCGAGCGCATCGAACGCGTCAGCCGTCCCGGCCTGCGTGTGTACAAGGGTAGTGACGATCTGCCGCGCGTCATGAATGGACTGGGTGTGGCCATTGTGTCCACGCCCAAGGGTGTGATGACCGATCGTGCCGCACGCGCCAGTCGCGTCGGTGGCGAAGTGATCTGCGTCGTCGCTTAAGGGGGTGCCATGTCTCGTGTAGCTAAGAATCCGGTGGCCATCCCGCAGGGCGTCGAGGTCACCATCAACGCAGCACAAATCACCATCAAGGGTCCGCTGGGTACGCTCAGCCGCCCGGCTCACGCTGCTGTCAGCGTCGAGCGCGAAGGTGACGCGCTGGTGTGCAAGGCACGTGAGGGGGTGGAAAACGCCCGCGCGATGTCCGGCACCATGCGTGCCCTGCTGGCCAACATGGTTACCGGCGTGTCCAAGGGTTTCGAGCGCAAGCTGACCCTGGTAGGCGTCGGCTACCGTGCCCAGGCTCAGGGCGACAAGCTGAATCTCTCGCTGGGTTTCTCCCACCCCGTGGCGCACCAGATGCCCGCCGGCGTGACCGTTGAAACCCCCTCGCAGACCGAGATCGTGATCAAGGGCGTCGACAAGCAGCAGGTCGGCCAGGTCGCGGCCGAGGTGCGGGCCTACCGCGCTCCCGAACCCTACAAGGGCAAGGGCGTCCGTTATTCGGACGAAGTGGTGGTGCTCAAGGAAACCAAGAAGAAGTAAGGGCGGTTCGTCATGGACAAAAAACAAGTTCGTCTTCGCCGTGCGCGTAAAACCCGCGCCAAGATTGCGGAGCTGAAGGCGGTGCGCCTGGCCGTGTTCCGTTCCAACAGCCACATCTACGCCCAGATCATCTCGGGCTGCGGCTCCCGCGTGCTCGCTGCCGCTTCCACCGTGGAAGCCGAAGTGCGTGCCCAGGTGCCGAACGGCGGCAATAAGCAGGCAGCGGAAGTGGTCGGCAAGCTGATTGCCGAACGCGCCAAGGCTGCCGGGATCGAGCAGGTCGCGTTCGACCGCTCGGGCTTCCTGTATCACGGTCGCGTGAAGGCGCTGGCCGAGGCTGCCCGTGAAGGCGGTCTGAAGTTCTAAGCGAGGATTCGAATGGCTAAGCAGCAAACCAAACGCCCGCAGGCCTCCGAGGAGCGCGACGACGGCCTGCGCGAGAAGATGGTCGCGATCAATCGCGTGACCAAGGTTGTGAAGGGTGGTCGTATCCTCGGCTTTGCCGCGCTGACCGTGGTCGGTGATGGCGACGGCGGCATCGGCATGGGCAAGGGCAAGTCCCGTGAAGTGCCGGTGGCCGTGCAGAAGGCGATGGACGAGGCCCGCCGCAAGCTGGTCAAGATCCCGCTGCGCGACGGCACCCTGCAGCACACCGTGATCGGCAAGCACGGCGCGGCCGAAGTGCTGATGCAGCCCGCCCCCGGCGGTACCGGCATCATCGCCGGCGGCCCGATGCGCGCGGTGTTCGAGGTGATGGGCGTGACCGACATCATCTGCAAGTGCATCGGTTCGACCAATCCGTACAACGTCGTGCGTGCGACCATCAACGGCCTGCTGGCCGTCAACACCCCGGCAGTGATCGCCGCCAAGCGTGGCAAGACTGTCGAAGAGATCCTGGGGTAAGCGATGTCCGACAAGAAACTCAAGGTCACGCTGGTGAAGAGCGTGATCGGTACCAAACAGTCCCATCGCGCCACGGTTCGCGGCCTGGGCCTGCGTCGACTGAATCACACCGTCGAACTGCAGGACACGCCCGAAGTGCGCGGCATGATCAACAAGGTGTCCTACCTGGTGAAGTGCGAGGCTTAAATGCGGCTGAATGACATTAAACCCGGTGCCGGCTCCAAGTCGCCGGCCAAGCGCGTCGGTCGTGGCATCGGCAGCGGCCTGGGCAAGACCTGCGGTCGCGGCCACAAGGGCCAGAAGTCCCGCTCCGGCGGCTTCCACAAGACCGGTTTCGAAGGCGGTCAGATGCCGCTGCAGCGCCGTCTGCCGAAGCGTGGCTTCGTGTCCCTGACCCGTGCCCGCAACGCCGAAGTGCGTCTGTCCGAACTCGACAAGCTGCCCGTCGATGACGTCGATCTGCTGGTCCTCATGCAGGCCGGTATCGTCGCCGCTGATGCGCTGTCCGCCAAGGTCATCCTCTCCGGCAAGATCACCCGCAAGGTGAACCTGCGTGGCGTGGGCGCGACCAAGGGTGCCAAGGCTGCCATCGAGGCCGCCGGCGGTTCCGTCGCGGTTGCCGAGTAAGGCAGGGGAAGGCAGTGGCCAATCCGTCCGCCACCGTGGGAAACGCCGGTCGCTTCGGTGACCTCAAGCGGCGCATCCTGTTCCTGCTGGGAGCGCTGATCGTCTACCGCATCGGCGCGCACATTCCCGTGCCCGGAATCGATCCCGAGCGCCTCGCCGAACTGTTCCAGTCGCAGGCCGGCGGCATCCTCGGGGTCTTCAACCTGTTCTCGGGCGGTGCGCTGTCGCGTTTCACCATCTTCGCGCTGGGGATCATGCCGTACATCTCGGCATCGATCATCATGCAGCTGATGACGGTGGCGGTGCCTGCGCTCGAGCAGCTGAAGAAGGAAGGTGAAGCCGGTCGCCGCAAGATCACCCAGTACACCCGCTACGGCACGCTCCTGCTTGCCTTTGCGCAGTCGCTGGGGATGGCCATCGCGCTGGAAGGGCAGCCCGGTCTGGTGCTCGATCCCGGCCTGATGTTCCGCTTCGTGACCGTCGCCACCCTCGTCACCGGGACCATGTTCCTGATGTGGCTGGGCGAGCAGATCACCGAGCGCGGTATCGGCAACGGCATCTCGCTGATCATCTTCGCCGGTATCGTGGCTGGTCTGCCGAGTGCCATCGGCGGTCTGTTCGAGCTGGTCCGTACCGGTGCGATGCATCCCTTTACGGCCCTGTTCATCTGCGTGCTGGTGGTGCTGGTGACTGCGTTCGTGGTGTTCGTCGAGCGGGGTCAGCGCAAGATCCTGGTGAATTACGCCAAGCGTCAGGTGGGCAACAAGGTGTACGGTGGTCAGGCTTCGCACCTGCCGCTGAAGCTCAACATGTCGGGCGTCATCCCGCCGATCTTCGCGTCGAGCATCATCCTCTTCCCGGCGACGCTGGGGCAGTGGTTCGGCGCTTCGGAAGGCATGTACTGGCTGCGTGACATCGCCTCGACGCTGTCGCCGGGGCAACCGATCTACGTGATGCTGTACGCTGCAGCGATCGTGTTCTTCTGCTTCTTCTACACCGCACTGGTGTTCAACGCCCGCGATACCGCGGACAACCTGAAGAAGAGTGGGGCGTTCGTGCCGGGTATCCGGCCCGGTGATCAGACTGCACGTTACATCGACCGCATCCTCACCAGGCTGACGCTGGCCGGGGCGGTGTACATCACGCTGGTGTGTCTGCTGCCGGAGTTCCTGATCCTGAAGTGGAACGTGCCGTTCTATTTCGGTGGAACCTCGCTGCTTATCATCGTCGTGGTGACCATGGACTTCATGGTGCAGGTGCAGTCTTACGTGATGTCCCATCAGTACGAAAGCCTGCTGAAGAAAGCCAACTTCAAGGGTGCGGGTCTTCCGCTCAGGTAAGCGATGGCGAAGGAAGATGTAATCGAGATGCAGGGCGAGGTGACCGAGAACCTCCCCAACGCGACGTTCCGCGTCAGGCTCGAAAACGGGCACATGGTCCTCGGACACATCTCCGGCAAGATGCGCATGCACTACATCCGCATCCTTCCGGGCGACAAGGTCACCGTGCAACTGACGCCGTATGACCTGACCAAGGGCCGGATCGTGTTCCGGACCAAGTGATTATAGAAACAGGAGCAAGAACATGAGAGTCCAGGCTTCGGTCAAGCGGCTGTGCCGCAACTGCAAGATCATTCGACGCAAGGGCGTGGTCCGCGTGATCTGCACCGATCCGCGTCACAAGCAGCGCCAGGGTTGATCTAGTCAATCCCGGGTATTAAAATTTAATGTTTCGCTTTTTGGGGTAATCGGATGGCCCGTATTGCTGGGGTAAACATTCCCAACCACAAGCATGCCGAGATCGCGCTGACCAGCATCTATGGGATCGGCCGTACGCGTGCTCAGAAGATTTGCGACGCCGCTGGTGTTGCTCGTTCGACCAAGATCAAGGATCTGACCGATTCCGACATGGAGAAGCTGCGCGACGAAGTCGGCCGCTTCGTTGTCGAAGGCGATCTGCGTCGTGAAGTCACGATGAACATCAAGCGCCTGATGGACCTGGGCTGCTACCGCGGTGTGCGTCATCGCCGCGGCCTGCCGATGCGCGGTCAGCGCACCCGTACCAATGCCCGCACCCGCAAGGGTCCGCGCAAGGCCATCGCCGGCAAGAAGTGATAGGAACTGATAATGGCTAAGACTGCTGCAAAGGTTCGTAAGAAGGTCAAGAAGAACGTCGCGGAAGGTATCGCGCACGTTCACGCGAGCTTCAACAACACCATCATCACCATCACCGACCGCCAGGGCAACGCCCTGTCGTGGGCGACCTCCGGTGGTGCCGGCTTCAAGGGTTCGCGCAAGAGCACCCCGTTCGCTGCCCAGGTGGCGGCCGAGGCTGCCGGCAAGGCCGCGCAGGAATGCGGCGTGAAGAACCTCGAAGTGCGTATCAAGGGACCCGGCCCCGGCCGTGAGTCCGCAGTGCGTGCTCTCAATGCGCTCGGGATGAAGATCTCCAGCATTACCGACATCACCCCGATCCCGCACAACGGCTGCCGTCCGCCGAAGAAGCGCCGTATCTGACAAGGAGTTGAAACGTGGCTCGTAATCTCGATCCCAAGTGCCGTCAGTGCCGACGCGAGGGCGAAAAGCTCTTCCTGAAGGGCGAAAAGTGCTTTACCGACAAGTGTGCCATCGAGCGCCGCGCCTACGCGCCCGGCCAGCATGGCCAGCGTTCCGGTCAGCGCCTCTCCGGCTACGGTGTGCAACTGCGTGAAAAGCAGAAGATCCGCCGCCTCTACGGCGTGCTGGAGCGCCAGTTCCGCAAGGTGTATGCCGAAGCCGACCGCCGTCGTGGTCAGACCGGTGAGAACCTCCTGCAGCTGCTCGAAGGCCGCCTGGACTCCGTCGCCTACCGCATGGGCTTCGGTGCCTCGCGCGCCGAAGCGCGCCAGGTCGTCCGTCACAATGGCGTGCTGGTCAACGGCAAGCGCACCAACATTCCGTCCTACACCGTCAAGCCGGGCGACGTCATCGAACTGACCGAACGTTCGCGTGCCTCGCTGCGTGTCAAGGCTGCCATCGAGGCCGCCGAATCGCGTGGCTTCCCGGAATGGATCGAAGTCGACGCGAAGGCCGGCAAGGGTACCTTCAAGGCTTACCCGCAGCGCGCCGAACTGTCCGCGACGATCAACGAAGGTCTGGTGGTCGAACTCTACTCCCGTTGATACGGGACGATAAAGCCTCCCAAGATTCGAGGAAATGCTGATGCAAAGCAATGCTCTGCTGAAACCGCGCATTATCGACGTCCAGAGTGTCTCGCCGGTCCAGGCCCGCGTCACCATGGAGCCGTTCGAGCGCGGGTTTGGCCATACCCTGGGGAATGCGCTGCGGCGCATCCTCCTGTCCTCGCTGCCTGGCCATGCGCCGACCGAGGTCACCATCGAGGGCGTGCTGCACGAGTACTCCACGCTGGATGGCGTGCGCGAAGACATCGTCGATCTGCTGCTCAACCTCAAGGGTGTGGTGCTCAAGCTCCACAGCCGCAACGAGGCCGTGCTGCGTCTGTCCAAGTCCGGTGAGGGCGTGGTGACGGCGGCCGACATCGAGGTTGGTCACGACGTCGAGATCATCAACCCTGGTCACGTCATCGCCCACCTCGCCCCTGGCGGCAAGCTGGACATGGAGATCAAGGTCGAGGAAGGCCGTGGTTACGTGCCCGGCAACGTGCGCCCGATCGGCTCCGAGTCGAAGTCCATCGGCAATATCGTGCTGGACGCCTCGTTCAGCCCGGTGCGTCGGGTCAGCTACCTGGTCGAGAGTGCCCGTGTGGAACAGCGCACCGACCTCGACCGTCTGGTCATCGACATCGAGACCAACGGTGCGGTCGATCCGGAAGAGGCCATCCGCTCCGCCGCGCGCGTGCTGATGGATCAGCTCTCCGTGTTCGCCGACCTGGAAGGCACGCCGGCCGACGTCCCCGAGTCGAAGCCGGTGACCATCGACCCGGTGCTGCTGCGCCCGGTGGATGATCTCGAACTGACGGTTCGCTCGGCGAACTGCCTGAAGGCCGAGAACATCTACTACATCGGTGATCTGATCCAGCGCACCGAGACCGAGCTGCTGAAGACCCCGAATCTGGGTCGCAAGTCGCTCAACGAGATCAAGGAAGTGTTGGCCTCCCGCGGGCTGACTCTCGGCATGAAACTGGAAAACTGGCCGCCGGCCGGGCTTGAAAAGCTCGGTTGAACGGTACGGTAAGTGAGGAAATAAAATGCGTCACCGTAACGGTCTTCGCAAGCTGAACCGCACCAGCAGCCACCGTCAGGCCATGTTCCGCAACATGGCCAACGCCCTGCTGCAACATGAAGCGATCAAGACGACTCTGCCCAAGGCCAAGGAACTGCGCCGCGTGGTCGAGCCGCTGATCACCCTGGGCAAGAAGCCGTCGCTGGCCAATCGCCGCCTGGCTTTCAACCGCCTGCGCGACCGCGACATGGTCGTCAAGCTGTTCGACGAGCTGGGTCCGCGCTTTGCCAACCGTAACGGTGGCTACCTGCGCATCCTCAAGTTCGGCTTCCGCGATGGCGACAATGCGCCGATGGCACTGGTCGAACTGCTCGACCGCCCCGAGATCGTCGAGGAAGAGGCCGCACCGGCCGAGGCTGCAGCGGCCTGAACGCTGACGAGCACGAAAAACCGGACCTGGTCCGGTTTTTTTTTCGTCTCCAATCACTGGAAGGAGAGGCAGCATGGCGACCGTTCTGGTCACAGGTGGCGCGGGTTACATCGGCAGTCACACCTGCGTGGTGTTGCTCGAGGCCGGGCACGAGGTGGTAGTGGTCGACAGCCTGGTGAACGCCCACCGCGAGTCGCTGGTGCGCGTCGAAGCGCTCACCGGCAAATCCCTGCTCGCCTTCCACGAAGCCGACGTGCGTGATCGCGAGGCGCTGCGGCGCATCTTCGCCACCCATCCGATCGATGCGGTGATCCATTTTGCCGGCCTCAAGGCCGTTGGCGAATCGGTCGAGCAGCCGCTGCGCTACTATGACTACAACGTCGGCGGCTCGGTCGCGCTCACCGAGGTGATGGCCGAACATGGCGTACGCCAGATCGTCTTCAGCTCCTCGGCGACGGTGTATGGCGATCCCGCCAGTGTGCCGATCAATGAGCAATTCCCTGTCGGTGCGACCAACCCCTATGGGCGCTCGAAGCTCATGGTGGAACACATCCTCGGCGATCTGGTGCGTGCCGACCCGCGCTGGAACGCGGTGGTGCTGCGTTATTTCAACCCGGTCGGGGCTCACCCCAGCGGGCGTATCGGCGAGGATCCGGCCGGCATTCCCAACAACCTGATGCCCTATGTCGCCCAGGTCGCCATTGGCCGGCGGCCGTTCCTGCAGGTCTTCGGCGACGATTATCCGACGCCCGATGGTACCGGGGTGCGTGACTACATCCACGTCATGGATCTCGCCGAAGGACACCTGCGCGCGCTCGAATGCCTGCCCGCACTGGCGGGCCTGAACACGGTGAATCTCGGCACCGGGCGCGGTTACAGCGTCCTCGAGGCGGTGCGGGCGTTCGAGGTGGCGAGCGCCCGCGAGGTTCCTTTCCGCGTTGTCGGCCGGCGCCCGGGCGACATTGCCGAGTGCTGGGCCGACCCCGCGCACGCCGCTGCCCTGCTGGGCTGGCGCGCCCGCCGCGACCTCGCGGAGATGTGTGCCGACGCCTGGCGCTGGCAGCACGCCAATCCCAACGGTTATCTGTCCGCCACGCCCTGAGCGCGGCGGAAACTTGCCCGCCGCGCTATAGTCAGAGAACCACAGGGAGGGCGTGGCGATGAGCGAGCAACTGATCAGTACCCAGAAGAATGTCCTTGGCGGTCCGCTGCTGGCCTGCAGCTATGCCCCGTTGACCGGCTTCTTCCGCACCGGGTGTTGCGAGACCAGCGCCGAGGATCTCGGCCGTCACGTCATTTGCGTGCGTGTGACGGAAGGTTTTCTGGCCTTCTCGCGGGCCCGTGGCAACGATTTGAGCACGCCGCGACCGGAGATGCGTTTCGCCGGCCTGAGGGCCGGGGACCGCTGGTGCCTGTGCGCGCAGCGCTGGGTGGAGGCCTGCGAGGCCGGGCAGGCGCCGCCGGTAATCCTTGCGGCGACCCACCGTGCAGTGCTGGAGGTGGTCAGCCTCGATGTGCTGCGCGCCTACGCGCTTGACGGCTGAGAAGGTGCGAGCAGACGTGCTGTGCGTGCCGCTGACAGCGTTTTTCCCACCCCGCTGACGGGATCGGGCTACCAGCTGCGTTTGATGCGGTTGCGGTACTGGACATCGTGCGGCAGCACGCTCTGCATCGCTTCGAGGTGGGCGCGGACCTTTTCGGTGGCGGTTTTCAGGGTGTCGGCAGTGAGCAGCGGCAACTCGCTGGTGCGCGCGGTCATCCGTACCACCTGCTCGATGGCGTGGGTGCGCTGGCGCTCGTCACCGGGGAGATAGACGCCGAGTCCGCCCGCCTGCAGGGTCTTGAGAAAACGCAGGCGGCGCTCGATGCGGTCGAGGAAACTGGCCTGGGGGTCGCTTGCAGGGCTTGCCATGGTGATGCTCCACGTTAGGCTGAACGTCGTAATGCTCGCCCGTCACGCACGGGCATGCAAGGGAAACGCCGTCCGCAAATTGTAAGCCCGCGCTTCAACTGCGCAGGGCGCGGGCGAGGTAGTGCGCGGTGTGACCGCGTGCGCATGCCGCGACTTCTTCCGGGGTGCCGGTGGCGACGATGGTGCCGCCGCCGTTGCCACCCTCGGGGCCGAGGTCGATGACCCAGTCGGCGGTCTTGATGACGTCGAGATTGTGCTCGATGACGACGATGGTGTTGCGCTGGTCGCGCAGGCGGTGAAGCACGCCCAGCAGCAGTTCGATGTCGTGGAAGTGCAGCCCGGTGGTTGGTTCGTCGAGGATGTAGAGCGTGCGTCCGGTATCGCGCTTGGACAGCTCAAGGGCTAGCTTGACGCGCTGCGCTTCGCCGCCGGAAAGCGTGGTGGCGCTCTGGCCGAGGTGGATGTAGCCAAGGCCGACGTCGACCAGGGTCTGCAGCTTGCGTGCCACTGTCGGCACGGCGCCGAAGAAGTCGAGCGCCTGTTCGACGGTCATCTCCAGCACCTCGAAGATGTTGCGGCCCTTGTAGCGGATCTCCAGGGTCTCGCGGTTGTAGCGCTTGCCGTGGCAGACGTCGCAGGGCACGTACATGTCGGGCAGGAAGTGCATCTCGACCTTGATCAGTCCGTCGCCCTGGCAGGCTTCGCAACGCCCGCCCTTGACGTTGAAGGAGAAGCGTCCGGCGCCGTAGCCGCGCGCCCGCGCTTCGGGGACGCCGGCGAAGAGTTCGCGGATCGGTGTCATCAGCCCGGTATAGGTGGCTGGATTGGAGCGCGGCGTGCGCCCGATCGGCGACTGGTCAACGTCGATGATCTTGTCGAAATGCTCCAGGCCGGTGACTTCGCCGTAAGGGGCGGGTTCGACGTTGCTGCCGTAGAGGTGGCGGGCGGCGAGGGCGGCCAGGGTGTCGTTGATGAGGGTCGATTTGCCCGAGCCGGAGACGCCGGTGACGCAGGTGAACAGGCCCACCGGCAGCGCGAGGTCGGTAGCGCGCAGGTTGTTGCCGGTGCAGCCGCGCAGATGCAGCCAGTGTTCGCCGGGGGCGGTGCGGCGGGCGGGAATGGGAATGCGCCGCCGTCCGGCGAGATAGTCGGCGGTGAGCGAGCCACTGGCTGCGAGCAGTTCGGCGGGCGTGCCGCAGGCCACCACGGCGCCGCCGTGCACGCCGGCGCCGGGGCCCATGTCGACAACGTAGTCGGCGTTGCGGATGGCGTCCTCGTCGTGTTCGACGACGATCACCGTGTTGCCGAGGTCGCGCAGTTGCGCGAGGGTGGCGAGCAGGCGGTCGTTGTCGCGCTGATGCAGGCCGATGGAGGGTTCGTCGAGGACGTACATCACCCCGGTGAGGCCGGAGCCGATCTGGCTGGCCAGCCTGATGCGCTGCGCTTCACCGCCGGACAGGGTGTCCGCGGAGCGGTCGAGGGAGAGGTAGTCGAGGCCGACGTTGATCAGGAAGCTGAGGCGGTCGGCGATCTCCTTGACGATCTTGTCGGCGACCTGGGCGCGTTGCCCGCTCAGGCGCAAGGCGTTGAAGAACGCGCGGCACTCGCCCAGCGGCATGCGGTTCAGTGCCGGCAGCGGGCGTCCGCCGATCAGCACGTGGCGCGCTTCGGTGCGCAGGCGGGTGCCGGCGCAGGCCGGGCAGGGCTGGCTGGCGCGCAGCTTGACGAGCTCTTCGCGCACGGCCTGCGAGTCGGTCTCGCGGTAACGTCGCTCGAGATTGGGGATGATGCCTTCGAAGGGATGGCTCTTGCTCACCAGGCGGCCGTTGTCGGAGAGGTAACGGAAGGCGATGGACTCGCGCCCCGAGCCGTAGAGGATGATCTCGCGCAGCCGGGCGTCGAGCCCGGCGAAGGGCGTGTCGATGTCGAAGCCGTAGTGCGCGGCCAGGCTTGCCAGCATCTGGAAGTAGAACTGGTTGCGGCGGTCCCAGCCGCGGATGGCGCCGGCGGCGAGCGACAGTTCGGGGTGGGCGACGACCCGTGCGGGGTCGAAGAAATCGACGTGGCCGAGGCCGTCGCACTGCGGGCAGGCGCCGGCCGGGTTGTTGAAGGAGAACAGGCGCGGTTCGAGCTCGGCGAGCGCGAAGCTGCACACCGGACAGGCGTAACGCGCCGAGAACAGGTGCTCGCGGCCGCCGTCCATCTCCACTGCGATGGCACGCCCGTCGGCATGGGTGAGGGCGGTCTCGAAGGATTCGGCGATGCGGCTGCGCAGATCGGCGCGCACCTTGAAACGGTCGATCACCACTTCCACGGTGTGGCGGCGGCCCTTTTCCAGTGCCGGCATGCTGTCGAGCTCGTGGAGCTCGCCGTCCACGCGCACGCGCACGAAGCCCTGGGCACGCAGCTCGGCAAAGAGGTCGTGCTGTTCGCCCTTGCGGCCGGCGACCACCGGGGCGACGATCATCAGCCGGGTGTCCTCGGGCAGGGCCAGGACGTGATCGACCATCTGCGCCACGCTCTGCGCTTCCAGCGCATGCTCGGGGTGGTCGGGGCAGTGCGGTGTGCCGGCGCGGGCGTAGAGCAGGCGCAGGTAGTCGTGGATCTCGGTGACCGTGCCGACGGTCGAGCGCGGGTTGTGGCTGGTGGCCTTCTGCTCGATGGAGATGGCCGGCGACAGGCCTTCGATGAGGTCGACATCGGGTTTCTCCATCAGCTGCAGGAACTGGCGGGCGTAGGCCGACAGCGACTCGACGTAGCGGCGCTGGCCCTCGGCGTAGAGGGTGTCGAAAGCCAGCGACGACTTGCCCGAGCCCGACAGCCCGGTGATCACCGTGAGGCGGTTGCGCGGCAGGTCGAGGCTGACGTTCTTCAGATTGTGCGTGCGTGCGCCGCGGATGCGGATTTCGTCCATGAAGCTGATCCGGCCGGAAAGACAACCTGTCACTATAAGAGAGAAGGCGCAGCACGGCCAAGGCTTGCAGCGCAGTGTTAGAATCTTCGCCTTTGCCCCGCCCCGAAGCCGATGTCCGCAGCCGAGCACGACAAGATGAGTCCGCAGGAGCGCCGTGCCGGCATCAGCCTGGCCGCGATCTTCGCCCTGCGCATGCTCGGGCTGTTCCTCATCCTGCCGGTGTTTGCGGTTCATGCACACCAGGTGCCCGGCGGTGACAATCTCCTCCTGGTGGGTCTGGCGATCGGTGCCTACGGCCTCACCCAGGCCTTCCTGCAGATTCCCTTCGGTGCGGCCTCCGACCGTTTCGGCCGCAAGCCGGTGATCGTCTTCGGTCTGCTGCTCTTCGTCATCGGCAGCGTCGTTGCAGCCCTCGCCGAGAGCATGACGTGGATCATCGCCGGCCGCGTACTGCAGGGTGCCGGGGCGATTTCCGCCGCAGTGACCGCGCTCGCCGCCGACCTCACCCGCGATCAGCACCGCACCAAGGTGATGGCGATGATCGGTTCCAGCATCGGCCTGGTGTTTGCCCTCTCGCTGGTCGCTGCGCCGCTGCTCTACGCCTTCATCGGCATGGATGGCATCTTCTGGCTCACCGCCGCGATGGCGGTGGCCGCGCTGTGGGTAGTGCTGCGCGTGGTGCCTGCGGCACCCCCGGTGCCGCGCGCCACCGGGCGTTTTGCCGAGGTGCTCGGCGATGGCCAGTTGATGCGCCTGAACTTCGGGGTCTTCGTGCTCCACCTCATCCAGACCACCATGTGGGTGATGGTGCCGGCGGCGCTGGTGGCCAGCGGCGGGCTCGCCCTCGCCGAACACTGGAAGGTGTACCTGCCGGCGGTGCTGCTGTCCTTCCTGGTCATGGTGCCGGCAGTGATCGTCGCCGAGCGCCGCGGCTGGATGAAGGGCGTGTTCATGGCCGCGGTCGCGCTGCTCGCCGCGGTGCAGTTCGGTCTGTACTTCTTCGGCAGTGGGCTGTGGGCACTGGCGATCTGCTTGACCCTCTTCTTCGTCGCCTTTAATGTGCTCGAAGCCACCCAGCCGTCATGGATTTCGAAGATCGCCCCGGCGCATGCGAAGGGGACGGCGCTGGGCGTATACAATACGCTGCAGTCGGCCGGGCTGTTCCTCGGCGGCGTGCTCGGCGGCTGGCTCGCCCAGCGCTTCGGCGCGGGTGCGGTGAGTCTGGTGTGCGCCGCCCTCGCCCTGCTCTGGCTGTTCGCCGCGGCGACCATGAAAGCCCCGCCCGTGCGCGCCGTCCGGCGCGACACGGAGGCTGCACCCCATCACCAACAGGTTTGAAACTGGAGACTCCGGATGGCTTCCCTGAATAAAGTGATCCTGATCGGCAACCTCGGCCGGGATCCCGAAACGCGCTACATGCCCAGCGGCGACGCGATCTGCAACGTCACCATCGCCACCACCGAGACCTGGAAGGACAAGGCCAGCGGCGAGCGTCGCGAGGCCACCGAATGGCACCGCGTGGTGTTCTTCGGACGCCTCGCGG
>WPCG01170320.1_pt1 | contig 20510 bp, 13 predicted proteins | sample 5403311 | NCBI WGS metagenome assembly WPCG01 (sample SAMN12869467, study PRJNA574797) | sludge metagenome | isolation source: wastewater treatment of Control | place: China:Beijing | collected 2019-05-17 | reverse complement strand
ATCGAACCGCTCGTTAATGATTCGTATGTTGTTCTTGAGGCATTTCGACCACATCCCGATGCCCGAGTTGTGGCGGAAGGCAGCGATATCGTTGGGCAATCCGTTGGTGAAGAAGCGTTCTGGCCCAAGATGATTGATGATGAAGAAATCGTCGTTAAAGTAGACGAAGTGTTCGGCAAGGTCGGGAATCTTATGCAGGTAGATTTCAATAAGTGACGAGTTAAATACCGGCAAGTACCTCTCCGGAATGTAATCGGCATGGTTTACCAGTTGCAGTTTGGGATGGGTGGGATCAAGCCATCCCGGCTTCTGGCCGCAGGTAACGAAATGTACTTTCCGCACCCAAGGGGCGAACTTCTCCACTCCCCGAAACCAGTACTTCAAAAAACCGTGGTCTCGAAACCGGGCTTCCGTTACTTCGTTTTTTCTATTGTCAATCCTACCGGAATATTTTGCGAAATCGGCTTTCCACTTCGGGTCGTCCATGTCCACCCAGGTAACAACAAAATCAATTTCCATCATCTCTCCAATAAAAATAGATTACAAGTGCTTGCGGCAAATTATGCCCCCGCCGGGAGGGGAATCATGTCAATGGCTCGCTGTAGGCGGCGTATGGTTTCCTTTTTCCCGATCAGCTCGGTGATAAGGAACATGCCGGGCCCCTTGGGCTCTCCCACCACGGCAAGGCGAAGCGCGTTCATGATGCTTCCCGTGTTCAGACCCTCTTTTTTGATCCATTCCATCACGAGGCTCTCTTGGTGTTGCGCGGAGAAATCGCTCATTGCCTCCATCAATTTCACCAATTGTTCCATCTGCGCGGGTGTATCCGCTTTCCACCGTTTGCGTACCGTTTTCTCATCGTAGGCAGCAGGTGCTTCGAAGAAGAAGGAGGATTGTTCCCAGAGCTCTTTCACGAAGTGAACCCGCTCTTTGACTAACCCCACTACCCGGGCCACTTTTTCGGGAGAAACCGCGATTCCTTTCTCTTGCAGGATGGGGGTAAATTGTTCCGCGAGCTCGTGGTTGGGCATGCTTACGATGTACTGGTGGTTATACCACTTTGCTTTCTCGATATCGAACTTGGCACCGCTCTTGCTGCACCGTTCGAAGGAGAAGGCTTGTATCAATTCTTCCAGCGTGAACAGCTCTTGGTCCGTGCCGGGATTCCATCCCAAGAGAGCGAGGAAGTTGATGACCGCCTCGGGCAGGTAGCCCTCTTCCCGATAACCGGAGGAGAGTTCGCCTGACGACGGGTCTTTCCACTCCAGCGGGAACACGGGAAAGCCCAAACGGTCGCCATCGCGCTTGCTCAGCTTGCCGTTGCCTTCCGGTTTCAGCAAAAGGGGAAGATGCGCGAATCGCGGCATGCTGGATGACCAACCCAGGTGTTGATAGAGCCACACGTGCAACGGCGCGGAAGGAAGCCACTCCTCGCCCCGTATCACGTGGGAGATCCGCATCAGGTGGTCGTCTACCACGTTGGCCAAATGGTACGTGGGTAGTTCATCCGCCGATTTATAGATCACTTTATCATCCAGCACCGACGAGTTGATGATCACCTCGCCCCGGATCATGTCGTTCACCACGATCTCCTTGCCGGGTTCGATCTTGCACCGTACCACGTACTGGGTCTTTTGTTCGATCAGTTTTTTTGTTTCTTCCTCTCCCAATGTTAGCGAGTTACGCATCTGGTTTCTCGTGGAGGCGTCATACTGGAAGTTGGCTATTTCCTTCCTTTTCGCTTCCAGTTCTTGGGGAGTGTCGAACGCGATATAGGCCGCGTTCTTCTCCAAGAGCCGGTGCACCTGATCCTTGTATATCTCGCGTCGTTGCGATTGTTTATAGGGACCATAGTCTCCCCCTTCCCGGGGGCTCTCGTCGAACGACAAGCCCAGCCAGTCGAACGCCTCTTGTATATATTCTTCCGAGCCCGGTACAAACCGTGACGAGTCAGTGTCTTCGATCCGTAGGATGAAGTCGCCTCCCTGCTGTTTCGCGAACAGGTAATTGTACAATGCCGTACGTACCCCCCCGATATGTAGCGGGCCGGTGGGGCTGGGAGCGAAGCGTACTCTCGTCTTGTGATGCGTCATAATTTTGTTCAATTTTGAAGGCGTTCATTTGCAGGTATATCCTGCATGAAACTAAACTCCTGTTTTTTTACTAACTACAAAAGTAGTGAAAATTGAGAGACAAGGCGAAAACTTGTTTTCAAGTTTGTCAGGAAACCTTCCAAATAGTATACAAAAGTAGAAAAAAATGGCGATGATTCGTAATATGTAAAAAGGTTGCTCCAAGCGAAGCAACCCTTTCTGAATTTAAATATTAATATAAAAAACAGCAGTTAATCCGCTAATTTAGGTCCATATAACGTCCACTCGGCCAATTGGAATAGATTTCCGGCATTATTCTGCATGCTCAGCTTATAATACTGGTACATGGTCTGGTTCTCGAAATCAAAAAAGAGAGTCTGTTCTCTATTAGGGAAGTCTATACCCGTCCTTTGGTCAAGCAACGTCCAGTTCTCGTCATCGTTGGAGCCTTCCAACGTCCAGTTGAGTGGATCCCTGTCTGGCGCGTCATTTCCCGAGGTAAGGGAGTAGCGCGTAATGATTGCGGGATTATCTGTTCGGAACTTGGCCCAGGTTTGGGGATTGCCCGTGAGATACTTGGATGTGTGGTCGCCGTCAACAAGCTTTTCGATTCCTTCTCCACCGCCGGTGTTATAGGCGTCGGATACTGTGCCGCCCAAGATGGTAATATTGATAATGATGGGAGGTACATTAACATTTTGCTGGTTGTCAAGGGCGATCTCGTCAATGGATACTTGGTTGCCCATTATTGGCCGGACCATGGTGGTAGAAGTGAAAATATATTCCCCTGGGGGTAAGAACTCAACACCAAAATCAGTCACGGGCAACGAAAGGTTCTCAATTGCATTGTACTCTTTAAGTCCCGTTTCCGGATCTATGTATTCGACCTGGGCGCTGATGTCAATCTCGCCTTCTAATAGCAGGTCATTGGGACCTACAATCTCATAGGTCATTTTTCCAGAAAATAGCATGAGCACGTTAGAGAGGCCGATCAAAGATACTACCTGTTCGTTGTTTTGTACTTCAACGATAAACGATGGAGGCAATAGGTTGTCCACGAAAATTTGCGAGACCGGAAAGGCCGTGATGGACACCGGAACCGAGAGGTTGTTATGAGCATCTAACGTGTAAACGGTGAAATCATAACCGGTTCCGGCATCGAGTCCATCAATGGAAATCGAGTCTACCAATGTATCATAATTAACAACCGTGCTGTCCGGCCCGTAAATAACCCGAATGGTTTTGGATTTCTGATCTCTCGGGTTATCCCACGCCAATACCACTCTTTCAAATCCCGGGTAGACCCGCAAACTGTCAATCTTGCCGGAATAATTGTATTCACCAAGGTACTGTTTGAAGTTGTCCTCCATGCTATCGCAGCTGATATAGCATAAAAGAGCAATGATAATTCCAGGGATAATTATTGATTTATTTATCTTCATACGATTTATTTTTTTTTGTTAGTGGACTATTTGTCCCGAGTCCATTAATTCTATTCCCATCCTTCAATAACACCCGTAAGTGTCTCGGGATCATTGTCGATGTTTCCATCCGCGTCCACTCCGAAAACGGTTATTTCAGAAGTACAACCTGAATTCCCACCACCAAAGGCCCTGATGCCTTTATACCGTATATATCGGAACGGTTTCGTGAAGCGAGGATTTTCTGGATAAAACATAAACTCGTGGCCATTTCTGGCTTCATTCCGGGCTTCTATCACATTCGAAGGTTGCACAACCTGATACCGTCCCACGAATTCCCAGCCGTCGAAGACTCCGTCAGTCGGATCCTTGTCATCACTGATCCACATCTCCCATATCTCCACGTTTTCTCCACCATACAGCATGCCCCATGCATCGCGTTGCCATATTTTAAAGCGGCTTCCTTGTACTTCGCGCCCCAGGTCGATAAAGTAGGAGAATGGATAACTCACTTGTCCCGTGTTGAAATAATTGAGATTGAGTTTCGGTTCATAATCGTACTCGTTGTCCCAAAATTTTTCAATACGCCCTTCCACGTGCGACATAGGCGCGTTCATGAAGCTGTCTCTTCTGAAAGTACCTTTAAACTCTTCAAAGGGTTCCTGCTTAAATGGGTCCGGGTCACTACTATAATCCCATTTATTGCCATAGAGCAGTTGATCTCTTAAGAACGACCATTGCTTTTTGGAAATCGGCCCATCCATTAAGGGAGTTACCTGTCCAAAACTACGTATCTCCGTCTGATTTTGGTACGTGTCCCTAATATAAATATTTACTTCGTGCGGTTGGCCTTGCAGGTTGTCAATTGAAAAGCGATCTTTAGACAGGTTTGACGCGTATATCTTGGTCGCTTCCGTATTCCCTACTTTTACATTTGCATAAATAGTGACGTTTTGGCGCATTTCGTTTTCCCAATCGATGACGATGGATGAAAAACCGGGTTGAACAACCACCGTTTCTAGGACGGCTGCTGTTGTCGGTGCAAGGGGTGTGACCCGCGTGATAACGGGAGTGGATTCGTTTGAGTTTCTATCTACCGAAAACAATCTTACCTCGTACTCTTTTTCTTGTCCGAATCCTTCAATAAATAACGTGTCTGAATAGACGCTGCTCGTTTTAGAAATAAGCTCTCCAGTATCAATGACGTATTCGGCCCTTGCATAAAGAAAATCTTCATCCGCGGGAGTCGTGTAGAGAAAATATCCCCCACCGTTGAGCGGTGTGAACGAGATATTGGTGATTTGTCCGGGAGGTGTGGTATCTCCCGTGGTAGCATCGTCATCACAGCCGGTTAAAAAGCCGGCAGCCGCGATACATAATAAAGCTGAAAAATAATATATGATCTTCATACGTTTGTAAATTAATACGTTAAATGATTACCATCCGGGATTTTGTGCCAAATTCGGGTTTCGGTTCATTTCTGATATTGGAAGTGGCATCAGGTAGTCCCGCGGCGTCTGCCATGCGCGGGTCTGCAATGTCATCAAGAGATAAAACTGCTCGGGATCCACGCCCGTGGTGTTCCAGCCCCTCATGGGATTGAGGAAATACCTGTTTGCTTCTTTCCATCGCAGTATATCAAAATAGCGGTGCCCTTCGAACGATAATTCAATTAATCGTTCCGTGTGAATAAGCTCCCGTAATCCTTCCCTCGTGAGATGTTTTCCTGTTGCCCTCACTATCGCGGCATCGCTCCATACCTCTTCAACGGCGGGTAATCCTGCTTTTTCCCTTACCAGGTTCAGGTAGTTATATGCGGGCTGACCCGGGCCGTGGTATTCATTGTAGGCTTCGGCGTACATCAGGTAGAGATCCGATAGACGAATAATGGGGTAGGGGAATTTCACGACGCGTGCCCAGTGTCCGGTACCTGACTCGGGATGAACCAGTTTTTTCACGCCGATCCCAGTCCAGTAAAAGTCGGTGGTATGTTGGGAGCCTCTTCCACCTGGAGATTCGTTGTAGCGCATTTTTACATCGTTGGCTATATCATGGGTTCTCCAGACGCTCCGATCGACCGCAAGCCAAGCGTAGAAACGAGGTTCGCGATTCAAATGTAATTGTACCGTTCTTTGTCCCGCCTGCATGTATCCCCGGTGATAGGTATCATTGGGGGTGGTTATTAATTGAAGCCGATTATCGTAATCATACGTGATGTCTTCTTCAATGGGCACGCCATTTTTACTATAATAAAGTTCTGCCATCCGGTAGTCGGCACCCAGCCATTGCCACGCGTAGCCAGCTTGCGTGGGATCGGCCACGGAACGCATGTTGGTCGCGTGGGCGAATCCCCCTTGTCCCTCGTAATCCAGTCCCGAGTACCCCCAGATGATTTCGTCGTTCCAAGGCTCTACAATGCTAAATCGCTTATTGTAGGCATACTGGATAATCTCTGATTCTTGGAAGTTTTCAACATCCCAAAACTTGGGTTGCCCATCATACTCGTACAGCTCCTTGCCGCTGGTATGCGCGAAAGAGATGGCTTCCTCGGTGGCATCCAACGCTTCTTTCCACTTTTCCGGATCGTGTTGCAATGGGAAAAAAAGTTCCCCGTTTTTTCCTCTAAAGTTGCTGTAATATTCCGAGTTCCCGTTGAAAAGCGGGCTAGCGCGAGTAAGTAGCACTTGCGCCTTGATAGCACGTGCAATAACCTGATCAATCTGTCCATAGTACGCGATATCCCGGGCTCTTGCCAAGTCGTTTCTTGGGTTCCCGTTATCGTCGTACAGTACCTCGTCGATAAGGTTGATCACGTAATTGAAACAGGAGTCTATTGATTGCCGTTCTTGGCGCACTTCCTCAACAGGAGAAAAGGGTTCGAGGTTTTTATCCGCGATCACGATTGGCCCGTATAACCTGATTAAATAGAAATGGTAATAAGCTTTCAGTATTTTCACTTGTGCAATCCAGTCGATCCGTTCTGCCGGTGTCAGGTTGGGCACATCTTCTATATTCTCGAAGAATATATTGCAAACACGGATCCCTTGATACAAAGAAGTGGCCCCACCTCCTCCGCTCCAAAAATTCAGGATGGGATCATTGGAGTTGTTCCATCCACGCATCAATTTTTCACCCCGGTTGATTCCCCGGTTATTCGCGTAATCGGAGTCGAGACGAGGCACCCACTCATCGCCTGCCAAGGACATGGACCAATGAAGCTTCTCGTAATTTGGCATGTACCGGTAACAGGTGGAAAGAGCACTGAGCGCCCTGTCACGGTTTTCGAAGAGGCTACCTACTTCCACCGTATTATCGGGGACGATATCCAAGAAATTGCATCGGGTTAGCAGGACGGATAGTCCCATCGCGATACTTATAGCAATTATTTTTGATTTCATATTCCTATATTATGTTTATTCTTAAAATGTCACGTTCAATCCGATGTTATACACGCGTTGCAGCGGGTATGCCAACCCATTTCCGGCCATTTCCGGATCCCATAGCTTGAAGCTTGAAAGGGCAAACAAGTTTTGCCCTGTAGCATAGACACGTACCATGTTGAAAGGGATCGTGTTAAACCATCTGTTAGGGAGCGTGTATCCTACTTCCAGCGTTTTAAGCCGTATGAAACTTCCGTTGCGAAGCCACCATGTTGAGTTCTGGTGGCTGTTATTTGCATTAATGGATGCAGACAAGCGTGGCCAGAAAGCATGCGATACCGGGTTGTTCGGGTTCCAGTGGTCGTCGGCAATAATTTTCAATGCTCCTCTATTCCCTGCAAAAGGTGCTATACCAAACCGATCGGGATCGTAGCGTCTTCCATTGGGATCGATAAAGAACGAAACTCGTGCTTGTCCTTGGAAAAAGAAGGAGATGTCAAAGTTCTTGTGTCCCCCTGACAAGCCGATCCCGTACGTGACTTCAGGAACCGTGGGATAGCCAAGGTGAACCTGGTCGTCAGAATTTACCCTGCCATCGCCATTAATGTCTTTATACTTGATATCTCCGGCCTGGGGAACACTTCCCAATTCCTGGATCGGCGAGTTATTCACGTCTGCTTGGTCAATAAACAATCGTTCCGCGATGTAGCCTTTCCACGTGTTAATGGGCCATCCGATATCGCTTAAGTAAGGCCAACGGTATTCGGGCTCTTCATTCTGCACGTACTCGTTGTGTGCATAAGTGAAATTGAACCGTCCGGTAATCCAGGTGTCCCGGCTAAAGGAGTGGTTCAGGTCGATAGACCCGTCCCAGCCGCCGCTCTTTACTTCCCCCACGTTGCCATACACGTTGCTGGTCAATCCCATGGTAGCAGGCAGGTTGGCTCTTGCCTGGTAGATTTGCTTTCGGTTTTCAGTGAAATATTCCAAGATCAGTTTCAGCGACCGATTTCTAAAAAGATCAATCTCCACGCCAATGTTTTGCTTCACAGCTATTTCCCAGGTGATCATGGGATTAGCATACCTGTTGATGTTGAACCCACCGTAGTTCGATATGAAATCCCTGCCCCAGCGATAGCCGTCCCCTCCTGAAATATCAGAAAGGAAAAAGAAACGGTCGGCGGCACCGGCAATCTGATCGTTGCCCACCTTACCCCAAGAGTATTTCAATTTAAAAGTGGAGAGGGTATTCTCGAGAGGTCCCCAGAAAGGTTCGTTCGAAACGATATACCCAAGGCCAAAAGCGGGGAATACCCCCCACCGGTGCGATTTGTCAAATTTCTCCGAGCCGGTGTACGTTAAACTCGCTTCAGCAAGGTATTTTCCATCAAACCCATAGTTGATACGCGAACGAATGCCTTGATTCCTTTGAGGCAAGGTACGTTGGATGGTCATATCTTCGGGTCTATATATACCGGTATTCTTGGCCTCTTCTTGGGTATAGATCAACAACCCGCTCACGTCGTGCAAGTCGTTAAAGTTATTCGAATACGTGAGCCCCCCTTCCATGTATACCTTAAACTCCCCATCTCTCGTAATGGTCGGGTTCCCTAACGCGTCGGTACCCTGGTGCACCTGTTGCAACTCGTAGGTGTCAGAGAACTCGTCGTAACTTTTTATGTTGTATAAATAGGGATCATATGACCGGTAATTCTCATACCTATTGTCGTTCTTGATCGATATCTTGGCCCGTGCCATTAATCCTTCTAACACGGCATCCATGTCTTGATCTATCGAGAATTGAGAAGTTATACGTCCCAAAGAACCATCCTTGTAACCGCGTACCATCCTCGCATAGGGGTTGACCATGGTACCTGTAGCATTTGAGCCAAACAACGTATGCTTCACGTACGCGGTTTTTTCGTCGGGCAAGTAATATTTTGGAAACTCCACCGGGTTTGTAGCCACTACGCTCGCGAAAATATCGTTCGTGTTGTCAAGTGGACCCGTGAAATTCTCGAAAATCGAGTTCATGTTGATGTCCATCTTGGTGGTCGACGTAAGGTCCATGGTTATATTGGCGAGAACATTGAACCGATCGATGTCAATATTGTTTTTAAAGTTGTTCAATGCGTTATCCCGGAGGATCCCCGTGTCCTTATCGTAAGAAACCGATAGATAATACCGCACCACATTGCCTCCACCACTGACGTTCAAGTTGTAGTGCTGATTTGTGGTACTCGGTTTAAACATGATATCGTACCAGTCAAGGTTGGGGTACGCGTATTCGTTCAAGTTATCAATAGTGTTTTGAATTTTTTGCGCGCTGTAGTAAGGCTCAAGCAACGGGTTGTCATTGAACTGCGCTTGGTTGTACAGATTCATGTACGTTACCCCGTCCACAGTTTCAAGAACTTGGGTGGGCGCTGAAAGCCTGGCATCGGCACGGAATGAAATCTTGGGTTTACCGGCTACCCCTCTTTTCGTGGTAACCATGATAACCCCGTTGGCACCTTTTGATCCATAAAGAGCAGCGGCAGTGGCATCTTTTAATACCGCGAACTGCTCAATGTTATCGGGGTCTACCCGCGCTAGGTCTGACGAACTGACTTCAAAGCCATCCAATAGTATGAGTGGGCTACTCGCGTAACCGAACGTGGTTACCCCGCGCACGAAGAACTGCGCGTTGTCGTTCCCCGGTTCGCCACTTCGCTGGTAGGAAATTACCCCGGCTAAACGTCCTGCCAGTGCCGTGGTCAGGTTACTCGAAGGGACCCGTAACTCCCTAGGATTAATGGTCTCTATTGAGGAAACCACGCTCTCTCTCCGTTGGGTTGCAAAAGCGGTAATGGTTACCTCATCCAATAACTCCACATCTTCCTGCATGGTAATGTTGATAGTAGTCAAGTCACCAACGGGAGTGGTTACGGACCGCATTCCCACGTATTGAAACCGTAGCTGCTCGTTCGGTGCAGCTTGAATGGTATAATGGCCATCAATGTCGGTTATCACACCACCTTCCCTGCCTACTACTTGTACGGTTACACCGGGCAATGGCTCTCCGCCCGTGTCTGAAACCACGCCAACAACTTCTCTTCTTTGTTGCATTTCTATAGCAGTAGACGCTTTTTCTGAAATATTAGCCCAAGAAGGTTGGGTGGAAGCAAGAAGCAAAATAATTGAGAAACAACACATTCTGGAGAATGTGTCAGGTTCTAAAATCTTTTTGAGATCTACGTGAAATAAAATTTTTCTGTTCATGCATTTACTGTTTATTGTTAGTGAATAAGGATGTAATATATTGGACTGGCTCCTTTCTATTAAACGTTTAACTTTAGGCTATTAATAGCTTGATAATTAACTAACATTAGCTTTAGGGATAGAGGACATTCCACCCTGAATTGTTCAATTGTTTCGCGGTTAGCGTGTATTTTTTAACATAATTATTCTTTGTAGCACCCCAGCCCTCTGATTCTAGTTTCATCGCGTCATATATATAAATGTACACGTACCCATCGGCACTTTCCATTACTTGCTCCCAGCATGAAAGCGTAATCCCTATTCTCACCCTTTTTGTTTCACCGATCTCCACTTTGTAGTCGGACGCATAGGTAGGATTGGATGGATCGAAGTTTAAAAAGCCTTCTTTCAGCGTGGTAAGATAATAAATCGATGATTGGGAATTGTTTTTTAAATACAATGATTCATGGCAATCTTCAAATTTACCGCCACAGGAGGTCATACTAAGATATAATAAAAATAATACGACAAAATAAAAAAAATGGCGTTTTTTCATATTCATTTATTTTTAATTGAAAAGGTTAATTCCTGATGGAGAAGTAATGATCTGCCCTCCCCGCCCCGTATTGACGGAAAAGGTCTCTTTGCCACAGAACTCAAAATGCCCTGTAGGGTCGGTGGGGAATTTTGTAAGCCGGATAAGAGATTGAGAAAACGCTGAATACCTAATCGATACCCAGTCGGGTGGCTTGACTTAAGTTGATACCCCCGATATAAAGCGAAATTGTTAAATAGTGTTAACGGGGGGGGGGGGGGGTAATGTATTGATTCACAGCAGTTTTTCTGCCTGCCATGAATTGCCGTATGGATTTTTGAGTATATGCGTGCATTAGATCGTGACTTTTATGTCAATGTGCAGAGATATTGCTTTTTCAATAATTGAATCATTTTCACATTTGCAAAGGTAGAGTAAAAAATGTCATATACAAAATATTTATGTTAAAATTTACACGGGCGTATTCAGAAAGCAGGAGATGAAAGAATAGTCCGTGCACGAATAAAGTAACCCGCCCACGAAAAATCGGTTACCCTTTAAATTTAAAAGAGTTTGTTTTATACACTCGTGCATGAGCGAAGATATAGTCTGGCCTCGTTGCCCATGTTGAATAGGAGGTCGATGATGCTCAAGTTTGGGAGAAAACCATGCTTTCCGGCGAAAACCTGGTAATAGGGTGCGGTCTCGAAGCCAAGCAGACGCTTCTTCGGGTGGATGGACTCCCGAAGGTCGCTAACACCCTCGTCCGGGTTTTCCATGTATGCCGTGGTGTACGTGACGGGTGTTTCGATGCCTAAAAGGCGACAAGCAAGCGTACGCAACTCCTCGTTGAAGTCGTGCAGGAAACGGTGTTTTTTCTCGAAGAATGGCCGGAAGTCGTCCTCGTAATATTGAAAAAAAGGGGTGGAGTTATAGGCCGAAAGAATCGCGTTCCAATGCAGGTGGCGCCAATTCCCGTGGTCCGACACGCGGATGTCTTTGGTGCACGTTCGCGGGTTGGCGGGCTTCTCGATGGGAACGCTTAGTGTCAGGGGACCATTTGCCCCCCCGATAATGCAACGGTTGCGATAGGATTGCCTTCGGTAGCGGTCATGAATCTCCACCAACGCGCGATCGGAGTGGAACAGCGCGGCATAATAGGCTACGGGCGCCAAGTAAAACGATGACAGCAATATCATCACATCATCACATCATCACATCATCACATTTCCACATCCTCACATCCATTTATGCCGGTATCTTCGCGCTGCGGAACAGCCTTTTCCATCGTATCTTCCCATTGAACCAGTTCCTGTCTTTCTCGAGCGACAACCAGATAAGGATGGGCTGTCCCACGATATGGTCTTCGGGGACAAATCCCCAAGAACGGGAGTCGGCCGAGTTATGGCGGTTGTCGCCCATCATGAAGTAATAGTCGAGTTTGAACGTGTAGGAGTCGGCCATCTCCCCGTTGATGTATACCTTGCCGTCGCGGTACGCGAAATCATTGCCCTCGTAGTTCTTGATGCACCGTTCGTATGCGGCCACCTTGTAATCCACGTCCGTGTCAAAGGTGATGGTTGCCCCTCTCTCGGGAATCCAGAGCGGGCCGTAGGTATCGCGTGTCCATCCGCCGGCGTAATCCAACGGGTAGTAATAGTTTAAACCCGGCTGTTCTTTCTCCTTGATAATATTCCACACGAAGGGGCGGGCCTTCATCTTCTCCACCATCTCCGACGTCATGGGGATGCTGTAGTAGACTCGCCCGTTATTGCCGTCACGTGCTTGCAAGCCAAAGAGCGCCATGCTCAGGCTATCCACGCCGGCCAGGTCTTGCGACCGGGACGACTGCCCGAAACTATCCGGCGAGTAATCGGCATGGTTGATTCCCAGTTCGCTGAAGAGATCTTTCGATATCTGCGTCCCGTCGGTGTGGATCAAGTAGTTGTGTTGTGATAGCCGGGGGTTGGGGAGGTATTGCCCGTCGATAAAGACGGTGTCGTCTCTTAACTCGATAGTCTCACCCGGGAGGCCTATCGCTCGCTTCACGTAGTTCTCCCTACGGTCAACCGGTCGGTACACCACCTCGCCGTAGGTACGCTTATCTGCCCGGATACCCGCGCTGCCGTCGGGATGATACTTTGCCAGGGAGTAAAAGTCGACTCCCTGCTGGTTCAATGCCACGGTGTCGCCCGGGGGGAAGTTAAACACCACGATATCGTTCCGTTTCACCTCGCCGAAACCTTTCAGCCGGTTGTATTTCCACTGGGGCTTCTCGATGTAGGATTTGCCGCCTACCACTGGCATGGTGTGTTGTGCCAGCGGGAAAGAGAGCGGCGTGATGGGGGCCCTCGGGCCGTAGCTGAGCTTGCTCACCGCGAGAAAGTCCCCCACCAGCAACGATTTTTCCAGCGATGAGGTAGGGATCTGGTAATTCTGGAAAAAGAAGGTGTTGATAAAGTATACCGCGATCAACGCGAAGAGGATCGCGTCTACCCACTCCATCGTCTTCCGGAACGCGTTGTTCTTCGACCGCTTCCAGAACGACCACGGGACAAACTTGGTGATATAGATATCAAGAAGAATCGGGATGAGCAAGAGCACCCACGGTGATCCGGACCACGCTGAAAACAAAACGGTGAGTACGACCCATAGGATGAACCACACCCATTGGCGGCGAGACGCGTTCGTGAATCGCCGGGCTACATTTGGACGAGGATTCCCGCCGTCCTGTCTATTCTCTTGAGGATGAGATGGCTTGTTGCTCATTTTATTTTTGTGTTATCTGAATCAAGTATGTTATGGATGTTCAAAATGCTCCTGTTTACCCCGGCTCCTGGTCAAGGCAAATCCAGCAAATCACTCATGGTAAGAAAGCCTTTCTTCCCTTTCGTGAACTCCGCGGCAAGAACCGCGCCGAGGGCAAACCCTTCACGGCTTTTCGCGTCGTGGGTAACCCGGATAGTATCTACTCCCGACTCGTACACCACGGTGTGAATCCCCGGCACCTCTCCTTCGCGGAACGCTTCGATATGCAGCGTGTTACTGTCACCCTCTTCCAGCGACCAGTTTTTTTTCCGGTCCACCCGATCCAGGATGCCCTCGGCCAGCGTGATGGCCGTGCCGCTGGGCGCGTCCAGCTTGTGGATGTGGTGGGTCTCCTCTACGCGCACGTTGTATTCCGGGAACCGGTTCATTAACCCCGCCAGGTAGTTGTTGAGCGCGAAGAAGAGGTTTACCCCGAGGCTGAAGTTCGACGCGTAGAAAAAGGTCTTGCCCTCTTTTTCGCATGCCTCTTTCACGCGGTCCATCTTATCCAACCATCCCGTGGTACCTGAAACGACCGGTACACCGGCCTCGAAAGCGCGCGTGTAATTTTCGAAGGCGCTCTCGGGCGAGGTGAACTCGATGGCCACATCGGCGCTCCTGAACCCGGGCGATTGAAACTTATCCTCTTCATTCATATCGATGATCGCGACGATCTCGTGCCCCCGTTCGCGGGCAATTCGTTCGATCTCGCGTCCCATCTTTCCGTAACCTATTAATGCTAATTTCATATGATTAATTCATTAAATAATCCTTTCGTTCGAGAATGGAGGATTATTTTAAATACGTCGGTTTCATTCTGCAAATGTAGTGAAAAATGTATGATTCGCCTTCCGTTCACGGGAAAACATCCCATCAAAGCCAACCCTGCTCCTTGTACCAGGCTACTGTCTTCTCGACTCCTTCCTTTAGGCGGTACTTGGGCTTGAAGCCGACCGCTTCTTGTAACGGGGAGATGTCACACGCCCAGTTTCGCTGCTTCATGATGTGGTACTTGTCGCTGTTGAACGCGGTGGGCTTTCCCAAAATACCGGCGACTTTCTCGCTGAGGAAGGCGGCGGGGCGAACCAAGGATAAAGGGAGTTTCAACCGGATAACCCGTTTCCTCCGGAGGACTTCCTGCACGATGGCGTTAAACTCGGTGTCGGTATAGCAATCCCCGTCTGATACCACGAACGTTTGGCGGGTCACTCCCTTTTCCAAGAGCAGGAAGATCACGTCCGCCAAATCCTCGCTGTAAATAAAAGAGAGCAGTTGCTTCCGGTAACCCACCCCCACGTTTAATCCTCGTTGCACCGCTTTCATCAAGAGGTAGTAGTCCCTATCGCGTGGGCCATACACGCCGGTAGGGCGAATAATCAGATACGGGAAGCTGTCGAGCCCTTGCAGGTAACTCTCTGCTTTGAGCTTGCTTTTTCCATATACCGTGTTGGGGTTGGCCGGGAGATCACACGCGATGGGGGTATACCCGATCTCGTCGCCCACGCCCAAGGCACTCAACGAGCTCATCAGCACGAACGTGTCGGGAACCACTCCCGCTTCAATCAACGCCTCCGCGAAATGGCGGGTCTGCTCGTAATTCACCCGGTCAAAATCGGTTTTCCGAAGTGCCTTGGTTAATCCGGCAACGTGTACGATGTAGTCGAAGCGCCCTTCTTCTGCCGCGAACTCCCGGAGCTGTTCGAACAACCGCTTCTTGTCGTGGTAGGCCAAATCGATAAAGCGGATCCGTTCATCTTGGAGGTACGCGCGGCTGCTCCTCTCGCGGATACCGGCCCACGTTTCGTATCCCAGTGTTAACGCTTTATCCACTATCGTGCTACCGATAAACCCGCTCGCGCCGGTAATAAGAATCTTTTTCCTGTTCATGCTTTTTCCTCGTGTCGTTTCAATTGAACCTCCCTCTGATTCCGATCGGTCTGCCGAGGATAGTTCCCTGTTGGCGGCTCTTCTCCCTTCCGTTGCAAAAATAACGATAACTTTAGAATTTACATCTTTAAATTGACGCGGATGGCTGAAAATGCGGGTAAAAGCGAATTTTTTTATTACTTTGCAGTAACTAAAACCTTATTTATTTGTTTTAGGTAGAAACCAAGTCCAATTATGAGTAAAAAAGAGACATCAACTTCTTCGGAAACCAAGCTCAGAAGAAAAGACCTTATCACTGCCGTGGCTAATTTCCTCACGCAGAACAACGAGAAGCAGTTCAATTATAAACAAATCGCTGCCGCGCTGAACGTGCGGGGCGAAGAGAGCCGTAGCCTGCTGGTAAGCGTGCTCGACAAGATGCGCGACGACGAGATGATACTGGAGTCGTCCCGCGGCCGGTACCGGGTCAATAACCGGGGACTACTGCTCGAGGGCCGCTTCGAGCGAAGGAGCAACGGCAAGAACTTCTTCGTGCCGGACGACGACGGCAATATCGTCAATATCGCCGAACGCAACAGCTTGCACGCGATGAATGGCGACCGCGTGCGGGTGCAACTCCTGGCCAAGCGAAGACGTTCCGACACCGAGGGAGCCGTGATCGAGATCTTGGAACGGGCACAAAACCGGTTCGTGGGCGTGCTGGAGGTACAGAAACATTTCGCGTTCCTGGTGATGGACAGCAAGTACCTCGCGAACGATATTTTTATCGCGAAGGAGGACCTTAACGGGGCTAAGAATGGCGACAAGGTAGTGGCCGAGATCGTGGAGTGGCCGCGGAAAGCGAATAACCCGGTAGGAAAAGTAATCGATATCCTGGGCATGCCGGGGCAGAACGATACCGAGATGCATGCCATCCTTGCGCAATACGACCTCCCGTACAGTTATCCCGAGAAAGTGGCGAAGCTCGCGGAGAAAATACCCGAGACGATCGATCAGAAAGAGATCGCGAAGCGCGAAGACTTTCGCGACGTGTTCACGATTACCATCGACCCGAAAGACGCGAAGGACTTCGATGATGCGCTATCGCTTCGAAAAGTGGGCCCCAACCTGTGGGAGGTGGGGGTGCATATCGCCGACGTGACCCACTACGTGAGGCAAGGCGACCCGATCGACACGGAAGCGGAAAACCGGGCGACCTCCATCTACCTGGTGGACCGCACCATCCCCATGCTGCCGGAACGCTTGAGCAACGAGTTGTGCTCGCTTAGGCCTAACGAAGAGAAATTGTGCTTCTCGGCAATCTTCCAACTGAACGAGAAAGCGGAAGTCAAGAAATCGCGCGTGGCACGCACTGTTATTAAATCGGACAGCCGACTCACGTACGAGGACGCGCAGACAGTGATAGAGACCGGGAAAGGCGATTTCTCGGCCGAGATACTCAAGATGAACCAGCTGGCCAAGCAACTCCGGGAACGGCGATTCGCGAACGGGGCCATCAACTTCGACCGGTACGAGGTGAAATTCAACCTCGACGAAAATGGCAAGCCTCTCGGGGTCTACTTCAAGGAGTCGAAAGAGGCGAACCACCTGATCGAGGAGTTCATGCTGCTGGCTAACCGAACCGTGGCCGAACTCATCGGGAAGGTACCCAAGGGCAAGAACGCGCGACCATTTGTTTACCGGGTGCACGACGTGCCCGACCCTGAGAAGCTGGACACGTTTAACACCTTTATCCTGCGTTTCGGGCACAAGATCAAGGCGACCGGTACCAAAGTGGAAGTTGCTAAAAGCATCAACTCGCTGCTGGACAAGATACAGGGACGCCCCGAAGAGAACCTGGTGGAGACCATCGCGATCCGTACCATGTCGAAAGCAGCTTACTCCACCAAGAACGTGGGACATTACGGGCTGGCATTCGACTACTATACCCATTTCACGTCGCCCATCCGCCGGTACCCCGATATGCTGGTGCACCGGTTGCTGGAACGTTACCTGGAAGGAGGAAAGGGGGTGGACCAGAACACGCTGGAAGAGGAGTGCAAGCACTGTTCCCAGATGGAGCTGGTGGCGGCAAACGCCGAACGCGACTCCATCAAGTACAAGCAGGTGGAGTTCATGACCGATAAAATCGGCAAGGTGTATGATGGCGTGGTATCTGGCGTGACCGAATGGGGAATCTACGTGGAGATCAACGAGAACAAGTGCGAAGGGATGATCCCTATCCGGGAACTGGACGACGACTTTTACGAGCTCGACGAAAAGAATTACCGGCTGGTGGGAAGACGTACCAAAAGAGAGTATCGCCTGGGGCAAGCGCTATCCATCCAGGTGGCACGGGCTAACCTGGAGCGGAGGCAACTCGATTTCAGCTTGGTATAAAACCGGGTGCCCATGACTTTTTCCGAAGAGATAAAACAGCATGCCCTCTTGCTGGGTTTTGATGCCTGCGGCATTTGCCGGGCACACGACAGCGGCGAGGAGGAACGGTACATGCAGTGGCTCTCGGAAAACTGCCAAGCGGGCATGAGCTACATGGAGCGCAATATCGAGAAACGCCTCGATCCTCGTGAACTGGTAGAAGGAGCCAAGTCGATCATCTCCGTGGCCCTGAACTACTACCCCCATCAAAAACAGCCCGGGGGAGTACCCCGCTTCGCGTATTACGCCTACGGGAAAGATTACCATGAGGTGATGTGGAGCAAGCTGAAACAGCTTTTCTCGTTTATCCAAGGACGGTATCCCGAGGCTTCCGGACGCTGTTTCTCTGACACGGCTCCCGTGCTGGAGCGCTTCTGGGCAGCCCAGGCCGGGCTCGGCTTCGTGGGGAAGAACACGTTGCTGATTATCCCCGGGAAAGGGTCCTACTTTTTCTTGGGAGAGATTATCCTGAACCTCGAGCTGGATTACGACAGTCCCGTTTCCGAGAACTGCGGCGAATGCACCCGCTGTCTCAGGTCATGTCCCACGGATGCCATCGAGCGGCCCTACCGGGTGAACGCGAACAAGTGCATTTCGTATCAAACCATAGAAAACAAAGGCGAGATAGCGCCCGATATCGTCGACAACCTTAGAAACAACGTGTACGGGTGTGATATTTGTCAGTTGGTATGCCCGTGGAACCGGGTAGCGCAACCGCATGACACGCCCGAGTTCATGCCGTCGGAAGAGTTTTTATCGCTCGACCTGAAGAAGCTGTTGGAGATGGACGAGGAGACCTACCGGGAGGTGTTCCGCCACTCCGCGGTGAAAAGGGCCAAACTTTCCGGGTTAAAACGGAACGCGGCCGCGATTTTCAAAACTCGTTACAAATAGTTACTTTTGTCTTTAAATGGAAGAGACATTCGATATACATGGCCATCGACACGTGCAGGAGATGGAGCGTGAGTTCGAGAACAACTTGCGCCCGCTCACCTTCAGCGATTTCAGGGGACAAGATAAGATCGTTGAAAACCTGAAAGTGTTCGTGAGCGCTGCCCGTATGCGGGGCGAGTCGCTCGACCACGTGCTGCTGCACGGCCCACCGGGCCTTGGGAAGACCACCCTTTCCAACATCATCGCGAACGAGCTGGGGGTGGGTTTCAAGGTGTCGTCCGGGCCGGTGCTCGATAAGCCGGGCGACTTGGCGGGTATCCTCACCTCGCTGGAACCGAACGACGTGCTGTTTATCGACGAGATCCATCGCCTTTCCCCGATCGTGGAGGAATACCTTTATAGCGCCATGGAGGATTACCGCATCGATATCTTGATCGATAAAGGGCCCAGTGCGCGCTCTATCCAGATCGACCTGAACCCGTTTACCCTCGTGGGAGCTACCACCCGCAGCGGGTTGCTCACCAGCCCCTTGCGGGCCCGGTTCGGCATCAATATGCACCTCGAGTACTACGAGATGGAGACGTTGACCGGTATCGTGTCGCGGTCGGCGGATATCCTGAAGGTGTCGTGCGCTCTCTCCGCGGCAAGAGAGATCGCTTCCCGCAGCCGGGGAACTCCTCGCGTGGCCAACGCGCTGCTGCGGCGGGTACGCGACTTCGCGCAGGTGAAAGGCAACGGTGCCATCGACAAGGCCATCTCTGCCTATGCCCTGGAGGCGCTGAATATCGATAAGTACGGGTTGGACGAGATAGACAACAAGATCTTGTTGACCATCATTGACAAATTCAAGGGGGGCCCCGTGGGAATCACTACCATTGCCACGGCCGTGGGCGACGACGCGGGCACCATCGAAGAGGTGTACGAACCATTCTTGATCAAGGAGGGATTTATCAAGCGTACCCCCCGCGGTCGAGAAGCCACCGAGTTAGCCTACCGCCATTTAGGACGTGAAAAACCCAATGAACAGCAACTCCTGTTCTGATCGCCTAAAGACCAATTGAATTCGAGTTAGCGATTTTAGTAACTGCTAAAGATCAGTTCCAGTTTCAGATTTCCCTCCCTTTTGTCCAACGCGGCGGCGGTGGGCCACATCTGGTTGTGGATGGAGCTTAGTACTTGGGAGGTACTCCCGTAGCCGGTCTGGGTAGTGGTATACGTGGCATCCACGGGGATCAGGTAATAGGTCAGGTCGAAGGCTTCCCCGTCGTTCTCCTGGTTGTAATGGTTGATCATCGTGGAGATGTTATTGAACTTGTAGGAGTACGTGGTCGCGTCGAAGGGATCGGAAAGGAAGCTGGTGACATTGTCTCTCAGTTTTCGATTTTCAAAAAAACCTTCCAATGAATCTTTATTTACTAGTAAAAGATACGTGGGAGGGCTTAACTTTACCATCGGGTCTTCCGAAGCCTCGGGCATGGCATATACCGTGAAATTAGCCAGGTTTAACGCTTGCGATTGAAGCCTATCGTGGATTTCCGGTTCCGAAAATGGAAACGTGATCTCAGTATTCACGCCGGCGGGACTCTTCACGTACGTGTGAAGCGGGTTGTCTTCCAGTAATTGGCCGTTCTGGTTCTCGATGTAATTGATCTGGGTTACTTCCGGCGTGATATTTAACCGGAACGCGTCGGTACGCGTAGTGTCGGTTCCTTGTGATGATCCGCCCTTGTCCACGTAGTTGTAATGCACGTAAAGCGAGGTGATGTTCACGCTCAGGATCGTGCTGTTGCCGAAGGTGGTAGTAAAGTACAGGCCGGGGAAAAAATCCCGGAAC
>WPCG01077719.1_pt1 | contig 20516 bp, 14 predicted proteins | sample 5403311 | NCBI WGS metagenome assembly WPCG01 (sample SAMN12869467, study PRJNA574797) | sludge metagenome | isolation source: wastewater treatment of Control | place: China:Beijing | collected 2019-05-17 | reverse complement strand
CATGTGGCAGACCAGGCAGTCCTTGCCGAGGTAGTTGGCCGAGGCGCGTGAAGGCATCACCACGCGCAGATGCTCGCCGTAGCGCGCATCGCGCTCGACGCGGATCACCGCCTCGCCGCCGGCGAGCACGCCGCGCTCGGCTTCGTCGGTGGCGGTCTCGGCTGCGGTGCCGGGGCCGTAAAGCCGTGCCGTGGCCTCGCCGCGGATGACCTTCAGGTCGCGCACCGAGGAGAGTTCCTTGATCTGGTCGAGGAAAACGTCGCGCTGGTCCACGGTGCCGGTGATCATCATCCCGGTCAGCCCCGCCATGGTCATCTCATTGACCGTGCTGGCGAAGTCCTTGGCCTGCTCGATGGCGGTGTTGCGGCTGACCCGCGTCTCCCAGATGATCATGGTGTTCCAGGCCAGGATCAGCATCAGCCAGATCGCGGCTGCCAGGCGCAGCCAGATGGGGAGGTCTTGAAGTCGGCGCATATCGTTCCTTGCCCGCCGGGCAGATCGTTACCGGCGTTAACGGCGGATGTGAAGCATTCTTGATCAGGGCTTGCCACCTATCTGCATGGTAGCAAAGCAGCAAAGCTGGCAAAAATGAGAGTAGTCAAGAATAAGCGTGGCTTTTCTGCCCGCGGGTCAGCTGCGCGCGTGGCGCTGTTGCGCCACCATCGCCAGCACGTAGCCGTTGAGTTCGCGCATCGGTACCGGCTTGCCGAACACCGTGACATCTTCGGGAAGACCGCCGTGTTCGGCGATCTCTGCCGCTGACAGGCCGGAGACGACGATGATGTGGGTGTCGGCGGCGAGGCGGTTGTCGCGGATGCGGCGGATCATCTCGAAGCCGTCCATGCCCGGCATGCGCAGGTCGGTGATCAGCAGGTCGGGGGTGTCGCGGCCGATGGCGAGCAGGACGTCGAAGCCGCTGGAGACGATGTCGAGCCTGACGGGGAGCTGCCAGGCATCGATGGAGTGGCGGTAGAGCTTCTGCAGGACGGTGTCGTCCTCGGCGACGAGGATCTTCAGCGCTTCCCCGTGCGGGCGCGCTGCGCTGCCGTTGCGTGTGCCGGTCTGCGACTGGGCGATGAAGCGGTCCACCGAGGACTGCAGGATGCGCCGATGACCGCCGGCGGTCTTCCAGCCTTCGAGGACCCCGCTTTCCACCATCTGCTGGACGGTGCCCAGGGAAAGGCCGAGCTGGCGCGCGGCCTGGGTGGTGCTGCAGTAGTCTGCGGAAGGGGTTTTGCGGGCCATTTTGCTGGAAATGCCAAATATGATGCCGGGGGCGAATATTGGCATATTAATGCAGATTTGGCATCTTTTCCGATGCGCGCCAGCCGCCGTTGCGGGGGCCTTCAGTCTTCCGGGCGGGAGATGGCGTCGAGCACGCGCTCCAGTTCTGCGCGGCGCAGCGGTTTGGCGAGGTAGTCGTCCATGCCTGCGGCCAGGCAACGTTCGCGGTCACCCTGCATGGCATTGGCGGTGAGTGCGACGATGGGGGTGGGTGTTGCGCCGCTGTCCTGTTCGTGGCTGCGGATGGCGCGGGTGGCGGCGATGCCGTCGAGTACCGGCATCTGCATGTCCATCAGGACCAGATCGAAGCGCCCGTCCTTGAAGGCCTGCACTGCGGCCGTGCCGTCGTGGGCAAAGCTGACCTGATGGCCGAGCTTGCGCAGCAGGCTGTCCATCAGGCGGCGGTTGATCTCGTTGTCCTCGGCCACCAGGATGTTCAGGCTGCGCGTACGCGTTGCCGGCGCTGCCGGCGTTGTCGCGGGAGGTGGGCTGGCGGTGGCCGGCAAGGCCGCGCTGCCGCTCTCGGCGAGGGCGAAGCGGGCGCAGAAGCTGAAACGGCTGCCCTGTCCGGGGGCGCTGTCGAAGTCGAGGGTGCCGCCCATCATCTCCACCAGGCGGCGCGAGATGGTCAGTCCCAGACCGGTGCCGCCGTAGGCGCGGTTGATCGAGGCGTCGGCCTGGGCAAAGGGTTCGAAGATGTGGGCCTGTTTGTCGGCGGCGATGCCGATGCCGGTGTCGACGACCGTGACGCGCAGCGCGCAGTGTCCGGCGGCGATCTCGCCAAGCTCGCCGAGCAGGCGCACGCTGCCGCGGGCGGTGAACTTGACCGCGTTGCCGAGCAGGTTCATCAGTACCTGGCGCAGCCGTGCGGGGTCGCCGCGGACCTGGGGGGGCAGCCGCGGGTCGAGCTCCAGCGCCAGCTGCAGGCCCTTGCGCTGGGCGGCGAGGTCGAAGCTGGCGAGGCTGCTGCGCAGCAGGGCGGCAAGATCGAAGCTGTCGTCGGCGAACTCCAGGCGGCCGGCCTCGATCTTGGAGAAGTCGAGGATGTCGTTGATGATGGTGAGCAGGTGTTCGGCCGAACCCAGGATCATCTGCAGGTTGTGGCGCACGGCATCGGGCAGGGTTTCTTCGAGGGTGAGCTGGGCGAGGCCGATGATGCCGTTCATCGGTGTGCGGATCTCGTGGCTCATGTTGGCGACGAAGGCGCTCTTGGCTTCGCTGGCGGCTTCAGCGCTGGCGCGCGCCTGAACCAGTTCGTCGATCATCTGGCGTTGTTCGCTGATGTCGGTCATGGTGCCGATGAGGCCACTGTCGAGGGCGCCGATGTTGTCGCGCCGCCTGACCTGCACGCTGACCCACGGGCGCTGCGTACCCGCGGTGCGCAGGCGGGTCTCGAAGCGCGTCGTGCTGCGCTCCCCCTGCCTGACTGCGTCGAGCAGGGGGAGCGCCGCTGCGGCGTCCTCGGCGTGGAAGAAGCTCTCCAGGGGCTGGCCGACCGTGTCGCTGTGGGTAAAGCCGGTAATACGGCCCCAGGCGGTGTTGACGAAGTGCATGCGGCCGGCCCAGTCGGTCTGGAAGATCACCTCGCCGACTGTTTCCAGTACGGTGCGCAGGCGCACTTCGTTCTCGGCGGCGAGGGCACGCAGCTGCTCGGTGCTTTCGTGATTGATGCACGCCCGGCAGGCTGTCGCCAGGCGCGCGAAGATCGGTTCGAGGGCGGCGATGATGCTGTCGTCGATGGGGCTGCCTGGGCGGACCAGTGCGCACAGGCCGATCCCCGGCAGGGCCATGAAATGGGTATGGCTGTGGTCGGGGCCGGATACGCAGGCGCTGGGCTGGCGGTCGGCGGCGTAGTGCCTCATCGCCGCCAGCAGGGTGGGGTCGCTGGCCAGCAGCGTGCTCTCGCGCAAAGGGTAGGCAAAGCGATGTACCGGCTCCTCACCGTCCTTCTCGTCCAGCCAGACGTGCGCCGCGCGGCAGCCGAGCAGCTTCAGCGCCGGCGGGAAGAAGCGGCGCAGCATCGGCCCGAGGCGCAGCTCCTGCCCGATCAGCAGGGCCAGCTCGTACTGCAGTGCGACGAGCGCGAGGCTCTGGTTGGCAAGCGGCGGCATCGGCATGCTCAGGCCCGTGGCGAGGCGAGCACCAGGGTCTTGTTGTAGAACTCCAGGCAGGTGCTGCCGCCGTTGGCGATCTCGCCCAGGGTGAGCATGCCGAACAGTGGGCGTGCACCGACGGCCTGTTGCACGGCCTCCAGCTCGCGGGTGAAGGCGTCCTGCAGGAAGAGCACACGGCTGATGCAATCCACCACCATTACTGCGTCGTTGCCGGCGGCGAGCTGCTTGCCGCAACGCGCGGCCGCGTCGATGAGCGCCTCCGGCTGGCCGCGCAGCAGGTGCACCACGCTGTTGGCGGGCACCTCGCCGACGCAGGTGACGCCGTTGTCGGCGCGGGTGATGGGATCGCGCACCACCAGGCTGCCGTCCGGACGCTCCATGCCGAAGGGGTAGGCCTTGGCGATGCTGAAGAAGTTGCCGCTGTCGAAACGCTGACCGCTGTCGGCCTCGACGTGCTGCCGGTAAACCTCGAAGGCAGGCTTGAAGTCCAGGTGGGTGACGATGTTGCCTTGTGCCGCGGTGACCACGAAGGGGCCGGCGAAGCGCTGCCAGCCGTGCTCGACGGCGAGGTCCAGGGGCCACGGCAGGCTGACCAGCTGGGCATGGTCGGTGAGCATGCCCTGGTTGGAGAACAGGCAGGGCTTGCGTACGAAGCTGAGGCTGCCGGCGCCGCCGCCGAAATAGCCCGGTTCGCTGCCCAGGACATCGTAGATGCCGTCGAGCAATGCGCCGATGCGGCTGGCCATGCCGTCAACCAGCACCAGCAGGCTGTGCGGCGGTTCCGTGCCATCGAAAAGCGCTTCCACCGATTCATAGTAGTCGGCATCGGGGTCGGAGAGGCCGGGCAGGTCCACCACCGTCAGCGCGGTGCTGAAGCCGATCACCAGATAGCCGAGCGGCTGGTTGCGGCGTTCGTGGATGAGCTGCGGGAAGACGCCGCCGCACACCGGCACGTCGAGCCTGCGCAACCAGTCGTCGAAATCCTCCGCGCGACAGTCGTTGCCGTCGGCAGCGAGGATGGCAAGGGCCCGTGCACCGCCGGCAAGAGCTTGCCCGGCGAGGGCGAACAGTGCAGCCGGTGCCGGATCGGCGCTGAAGTGGATGGAAAGCCGGGGCATGGTCAAGATTGCTCTCCCGTGTAGTTGAACGCGTCGGGTGGAGTTTAACCCAGTGTGGGTGGGCTATTGGGGTTCGTGGCATATTTGTAATTAATATAAAAAATGCCATAAATGAAGATTTTCTTCAGCCTTTCGGCTGGCCCGGCTATTGCTAGGGTTGATAAGTCGCCCCACTCCTGCAGATCCATGTCCGATCTTTCCTTGCCCCTCGCTGCGTCGCCTTCGTTCCCTGCCGGGCAGCGTCGTGTGCCGGCCTGCCTCGACCTGCACCGTGCTGGTGCGGTGGTGCGCGGCGGAGTTGCCCCCATCCTGCGCTTTGGCGACCGCGTCATCCGCCCGCAAACAATGAACAGGCCCCCTGTACACGTCTTCGACAAGCCGGGCGTGGGTAGTGGAGAGGACTGAACCCGTGCATCCCGCTCCCAGCGACCTGCTCCCCGGCGCTCAGCTGCGCCACCACCCGCGCGGGAGCTTCATCTGTACGCCGGGGCGGGCCGGCGACCGCGTCTTCGTGCTGCAGAGCGGGCGCGCGCGGGTCTTCCTCGCCGGCGAGGGCAAGGAGCTCACCCTGGCCTTTCTCGAACCCGGGGAGATTTTCTCCACCCACAGCCGTGCCTGGGTCGAGGCGGTCACCGACTGCTGCGTGCAGGTGGCCGACACGCGCAGCTTCCAGGCCCGCCTGCTGGCCGAGCCGCAGCTCACCCCGGTGGTCATCCGCGTGCTTGCGCGGCTGCTCGCCGGCTCCATCGACATCATCGAGAATCTAGCCTTCCGCGACGTGCCCGCGCGCCTGGCGCACTACCTCCTCGAACAGGCCGCAGCCATCGATCCGGCCCTGCCCGCGGGGCTGCATCTGCCGCTCGCCCTGCGCAGCGAGGACATCGCCCGCATGCTCGGCACTACGCGGCAGACGGTGTCTTCCCTGCTCACCGGATTGGTGCGCAGTGGTGTGCTGGCGCGTGACGGCCGGCGTGCGCTGATCATCCTCGATCCGGCGGCGCTGCGCCGGCGTGCCGGCGCCGGTGGTTTGTCGGCTGGCTGACAGACAGCGCGGCGGCAGGCGGCGACAATGGCGCCATCACCCCTTCTGCCCGGAGTGCCCCGATGTCCGACAATCCCTACGCCGCAGCCGTGGCCGCCAACCCCTTCGCCCAGGCCCTCGACAAGCCGGACCGCTACGTCAGCTTCTGCGGCATCGACTGCGACGGCAACGCCCGTCTGCTGATGCAGTACGTGCGCCGCCACATCGACCAGCCCGGGCAGAGCAATGCCTTCTGGGACAAGTTCCGCGACAAGCTGGAAGGACGCAGCAGCCAGCGTTGTGACGAACTCTTCCTGGTACATAGCTACATCAACATGATCCGCGAACTGTTCGAAACCCACGGCGACGACGAGGCCCTCGCGCTGCTCGAACGCATCGAGGAGGAGTGCTGCTGAATCAGCCCGCCTGTCTCTGCAGCACCTGCAGGGCCATGCTGCCGTGTTCGGCGCTCAGCGCCTGCCCGCCGAGCAGGCGGGCGACGATGCGCTCGGGGGAGAGGACGATGAGGATGGCCTCGTCGCCGTGTTCGGGGCGTACGACGAACTCGGCCAGGGCGGCGTTGCTCTGGTAGAGCTGGTTGACCGGGTCGATGTGGTCGTTGGCGACCTCCGGGATTTCCCCGAGGCGGTGGACGAGGATGCCGAAGGGCGCCTCGTCGCGTCCGCGCACCACCACGACCTGGCGGTAACTGCCGGCATCGACCGGGCGGCGCAGGCGCAGGTGGTCCTTGAGGTCGAGCACGAGTACCGGGCGCTCGCGGAACATGAACACCCCGCTGACATGGGCGGGCAGGCCCGGCACCGGGGTGATGCCGATGGCGTCGACGGCTTCGAGCACGCGGCTGGCCGCGATGCCCAGCCATTCGTCGCCGATGAAGAAGGTGGCGATCTCCGTGCTGGCCACCGTTGCGGCGTTCTGGCGCAGACGCGGCAGGCGTACGCTGTCCTGGGGAGCGGTTGCCGTTGCCGCTGCCGCGGGGCTCCCCAGCGGTACGAAGACCAGCGCGGCGAGGTCGTTGCGGTAGGCGTCGGCAGCGGATTTGTACTCGCGGTAGCCGGCCGACATGGACACGCCGATGGCGTGGTAGCTGTCGCCGATGAGCTGGATGTCGGCCGTGTGCGCACCGTTGTCGAGACGCAGCAGGCCGTCGCCCACCGGCAGCGTGCTGCCGACCGGGAAGCGTGCGTCGGTGCTGGCGATCACCATGCGCTGGCGGTCGGCGAATACCGCGAAGCTGCCTGCCAGCACCTCGCCATCGGCGCTGCGCGGCAGGGCGTCGTGCAGCATGGCGGTGAACTGGGGTTCGGCATCGAAGACGATGCCGATGCCGCCGCAGGCCCGCCCGTCGTTGCCGGGGATCGCTGCGGCATAGACGTAGGTGTGGCGGTTGCGGTACAGCGGGGTGGGGGCGAAGGCCGACACCACGTAGCTCTGGGTATCGGTGAGGTTCAGGCAGCGGCGCACCCATTCCTCGTTCACGGTCTGGCCCAGACAGTCGCCATACTCGGGGTTGGAGACCGCCAGCGCGACGCCGGCGGCGTCGAAGACGACGAGGTTGTCGTACACCGTGTAGAGCGCGTTGATCGCCTCCAGGACCGCGGTGATGCGCGCGCCGACCCCCGCGGAGTCGGCGCGGCAGTGCGCCAGCTGGGTTGCGAACAGGCTCGTCAGTGCCCACCAGCGGCAGTCGTTGGCGCGTTCGTACAGGTTGCGGTCCATGATGTCGATGGCCAGCGAGGCGAGGAAGCAGCTGTCATCGAGAATGGAGCTCACCACGGTCTCGTTGAGATTGCCGATCGAGCGCTCGAAGACGTCGGTGGTCTTCAGTCCGGTGTTGCCGATCTCCCACAGCAGCACCTTCGAGAATGAGCTGCTCACCCCCGCGCTGGCGCTGCTCTGGCGGACGTTGCCGTTCCACACCGCGCGGTTGAGTTCGCGCTGGATCTGCTCGGCCTGTCGTGGAATGCTGCGCAGCGCGGCGGAAAAAAGCGCCGGACTGCGCATCACCGCGCTCACCACATCGGCCGGCATGGCGGCGAGGCGGCCCGAGCCGTGGTCGTCGAAGGCATGTTCGAGGGGGATCATCGCGTGCCCGAGCCAGCCCGGGCCGGTATAGCCCTGGTAGCCCTGGGTGCGGCGGGTGGTGGCAAGGTACTCGCGTCCGGCAAAGCGCACGATGTCCCAGTCGCGTTCGAGCACGCGCTCCACCTGCGCACCGACCGGCAGGTGATGGGGATCGCTGCAGGCGATCACCGTACCGCCGGGGTCGAGCAGGGCCAGCACGGTCCAGTCGCGCGCCTGGGCGAGATTGGCGAAGATGCGCCGCGTCTCGTTGGCGAAGCTGAAACACAGCGCCAGCACCGCCAGGGCCTCGCCGTCGGTATCGGTGACCCGGTAGGCGTAGATCAGTACCGGGCCCTGGGCGGGGAAAAGGTCGCTGGGGCGGAAGGTCTCGATGTAGCTCGCCGTCGTGTTCAGGGCTTCGTTCACCAGCGCATCGCTACTGCGCCCCTGGGCGCCCCGCGCGTCCAGGCGCGCCAGCACCTGGCCGTCGCTGCCGAGCAGGACGATGTCGTGATAGACCGAGTACTTGCGCACGTACTCGCTGAAGCGTGCTTCGAGACGGGCGCGGTGATCGGCGCACAGCGCCGGGTCTTCGCCGCGCGCGAGCAGCCCGCCCATGCAGCGGGCGTAGTCGCGCAGGTCTTCGTCGAGAGCCAGGAAGCCAATGTCGGCAGTGCGCTCGAAGAGGTTGCGCACCATGATGTCTACCGCCACCTGGGCTTTCGACTTGAGCGCCTGCACAGCCTTGTTGCGGATCTCGATGCCGAGGTGGTTGAGCAGGTCTGCGGTGAGGGTGGCAAAGGCGGCGCGGGTGGCACTCATGTCGGTGCCGCTTCCCGACAATTGTCCCAACAATGTCAGGTTGTCCCACATGCCCTGCAGGTCCTGCAGGGTCTCGCGGTATTCATGGACTATGTCCACATGGCGGATTACCGGCGCGAGACTGTCGTCGAATGCCATGTTCTTGTAAACAGTCACTTTCTGTCTCCCCTTGGGGCATTCCTGAGGGCGCCTGGCGGGTACGAAGAAAGTCGGTCCGGGCCGCGGCGCGCAGCGTGCAGGCGCCGTCAGACGCCACAAGAGGGAAAATGAAGCAAGAACCGTACGGGGCGTTCAGCCGACGCAGTCCACCTCGACGCGATCGCGTCCGCACGACTTGGCCCGATAGAGCGCGGCATCGGCGCGCGCCAGTGCCATCTCCGCGCGCGTGTCGCCGCCGCTCAGGGTGGCGACACCGACGCTGACGGTGATGGTCAGTGCGCCCTGCGGGCTGGGGAAGGGGGCTGCGGCGATCTCGGCGCGCAGGCGCTCGGCGAGCAGGGTGGCGCCGGCCGCATCAGTGCCCGGCAAAAGGGCGGCGAACTCCTCGCCGCCGAGGCGGCCAAGCAGGTCGGTGGCGCGCAGGCAGGCCTGCGCGCGTTCGGCAAACAGGCGCAGCGCAGCATCGCCGGCAGCGTGGCCATAGCTGTCGTTGATGCGCTTGAAGTGGTCGAGGTCGATCATCAGTACCGCGCCCGCGCTGCCAAAGCGTTGCATGCGGGCCTGCTCCTGTTCCAGGCGGGTGAGGAAGGCGCGACGGTTGGGCAGGCCGGTGAGCAGGTCGGTGGAGGCCAGGCGCTGCAGTTCGCGTTCGCGCTGCTTGCGCTCGGTGATGTTGCGGTAGGTCCACAGGTGGCCGATGAGGCCGGCGGCGCTGCGCACTGGGGCGTAGTCGCGTTCGAGCACGCGGCCGTCGGCAAGGACGATCTCTTCACCGGCAAGCGGCTGGGCGGCACGGCGCAGGGCGGCGATGCGGTCGATGAAGGCGCGGCCGCCGGGCAGTGTCACGCTGGCGGCGGTCAGACAGTCGTCGCTGCGCTCGCCGACCAGTTGTGCGGGTGTGGTAGCGGGGAGGAAGAGCGTGCAGAAGGTGGCGTTGGCGAGCACGATGCGGCCATCGCCGTCTTCGAGCAGCATGGCGCCGTGAACCTGGCCGATCACCGCTTCCAGTCGTGCGTGCCCGGCCTGCAGGGCGGCCTCGGCGGCCTTGCGGGCGCCGATGTCGGTGTGGGTGCCGACCACGCGCAGGGGCTGGCCGTCCGCCCATTCCACCACCTTGCCGCGGCCCTGCGTCCATTGCCAGCCACCGTCGGCGCGGCGGTAGCGGAATTCGACGATGAAGGTGGCCCCGCTGGCGAGCTGGGCCTGCACGGTGGCGATGGTGGTCGCGGCGTCGTCGGGGTGGAGCAGGGCGCGCCAGCGTTCGAAGTTGAGCGTGAAGGCGTCGGCGGCGTAGCCCAGCATGGTGAAGCAGCGCGCGTCCCAGTCGATGCGGTCGGCGGGCACGAGCCATTCCCACAGGCCGTCCTCGACGGCGGCGATGGTGCTGCGGTAGCGTTCCTCGCTGTGGCGCAGTTCGAGTTCGATGCACTTCAGTGCGGTGATGTCCTGCACCGTACCGAGTGCGGATTGCGGGCGACCGTCCGCTCCGCGCACGAACTCTCCCAGTTCGCGCACCCAGCGTGTTTCGCCTGCGACGAGGATGCGGTGCTCAATGTTGTAGTCGCTGCCGTCGAGCGCGGCGCGCCAGGCGGCATCGACGCGCTCGCGGTCGTCCGGGTGCACGCGGGCGAGGAAAAGGGCGTAGTCCGGTGGGGTGGCGGGATCGATGGCGAAGATGCGGTAGATCTCCTCCGACCAGCTCAGGCGGTCTTCGGCCAGTGCGTATTGCCAGCACCCCAGGCGGGCGACGCTCTGGGCGTGCCTGAGCATCTCCTCGCTGTCGCGCAGCGCCGCGGTGGTGGTGTCGATGCGTTGCTGCAGGCTGCGCCGGGTGCGCAGCAGCAGCCACAGCAGCAGCGCCTGGGTCAGCACATAGGCTGCCAGCACGATGAGTCGCTGGGTGTGCTGCTGACTGCGCCACAGGGCAAGGGTGGCACTGGCGTCGCGCCACACCAGCACCGAACCGACGGCTTCGTGGATGCCCGGTTCACGCTTGCCGAGGTAGTCGCGCAGCGCAAAACGGGTCAGGTGCCAGTGGCGGCCTTCCCATTCGATGAGTTGCGAGAGCGTCTCATCGCCATGCAGCGGCAGCAGCACGCCGGCATCCATCCAGGCATTGACCTCGTCGCGTGAGCTGGCCTCCAGGTAGCAGCGGCAGCCCTTCTCGAAGCGCAGGCCGTTGCGGTTGCGATATTCGTCCCAGACCGCCTTGTCGACATGCCGCTCGCGCAGCAGCACCGCCACGCCGGCGCCGAGCTGTTCGTCGAGGCGCTGCAACTGGGCATCGAAGGAGGTTCCGGCTTCCAGCGCGCCGACGTATTCGCGGCGGCCGTCGGCGGTGGTGTGCCAGACCGGCACCACGCCGCGCACGCCGGAGTAGATGCGCCCGGTTTCGAAGCCGCTGCGCGGCTGGTGGTCGCGGTTGACGTCCTCGATGATGTGGCGCAGCCCGTCCATGCGGTCGCCGAAGTGCTCGGGGGTATGTACGCGCAGGTAGGACAGTGCCCCGGGGCCGAACTGGAAATGCAGCTGGCGCACTCCATAGCGCTGCTGCAGGGTGATCCATGCCGGGGCGACCTGCTGGTAGAGGTCCTCGCGCAGCGCCCCGGCCTGCGCACCGCCGGCACCGCCGCCTTCGGCGAGTACCGCGGTGCGCCCGCGGTGGAAGAGTTCCGGCACCTGCGGGTCGGCAGCCACCAGCGAGGCCAGGGTGAGCATCTGTTGCTCAAGGCCCGACAGCCCGACTTCGAAGGCCGTGCGCAGGGTCTGCGCCTCACGCTGCAGGGCGTGCTGCAGGTCGTCACGGTCGTGATGCCAGGCGTAGGCGCCGATGGCCGCATAGATCGTCGCCAGTGCGAGGCTGGCGAGTGCTGCGACGGCGCGGAAGGACAGTCGGTGCATCGGGTGGATGCCGCGGGCAAAAGGCGATTATACCTTTCGCCTAGGGCATGAAGGGCAATGGCTCAAAGTGCCGGCGCCGCGCGCCGCCTCAGCGTGTCCATTGAAAGGCGCGCCCGGGGTCGTCGAGGCTGATCATCGTCACGCTGTTGGCGGAGGCCTTGCTCAGCCAGCGCTGGTAGCTTGCACGCAGGCTCTTGTCGCTGCCATACAGGGCGCCGGGCTTGAACACCGCGGCGCAGGCGGTGCCCGGGCAGCGTGCGGATTCGTAGCGGATCCAGTCGATCGCGGGGTAATGGGTGCGCACCGCTTCGGCGAGCGCATGGGTGTGGGTGTAGTCCGAGGGGTGGCGCCAGTGTGCTGCCAGGGTGTTCCAGGGCGCGCTCATCAGGTCGATGGCGCGGCCATGGACGCGGGCGTGGAAGAAGGTGTGTTCGGCGCTCACCGTGCGTGCGCCGACGGCGTTGAGGCCGCTCGAATCGGCGACGAAGCGCATCCTCCAGTAGGCCACCTCGGCGCATGCCGCGGCCAGCGTGGCGGCGCCGTACCACAGGCCGCCCAGCGCGGAGGCCGCACGGCGAAAGCGCGAGTCGTGGGCCGGCGCGTAGCGGAAGGGGGTGGCGAGGAGGTAGGGCTTGCCGGCACCATCCGCCGGCAGCGGCGGTTTGCTGTCTTCCAGCAAGGCCTCGAGGAGGGCCTGCTCGGCGGCGTCATCGACCAGCGCCAGCGAGGCAGCGAGGTACTGGGTTTCGACGCCGCGCCAGGCCCGCGGCATGCTCAGGACGCCCCCTTCGTCTTCCAGCCAGGCCTGCCAGGGCGCCGCCGCGCTGCTCATGCGGGCGCGCGCATGCCGTCGAGGTAGCTGAGCGTGCGGGCGAGTCCTTCGACCCGTTTGACGAGCTCTGCCGGTACGCCGTTGAGGGCGTGGTTGTGGCTGTGCATCCACAGCTTGCGCTGCGCGTCGTCGCCGCCGACGAGGGGGTCGAGGGCGCGGAAGACGCGGATCAGCAGGAGGGCGAATTCGCCCTCGCGGCTGTCCGTGTCGATCAGGCGCCCGCCACGCTTCAGGCGGGTCACGCCCGATTCGCTGATCCCCAGCACGGTGGCAAGGTCGGCGGCCTTGAGACCGAGCAGGTCGGCCGCGCGTACGGTGGCGCGGCTGAGCACGATGGCGGCATCGGGCTGCTGGCGGGTCTGGGCGGTCGGCATGGCGGGACTCCGTGCTGGGCGTTCAGGCTTATCCTAGATCAGCGTCGGCGTTTGGTCCATCAAATGACCGAAAAACACGTCAGAGTTTCATTTGACCTGGTGTGCCTGCCGTCCCGTCGCCTGCCACCCGCGCGGCTAGGGAAACGCAGATTAAATCCGTTCGCCCTGAGCCCTTCGGCTACGCTCAGGAGAGCCTTGTCGAAGGGCATTCCTTGGAAAGTCAAGGGCTTCGACAGGCTAAGCCCGAACGGTGGGGAATAAATCAGTGCTTCCCTAGGAGTCGAAGGTCGCCCCGTAGGCCTTGATGCCGTTTTCACGCAGGGCGTGCATGACGTCGATGGTGAACTTCTGGTTGGACATCACGAACACCGCCTGTGGGCGGTAGTGGGCGCAGGCCTGGAGAATGAGGGCGGTGTAGTGGCGGTCGCCGATCGCGCGCAGGTCGGGGTCGTTGGTGTTGAGCATGTGGATGTTGATGTCGCGCCCGGCGATCTTGTCGAGCAGCTTGCCGAGCAGTTCCTCGGTGAATTCCTCGGCCTGGTTGCGGCCCAGCCACAGTACGTTGATGCGCTTGTCGGTATTGAGCACCAGGCAGGGAATCACCGGGGCGATGCCGCCACCGGTGACGACGATGAGCACGTCGTCGTACACCCCGAGGTGGTACATGAAGCCCTTGAAACGGTCGGCGCGGGTGGTGCATTCGGCGAGCATGAAATCGCCCGCACGGGCGGCGTTGACCACCTCCGTGGTGCGGTCGCCGGAGGGGGTGATGTAGAGGACGCGGTTTGCCGTGTCGTCGAAGTCGATCATCGAATCGCCAAAGGGGTGGAAGTGGCGGTTGGCGAGCGTGCAGCGGGTGTAGGTGCCGAAGCTCGGCGCGCCGGGCAGGCGCATGCCGATGACGTGGGGGCCGACATGGACGAGCGCCGGATGGGCCTCGCGCACGCCGATCCACGGGGCGATCAGCATCATCACGATGGCGGCGACGAGGTAGGGCTGAGGGCGGTCGATGAGGGCGGCCGGCGAGCCTGCCGACTGTGTGCTGTCGACCAGCAGGTAGGCGATCAGCAGGATCACCGCGAGATAGCCGACGTAGCGGTGGATGTTCTCGAAATGGTTGTGGTGGCGGCGCCGGAACGGCGTACTGGCCGAGGCGATGATGACGACGAGGGCGAGGAGCAGGCCGAGCAGCAGGGCTTCGTCGCCATAGGGGGGTGCGTAATGGCGCTCGGCGGCGTGGACGCCCAGCCACAGCAGCGTGGACAGCGCCATGAAGCGGTGGAGGAAGCCGATGCGTTCGCTGACGTAATGCACGCCGTGCAGTCGTCCGAGACGGCCGAGCGAGTGGTAGAGGAGGTGGTTGACGGTGTAGCTGCGCGCGGCGATGGTCAGTGCCAGGGCGCAGAGGGCGAGCACCGCGGCGGCGTCGGCCTTGTCCTCGCGCTCGGTGAACCAGGTGCCGGCAAGCAGGTTGAGCAGCAGCGCGGTGGCGAGCCAGAAGAGGAAGGCAGGGAGGGCATTGTGCATCTGCCGGGTAAGGCGGTTATGGACCCGGCGGGGGTATTCGGTGGGGTGGCGGCGGAATTCCGCGATGGTGTTCTCGAAGCGCTGGTACTGGTCGATGCTGTCCTGGCTTTTCATGACGGGCGGGGCCTGCAGTGATGGTCGAGAGGGATGGCGGTGCTGACCTCTCTGCGCTGGGGGACGGCTTGTCGCTGCGCCGGCATGATGCTGCCGTGCAATCTTTATGCATATGCCGCAAGTATACTTGCAGGACTTTCCGGGGTCCATCGGAAGCGCTTGCCGGGGCCCCGTCCGTGGCGCAGCTGCCGCGACGGCAGGGCGCACGCAAAGGGCGCGCCGCGAACGCCGCGGTGCGCCTCATGCAGGCTGGTGTATCGCGCCTTCAGGTTGGCGTTGGCGTGCCCAGTGGGGCGAGCCTGTCGGCCGGCAGCGGGCGGGCGAAGAGGTAGCCCTGGAAGCACGGGCAGCCCTCGCGGGCGAGGAAGTCGCGCTGGGCGGCGGTTTCCACCCCTTCGGCGATTACCTGCAGGCCGAGGTTGGCAGCGAGGTTGATGATTGCCCGCGCAATGGCGGCATCGTTGGGGTCGCTGTGGAGGTCGCGGACAAAGTCGCGGTCGATCTTCAGCTCGTCGAGCGGCAGCTGCTTGAGATAGGCCAGCGAGGAATAGCCGGTGCCGAAGTCGTCGAGGGCAAAGCCCACGCCGTGCCATTTCAGCGTGCGCATGCGCGCGATGGTGCTGTCGATGTCCTCCAGCAGCAGGCTTTCGGTCAGCTCCAGCTTCAGGCCGTGTGGATCGGCGCCGCTGTGGGCGAGGGCGGCGAGCACCTGGTCGACGAATTCGGGCTGGCGGAACTGGCGGGCGCTGACATTGACCGCCAGCTTCCAGTGCGCCTGTGCGGGCGCCTGCTGCCAGCGCTGCAGCTGTGCGCAGGCCGCTTCGAGCACCCAGTTGCCGAGCGGAACGATGAGCCCGGTTTCCTCGGCGGTGGCGATGAACTCCCCGGGCAGGATCTCGCCGCGTTCGGGGTGCTGCCAGCGCAGCAGGGCCTCGGCGCCCAGCGCATTGCCGGCAGCATCGAACTGGAGCTGGTAGTGGAGGACGAACTGCTGTGCGGCGAGGGCCTCGCGCAGGTCGGTCTCCAGCGTCGCGCGCGCGTTGAGGCGGGCCTGCATGAGCGGGTCGTAGAAGCTCAGGCCGTTGCGTCCGGCCGCCTTGGCCTGGTACATGGCCAGATCGGCCTGCTTGAGAAGGTCGTCGACCTGCACGTCGCGTCCGGCGAACAGCGTGATGCCGATGCTCGGCGTGCTGACGTAGGGCTTGTCGTGCAGCACATAGGGCTGGCGCAGCGCGGCGAGGATCTTCTCTCCCGCGGTGCGCGCATTGGCGGCGGCACGGGTCTCGTTGAAACCCAGGCTGCCCAGCATGCAGACGAACTCGTCGCCGCCGAAGCGCGCCACGGTGTCGTCGTCGCGCACGCACTCGCGCAGCCGTGCGGCGACCTGCACGAGGAGGCGGTCGCCGGCATCGTGGCCGAGGGTGTCGTTGAGGGTCTTGAAGTTGTCCAGATCGACGAACAGCAGGGCGCCGTACTGGCCGTGGCGCACGCTGGCGGCAAGGTGCTGCTGGAGGCGGTCGATGAGCAGGCGGCGGTTGGCGAGACCGGTCAGCGAGTCGTAGAAGGCGAGCTGGCGGATCTCGTCCTCGAGTGCCTTGCGCTGCGAGATGTCGGTGGAAATGCCGCACAGCGCGTAGATGCTGCCGTCGCTGCGGCGCAGCGGGATCTTCACCGAGAAGTAGGTGCGCGGCAGGGCGTCGCCGTGTCCGCAGACGCTCTCCTCGGTGGCGATGCGTTCGCCGTGCTCGATGACGCGACGGTCGTTGGCGAGCAGGTGCAGGGCGGTCTCGCGGTCGAAGAACTCATCGTCGGTGTGTCCGACGATGTTGCCTGCTGCGCTGCCGAACAGCGCGCACATCGGACGGTTGACGTACAGGTAGCGGTAGGTGGTGTCCTTGATGTAGATGTGCGCCTCGACGCTGTCGAGGATGGTGCTGAGCTTTTCCTCGCTTTCGTGCAGGGCCTCGGCCTGTTGCTGCAGTGCCTGACGCTGGGCGAGGTTCTCCTCGTGATAGGCGCGGAACAGGCGCCCCGACCAGCGCGAGAAAGCCAGCGAGGCCAGCACCGCGACCAGCAGGGCGAGGCCGACGGCGACCAGCACCTGGCTGCTGCGGCTGCGGTTGTCTGCCCTGGCACGCTGGCGTTCGTCGGCGAGGGCGCCGCTCAGCTCGTCTTCGTGCAGGGTGGCGGCAAGCGTCCAGCCCCACGGCTCGATGCGCTGCACCAGCGCGCGCTTGTTGACCACCGTACCGTCGCGCCCGTTGTGCCAGCTGTAGCTGAGCGGGCCGCCGCCGGCTTCGGCGCGCAGCTGCAGGCGGTGCAGGGCCTGGGCGGCACTGGCGGGCATCTGCTGCAGATGAAGTCCTTCGAGCGCAGGGAAGTCCTGCGACAGCAGCAGGCGGCCATCGCGGTCGAGCACGCCGATATAGCCGCTGCGCCCGAAGCGCAGTGAGCGCAGGCGGGCGAGCGCCTCCTGCTGCTGGCGGCTGTCCCATTCGTAGGTGTAGTCGCCGGTGCCGATCAGCCAGTCGTAGGGTTCGAAATGGCGCACGTAGGCGAGCTTGTCGGCCATTCGCGCGGGGTCGTCGGGGCGATACCAGCGGTAGCGGGAAAAACCCTCGCCGCGGGGCAGGCGTGCGGCCTCGATGAGGCCGCGCATGATGTAGTGCCCGGTGTCGTCCTGATTGTCGGGCAGCAGCTGGCCCTCGAACTGCGGGGCGGTGGGGAGGAGGATGAAGCGCCCGTCCATGCCGTCGATGAAGTAGTAGCCGCGGCCGTCGAAGAAGCGCGCCGGGCGCAGCGCTTCGACGATGAGCTGGCGGATCTCGGCGTCGGGGCGGCGTCCGCGCTCCTTGAGGTAGATGCCTTCGGCAACGGCATGGGCGATGTCGACCTGCTCGACGAGGCTGTGGCGCAGCAGGCGCTCGGTGCGCGAGCGGGTGAACTCCACATGGCTCAGCGCCGAATCGAGTTCGGCCTGCAGGCGTTCGTCCTGCTGGCGCAGCACCGTCTCCTCGATGCGGTCGAACGAGGCCTGGCGCTCATGCGCGCTCTGCCAGGCGAAGAAGCCGCCCAGCATCGTGGTCAACAGCGCGACCACCGTCAGCGTGCCGAGCAGGTGCAGGCGCGGAACGGTGCGTGACTTGTCGATCAGGCTCAAGGGAAATCCTGTGCAAAGGCCCGCCAGGCCGGCAGTTTTGGGGGCGACAGCGGCAAGCATACGACATGCGCCCCGCGGTGCCGCCGGGGTTCACTTCATTTATAAGCAAAAAGACATACTTTGTCGCCGTCCATCGCTGTCTTTGCGCGGAGTGTGTCACAGTGCCGCATCGCTGTCGCGGGGGTGGGCTAAACTGCGCCTCCTGCCCGCAGAAACTGCCGATGAACGCCCTCTGGAACACCATCTCCCGCCACATTGTCGCGCCGACTCAGATCAGCGCCCGGCAGGTGCTGGGGTTGCTCACGCCCTTCTCACGTTCGGTACATGTGCGCCGCCATGCCGCGGCGGTGATCGTCGCCCGTGTGCAGCTGATTGCGATGCTGTTCGCGGTGCTGGTGCCGTTGTGGTCGGTGATCGATGTGCTGGTCTTCGAACCCGCGGTGGCCTGGCCGCTGGTGGCGCTGCGGCTGGGGTCGGCGGCAGTGTTCGTCGGTCTGGCGTGGCCGCGCGAGCTGTCGTCGCGGCGCCCCTACGCGCAGGCGATGGTGATGCTGATGGTGATGCTGATGGTGCCGCCGGTGTTCTACCTCGCTTCGATGCAGATCATCGAGCACAGCGCATTCTCCGATACCCAGCGTCTGGTGGCGCAGTTGTACGCCTTCATGCCCACCATCGTCCTCGGCGGCCTGGCGGTGTTTCCGCTCACCGCGCTGGAGATACTGCTGCTGGCGCTGCCGGTCACCGGTGTCGCGGTGCTGGGCATGACCGCCGACGGCGAGGCCCTCAATCTCGCCAGCCATGGCGCCACGCTATGGTTCATGGCGATGATGATGGGGGTGGCGATGTTCTCCGGCATGAGCCAGTCGCACTACATGGAAAGCCTGGTGCTGAAGGCGATGACCGATCCCTTGACCGGTGCCTACACCCGCCGCTCCGGCAGCGAGGCGCTGGAGCTGATGTTCCGCCTCACGGCGATGGCCGACAAGCCGCTCACCGTGCTGTTCTTCGACCTCGACCATTTCAAGGCCATCAACGACGGCTACGGCCACGATGCCGGCGATCAGGCACTGTGCACCTTCGTCGAGCGCCTGCGCCAGAGTCTGCGGCGCAGTGACGTGCTGGTGCGCTGGGGCGGGGAGGAGTTCGTCGCCGTACTCCCGGATATGCCGGCGCGGGAACTGGCCGCCTTCCTGCGCCGCCTGCGTGCCGCCGGCTTCGGCGAACGCCCGCAGGGCGGTGCGCTGACCGCCTCCATCGGCGCTGCCGAGCGTCAGGCCGATGGCGCGCTGAGCTGGAATGCGCTGGTCGAGCTCGCCGATCAGCGCATGTACGGCGCCAAAAACGGCGGGCGTGATCGCGCCGTGCTGCCGGGTGACGAGGTGCTCAGCTTCACTGCCTGAGGTGCGCGCGGCATTTATTTGGTGCATGAGTCACTGAATTGGTGCGCTTTTTCTCGTTTTCCGCCAGAATTCACCCTTTTGGTGCAACTTTTTTGCCAAGAGGCGAGGAAAGGAAGCGAGACGATGAAGTATCAGAACCTGGAAGAGTTTCTGGCCGCCGTTGGCGAGCGCAATCCCGGACAACCGGAGTTCCTGCAGGCGGTGGTCGAGGTCATGGAAAGCATCTGGCCCTACATCTCGCAGCATCCGCGCTATGCCGAACATGGCCTGCTCGACCGCCTGGTGGAGCCCGAGCGCGCCATCCTGTTCCGCGTCTCGTGGGTGGACGACAAGGGTGAGGTGAAGGTCAACCGCGGCTACCGCATCCAGCACAGCTCGGCGATCGGCCCCTACAAGGGCGGTCTGCGCTTCCACCCCTCGGTGAATCTGTCGATCCTGAAGGTCCTCGCCTTCGAACAGACCTTCAAGAACGCGCTGACCACGCTGCCGATGGGCGGTGGCAAGGGTGGTTCCGACTTCGATCCGAAGGGCAAGAGCCCCGGCGAAGTGATGCGCTTCTGCCAGGCCTTCGTCACCGAGCTGTATCGCCATGTCGGTTCCGACACCGACGTGCCGGCCGGCGACATCGGCGTCGGCGGGCGTGAAGTCGGCTTCATGGCCGGCATGATGAAGAAGCTCTCCAACCGCGCCGACTGCGTGTTCACCGGCAAGGGCCTGTCCTTTGGCGGCTCGCTGATCCGTCCCGAAGCCACCGGCTACGGCACGGTGTACTTCGCCGAAGAGATGCTGCGCCACGCCGGCCGCAGCATGGAGGGCCTGCGCGTGTCGGTGTCCGGTTCCGGCAACGTCGCCCAGTACGCAGTGGAGAAGGCGATGGCCTTCGGTGCCAAGGTCATCACGGTGTCCGACTCCAGCGGCACGGTGATTGACGAGGACGGTTTCACGCCCGAGAAGCTCGCCGAACTGATGGAAGTGAAGAACCATCTCTACGGCCGCGCCAGCGACTACGCCGAGCGCGTCGGCGCCAGGTTCGAGCCGGGTGTGCGCCCCTGGCATGTGCCGGTCGACATCGCCCTGCCGTGCGCCACGCAGAACGAACTGGACGCCAACGACGCCGCCACCCTGGTGAAGAACGGCGTGATCTGCGTCGCCGAAGGCGCCAACATGCCGTCGACCGCCGAGGCCGTGAAGGTGTTCGAGCACAACGGCGTGCTCTACGCCCCGGGCAAGGCCTCCAACGCCGGCGGCGTGGCCACCTCCGGCCTGGAGATGAGCCAGAACGCGATGCGCATCTCGTGGACCCGCGAAGAGGTCGACGGCCGCCTGCAGGAGATCATGCGCGGCATCCACAACGCCTGCCTGCAGTACGGCAAGCGCGCCGATGGTTCGGTGAGCTATGTGGACGGCGCCAACGTCGCCGGCTTCGTCAAGGTCGCCGACGCCATGCTGGCACAGGGCGTCATCTAAGCAGTTCGGGCAGGGTGGCGATCTGCCACCCTGTATCTTCCAGCGCCGTGCGCAGCGCGCGCGCGGCGGCGACCGCGCCCGGCGTGTCGCCATGCACGCAGATGCTGTCCATGCGGCAGGGCAGGACCTTGCCGCGCG